>Ga0256829_1000534_pt1 | contig 37389 bp, 36 predicted proteins | sample 131447metaG_FD_185979 | JGI IMG/M metagenome (GOLD analysis project Ga0256829, IMG submission 185979) | Hydrothermal vent microbial communities from Lau Basin, Pacific Ocean - 131-447 | ecosystem: Environmental > Aquatic > Marine > Hydrothermal vents | place: Pacific Ocean: Lau Basin | collected... | reverse complement strand
TTCCGGGGTGCCGGCGCCGCTGTCGCCCATAAAGCCGACCGCATGGCTGTCATCAACCATGACCAGCGCATCATATTTATCAGCCAGATCACAAATTTCCGGCAGATTGGCGAGGATGCCATCCATCGAAAACACCCCGTCGGTCGCGATCATCCGGAAGCGGCAATCCTGTGCCTCCCGCAGGCATTTTTCCAGCGCCGCCATATCATTATTGGCGTAGCGCAGCCGCCGGGCCTTTGACAGCCGCACGCCGTCAATGATGCTGGCATGATTGAGCGCGTCCGATATTACCGCATCCTCCGGCCCGAGCAGGGTTTCAAACAGGCCACCATTGGCATCGAAACAACTGGGGTAAAGAATGACATCCTCCTGATGGAGAAAATCCGCCAGCCGCCGTTCAAGCTGTTTGTGAATATCCTGGGTGCCACAGATAAAGCGCACCGACGACATGCCGTAGCCATAGCGATCAAGCGCCGCTTTCGCTGTGTCCACCAGCGCCGGGTCATTGGACAGACCAAGATAGTTATTGGCGCAGAAATTGATATAGGACGGCTCGCCGCCGGACGCCACCCTGACCTCGGCCTGTTGGGGGCTGGTGATGACACGTTCGGCCTTATACAGCCCCTGATCCTTCAGCCCCTTAAGCTGTTCTTTTAAATAACTGTTATATGCCTGACCCATAATTATGGCTTTCTCATCAATCATGTCGATTCTGCGTCGAAAAGGGATTTAAAATAACCATAAACAGGACCCGGAACAAGGCTTTACCGGGAAATGATTTTTGCCGGCAATTATTCTATGCCGCTTTTGTGTTTATTGACATGCAGGGATGATGTCATTTTGCTCTTGAAAATCCAGAATCATTACCTATGTCTTATATATGGTTCGGGTTTCGCCAATGGGTGGTCATCCTTCCTCAGACCGCTATTGCGCGCCGGGCCATGTGACAAGAGGTTTTTCCCTCCCCCTTCCTCTTGTGAGTGCGTTTTGCACAAGACTGCCCGGTCAGAATTCTGGCCGGGCATTTTTTTGTCTTGAGCGGACGTATTAATGATCTATAACCTTTCTCTATGGATGATGATGAAGATATGGAAATTGATGCGCTGGCCGAGTATCCGACACTGGTTCTGACCTCGCGCTTTACCCGGCTGATTGCCCGCACGGACTGGTTCCGCTATGTTGGCGAGCCGCTGGAGCGGCAGGTTATTGATCAGGCACAGGCCTATCTCGATGCGCTGGGGTTCCCCGAAGCCACCCCGGCAGCGGTTGAGGACTGGCAGGAGGCCGCCGCCGCCCTTGAAACCAATGACTGGAACAGCCCCTTCTGGGAGGTTGAGCAGCAGCTTATGGCGGCGCTGACCATGGAAATCACCGGGACAATCGACCCGAAGCTGCTGGAAATGGTGCTGGCCCGGGTGACGAGCGCCGCCTCGGAATATGTCGGCGAAGGGGTTCTTGCGGCGGCGGACCGCTGGGGGGTAACGGATGAGGAATTAATGAAGGCGGCGATTGGTGAGGGGGTACAGGCCTGTTATCAGGCGGCACTGGTGATTGCCGCCGGGGTCGGGGATGATCATCCTTTTTCCCTGAAATATCAGCTGTTTGAAAGTGGCTGGTGGCCGCTCGGCGTGATGGGGTCAACATTTAATATTTTTTAAGGGCATATTATGACGGCTATAAAGTTGATTACATGGAATATAAATTCGGTGCGCGCCCGGCTTGATCTGCTGGAGCGGCTGATTCGGGACTATGAGCCGGACGTGATCTGCCTTCAGGAAACCAAGGCGCAGGACCATGTGTTTCCGGGTGGTTTCTTCACTGAGCGGGGATACCCTCATCAGGCCATCGCCGGTCAGAAATCCTATAACGGGGTGGCGATTCTCTCGCGCCTGCCACTGGAAAATATTGATCGTCATGACTGGTGCGGCAAGGGCGATGCCCGCCATATCGAGGCCGGGCTGCCTGGCGGTATCCGGCTGCATAATTTCTACGTCCCCGCCGGTGGTGATGTCCCGGATGCGGCACTGAATGACAAATTTGCCCACAAGCTTGATTTCCTCGACGAGATGACCGTATGGTCACGGGAGTTAGAGGCGGACAGCCGCAATATTCTGGTCGGGGACCTTAATATTGCCCCTTACGCAAGCGATGTCTGGTCCCATAAACAGCTGCTTAAGGTGGTGAGCCATACCCCGCTGGAATGCGAAAAGATGATGACCCTGATGGCGGCCCATGACTGGTTCGATGTGATGCGTCATTTTGTCCCGGAACCTGAACGGCTCTACAGCTGGTGGTCCTACCGGGCGAAAGACTGGAAAATGGCTGATAAAGGCCGCAGGCTTGATCATGTCTGGACCAGCCCGGCATTGAAAGCCAGCATGAAATCAATGAAGGTTCTCGAAGCGGCACGGGGGTGGGTGAAACCCTCGGACCATGCCCCGGTCATGGTTGAAGTCAGCGCCTAGGAGTCCAGAATATCTTTGGCCACATTGACCACGTCGCCGGTGAAGTTCATCATTTTCTGACCCCCATCCACCGGGACCGTCGTGCCGTTGATTGAGCTGGTTGTGATCAGAAGATGGGCCGTCTTTGCAATATCCTCGACCTTTAACGGTTGACCAATGAAATTCAACTGGCTGGCCAGCGCAAAATTTTCTGCTGTTTGGGTGCTGCTGATCAGGGCGAGGCCGGGGGCAATGCCGTTGACCCTGACCCTGGGGCTTAAGGCCTGCGCCATCATTTCGGTCGCGCCGAGCAAGCCATATTTGCTTAACGTGTAGGAATGGAAGTCGGGATTGAGGGCGAAAACCTTGCTGTCGATAATATTGACCACGCTGCCCTTTTCGCCGTCCGGAATCTGCCGGTAGAGGGCGCGGGCGAGCTGCATCGGGCCGCGCAGATTGACATTTTGATGGCTGGCAAAGCTGTCGGCGGTGAAATCAAACAGGCTGTCCCCGACAAATTGCGAGGCATTATTGATCACATGGCGTAGCGGATGACCGGGATCATCGCACTGGCTGACAAGCTGTTCCGCCTCGTCATATTGTCCAAGATCACCGTGAACCAGGGCACCGTTGCCGCCTGCGTCCTGAATATTTTTCAGGGTGGCTTCGGCCTCTGCCCGCCCGCCGTGATAATGCAGATAGATGAAACAGCCCTTTTTCGCCAGCCATTCGGCCAGACATTTGCCAATGCGTTTTCCGGCGGCGGTGATCAGGACGGCGTCACTCATCAGGACAGGTCCAGATCATTTATCGACATATCGGGCCGCTGCCACCATGGCGGGCCGGCCCCGATATAATGATCGGTTGAAATAACCTCCGCCGGATTACCGCTGAAGCTGACGCTGTTGGTCGGGGTTTCGACAATCTCCACCTTGCGACAGCGCACGGCAAGCCCCTGATCAAACAGAATGGCGTTGATCTTTGACAGGAAGCAGGCTGCCAGAATCTCGGTCGTGGGGTCGCCCGGCATCACCATGATATGCGGCAGGTTCTCCGGCTCTTTTTCGCGGAAATAGTCCAGCATCGGATCCTGCGACGACAGCTGCAGGCAGTGATCAACATGATCATCAATCCATTGATGCCAGACCGATTTCAGCACCGCAAAAGGCGCCATCATATTGACCGCCCCGTCAAGCTGGTCCGTGCCAGTTGATATCAGGCTGACCTTGACATATTCATTATGGCCGTGGGGCACAAAACACCGGCTGTTCCGCAGGTTGGACAGACGGTGGCTCATGCAATAGCGCCGGGTAAAGGTAATTTCAAAGCTCATGGCAGGTTTGATACTCCAGTCCCGGTCATGAGTCCAGAATAATTGACAGGCTCACTCAGCCGAGCCGGTAGCCCCCGGCATCGGTAATCAGGATGGTGGCGTCGGACGGATTCGGTTCAATTTTCTGGCGCAGACGATAGATATGGGTTTCCAGCGTATGGGTTGTCACTCCGGCATTATAGCCCCAGACCTCATCCAGCAGCACATCGCGGCTGATCGGGCTGCCGTCGGAGCGCTTGAGATATTTCAGGATCGCGGTTTCCTTTTCCGTCAGGCGAATCAGTTCATTGGTATCGCGCTGGGTCAGGGTCTTCTCCCCCGGTTTAAAATGATAGGGACCGATGATAAAGGACGCATCCTCGCTGATGGCATGCTGGCGCAACTGCGCCCGGACCCGGGCCAGCAGGATGCCGAATTTAAATGGTTTGGTGACATAGTCATTGGCCCCGGCGTCCAGCCCGAGGATTGTATCGCTGTCGCTGTCATTGGCGGTCAGCATGATGACAGGAATGCGGATATTGGCTTTGCGCATCATCCGGCATACTTCCGTTCCGTCAATATCCGGCAGGCCGACATCAAGAATGACAAGGTCAAATTTGCCGTCCCGGGCCAGAGTCAGGCCGTCCATGCCGCTTCCCGCCTCTGAAATGGTGAATTCCTCATGAAAGGCAAGCTGTTCGGCCAATGTTGCGCGCAAATCCTCATCATCGTCCACCAGCAGGATGTTATAGCTCTGGTCCATCAATTAATCCTGTTATTTTTGCTGTGCTATACTATATATAACACAGTTATTTACCTGCGACCTAATGGATAAAATATGGCAATTGAGCCACCAGATGCAATAGACCAGCCCACAGAAAGCCTGCTTGATCACAGAATTGTGACTGTTGAGCGGGCCGCCGGTGACCTTCGGCGCGGACTTGCCATTATTGTCAGTGACAATGAAAATTCTGTTCTGGTTCAGTCGGCGGAATTGCTGACTGACCGGTGGATTGAGCATTTCCGGCGTCTTTCATCGGCAGAGCCGCTGGTCGGGCTGACCCGCAACCGGGCCAATATCCTGCATATTCCGCCGAGGGGCGGCGATACTGCCCTGATCCGCATTTCGGAACATATGACCTCTGCGGTCATACAGACGATGGCCGACCCGGTGGATGACCTGAACCATCCGCTGCTCGGCCCGTTTCAGGCGGCGGGGCATCAGCAGGCCGCCGCCCGTCATGATGCCGGGATAAAAATATGCAAGATTGCCCGCCTGCTGCCCGCCGCCCTGTTCTCCGCTTCCCTGTTTTCTGGCGATTTACCGGCAGATAACGGGCCGGACTGGGCCAGCCGTCAGGGGCTTCTCCATGCGCGGGCCGAGGATATTCTGGCCTTTGACCTTCATGAAGCCATGGCATTGCGCCAGATCACCTCGGCCCGGGTGCCGCTCGGCGGGGCGGTGGAGACCAGAATGGTGGCCTTTCGCCCGGATGATGGCGGCACGGCGCATTTTGCCCTGATTATCGGCGATCCCAACCGTCACGACCCGGTGTTGACCCGGATTCATTCGGAATGCTTTACCGGTGATTTACTCGGCTCGCTCAAATGCGACTGCGGCCAGCAGCTCCGGGGGGCGATCCATCATATGCAGGAAGCGGGTGGCGGGCTGCTGTTATATCTGTCCCAGGAAGGTCGCGGTATCGGCCTGATCAACAAGCTCCGGGCCTATCAGTTGCAGGATCAGGGTTTTGACACGATTGACGCCAATGAGAGGCTGGGCTTTTATGCCGATGAGCGGATATTTGAACCGGCGGCGCAGATGCTGAAAATACTGGGCTTTTCACAGGTGCGGCTGTTGACCAATAACCCGCTAAAAGTTACGGGGCTTGAAGCCTGCGGGGTCACGGTCAGCGCCCGGGTAGAGCATTCTTTCCCGGCCAATGCCCATAACAGCCACTATCTTGAAACCAAGAAAAAACGCTCGGGACATTTATTGTCCTGATCATGATATAAAGAGTTTATGATCTGATGAGACCTGATTTCCCCCCGAGGATTCTGGCAGTTCTGCTGGCCGCACTGGTGGCGCTGACGCCCTTTTCCATCGATACCTATCTGCCCGCCATGCCGGCGATGGCGGTCTGGTTCGGCACCAGCATCGGTATGGTGGAAATGACGGTCGGGGCCTTTTTTATGGGCTATGCCATGGGCCAGCTGGTCGGCGGGCCGCTGTCCGATCATTTTGGCCGCAGGCGGGTTGGCGGACCGGGGGTGATCATCTTTTTCCTTGCGACGATCGGTATTATTTTCGCCCCGAATATTGAATTTGCCATTTTTGGCCGGTTCATTCAGGCCTTTGGCGGTGGCTTTGTCACGGTAATCGCCCCGTCGGTGGTCCGCGACCGGTTTCGCGGCAAGGAGGCGGCAAAGATGTTTGCCCTGATCGGGGTTGTGATGATGCTGGCGCCGCTGGTCGCCCCGGCGGTTGGCTCGCTGCTGCTCAGTATCGCCGGATGGCGGCTGATTTTCGGCTTTCTTGCCGCATATGCCCTGATCTCCCTCGGAATTATTTTCCTCTGTCTGCCGGAACGCAAAAAACCGCTTTCCGACAAATTGCGCATGGACAGGATATGGGACGGTTACCGCCGGGTGCTGACCCATCGCAAGGCGATCGGCTATATGATCACCCAGACTTTCAGCTCATCGGTGATGTTTTTATTCCTCACCGGGGCGGCCTTCGCCTATATCACTTATCTCGGGGCCTCAACGGCGCTGTTTCCGCTGTTGTTCGGGGCCAATATTGTCACCATGATGATATTCAACCGGCTTAACCCGTTCCTGCTCAATATCTTCAGCCCCCATCAGCTTATCGGTGCCGGAATCACCATTCAGTTTATGGCCAATGCCCTGCTGTGGGGCGGACAGCTTGTTGACCTGCCGTTCCTTGACCCGAAGAGTATCTATTTGGTGGTGCCAATGGTGATGGTCAGTATCGGGGCTGCCGGGATTACCATGCCCAACAGCTTTGCCTGCTTTCTTGAGGATTTCGAGGATAACAGCGGCGCGGCCACGGCAATTTTTGGCACCAGCCAGTTTGTTATCGGTGCGGTCCTCAGCGCCCTACTCGGCCTGTTCCACAGTGATAATATCATTCCGATGACCAGTATGATGCTGCTGGCCAGCATTGTCTCGGTATTGAGCTACCGGCTGCTGGCCTGCCGGAAGTAAAATCACAGGAGATCATGTTTTTTTAACTGGTGGCGAAACTGGTGATAGGTGAGGTTGAGATACCGGGCGCTGTCACGCTGATTATGGCGGTTGGCCTTCAGGGCATTTTTCAGTAACCGGCTTTCCAGCGCGGCTACCGTCCGGCTGTAATCAGCGGACTGATCATCAGAATCCGGATAGTCTGTCTCTGTCTCGGGCCCTGTCTCGGGCCTTGTCTTGGGGGCAACCGGTTTTTCTGCTGCCTTCAGGGGTCTGAAGGGCGAGGCAAAGGGGTTGATTTCCAGCAGGGACAGCGGTTCAAATTCGTCCTCTGCATGATAGACCGCCCGTTCAATGACATTTTTCAGCTCGCGGATATTGCCGGGCCAGTTATGGTCCGTCAGCGCATCACGCATGGCGGTGGTGAAGCCGGGAAAGCTGGCCCAGCCCCGTTCCCGCGCCACCCGCTGGCCGAATTGTTCTGCCAGCAGCATAATATCGCCGCGCCGGTGCCGCAACGGCGGCAGGGTGATAACATCCAGGGCAAGTCGGTCGAGCAGGTCATGACGGAAATCTCCCCGGTCCGCCGCCGTCGGCAGGTCGATATTGGTTGCGCCGATCAGCCGGACATCGGTCTGCAGGGTCTTGTTGCTGCCGATACGCTGAAATGTGCCATATTCGGTGACCCGCAGCAGCTTTTCCTGGGCGGCGGGTGAGGTGGTGGCAATTTCGTCGAGAAACAGCGTGCCATTGTCTGCTTCCTCGAAACGGCCAATCCGCCGGGCGCTGGCCCCGGTGAAGGCCCCGGCTTCATGACCGAATAATTCCGATTCCAGCAGATTTTCCGGCAGGGCGGCGCAGTTGACCTGGACAAAATTCCTTTCCCAGCGCGGGGAGAGAAAATGCAGCCGGGCGGCGATCAGCTCCTTGCCGGTGCCGCGCTCGCCAATGACCAGAACGGGCCGGTCATGGCGGGCCGCCCGTGAACATTGATCAATAATTTCCAGAAAGGCCGGACTTTCACCGATCAGAGTCTGGTCTTGAGGTGATTTTAAGTGCATATTACCAAATATTATTAAATTACGCTAATTATTAATATAATTCACTAATATTATATTTTCAAGGTAAAGTTTAAATATGTTTAAAATCAAATGGTTAGCAGTAATAACCAAAACTGGCACGGCTCATGCAATGTAAAATACGAACCCATAAGAGGGGTGCCATTTTAACAAGGATTAAAGATTATGAGCATTTTCACACGCCTCACAGACATTGTTAATTCCAACATCACCCATATTCTCGACCGGGCCGAGGACCCGGCCAAGATGATCCGGCTGATGGTTCAGGAAATGGAAGACACCCTGGTTGAGGTCCGCTCCTCCACCGCCCGGGTGATCGCTGACCGCAAGGAACTTGACCGTAATCTGCGGCGGCTTGAGGAGGCCGGGCAGGAATGGTATCGCAAGGCGGAACTGGCCCTGAGCAAGGACCGGGAAGACCTGGCCAATGCGGCCCTGATTGAACGGGCCAAGCTCGCCGAACTCGCCGCCAGCCTTGAGGCCGACAGGGAGCCGCTTGACGAGGCCCTGACAAAATATGAGAGTGATATCATCAGTCTCGAAGCCAAGATCAAGGAAGCCAAACAGAAGCAGCGCAGCCTTGTCGAGCGCCAGAAAACCGCCAGCAGCCAGTTAAAAGTGCGGAGCAAACTCTACGACAACCGGATTGAGGACGTCATGGTCCGCTTTACACAGATGGAAAAACGTGTTGATAATACCGAAAGCCGGGTTGAGGCTGCCGATATGGGCCGGGAAAAGACTCTGGATGAGGAATTTGCCGATCTCGAATCGCGCCAGAAGGTTGCCGATGATCTGGCGGCGCTGAAATCCGAGATCAAGGCCCGGAAAGACAGCAGCAAGGCTTCGGCAAAGAAATAATACTGTCCCGGTAAAGCGAATAAAGGAAGGCTTCAGACAATGGAAACTCTAGGAATCCTGTTCATGGTGGTGGTGGCGCCGATTCTCATCACCTTTCACTATATAACCAAGTGGAAACAATCCAAAACACTGACCTCGGAAGATGAGAAGATATTGACTGAATTATGGGACAGTGCCGAACGGATTGAGGGGCGCATCCGCAATATTGAACGAATCCTTGATGCAGAATCCCCCGACTGGAAGGCAAAATAATGACCCGTCAACACCATAATCACCCGCCGCGTTATAACCGGCTTTATCTCGACAAGAAAAATGGCAAATGTTGCGGGGTATGTGCCGGGATTGCCGATTATACAGGTATTGACCGGACCATCATCAGAATAGTCGCCATTCTTGGTCTGCTTTCCCCGGCCAGCGGCATTGTCATTATCGCCTATTTCCTGATGTGCTGGATGCTGGACCCGAAACCTGCCGACCTGTTCGAGAGCAGGGAGGAGGACGAGTTCTGGAAAGGGGTGCGTACCCAGCCGAAAAATACCATCCGCGACGTGCGCCATAAATTCCGTGAAATTGAACGCCGTCTGCGCGCCGCAGAAGCCCATGTGACATCGCGCCATTATAACCTGCATAAAGAATTTGAAGATCTGGAGAAAAACTGATGAGCCATTATAAAAGCTATCGCGAGAAAAAATTATATAAAAACAGTCGCCGGGGTAAAATATGCGGGATATTCTCTGGCCTTGGGGATTATATGGGGATGAACCCCCTGTTCCTGCGCCTTGCCGGTATCCTGTCAGTGATTTTCTTCGGACCGGTTGTGATTCTGGGTTATCTGCTGGTCAGCCTGCTGCTCGATGATAAACCCTTTGATTATTAACATCTGCCAAAGAAGAGGGATAATGAGATGAATGTATTTGAAATGGTCGTGCTGATCGTCGTGGTCAGTGCGGGGGCGAGTGTCCTGAAAAGCTACTTTAAACGTAAAAATGCCGCAGACTCGGAAAATTTTATGGATAATCTCGGGGAAACTGTCGATGCCCGGGTCAGCAATACGCTCACCCCCTGTATGCAGAAAATTACCGCACTCGAAGAACGTATTCAGATACTCGAACGGATCGTTACCGATAAGAACCATAATCTCGCGGCCAAAATCGATAATCTGAGATAGGCCAGACTACGGGATATGAAGGAAAGACTTATGACAAATTTATCAACAGATATAATAGTTACGCCCGTCAATGATAATGCAACAGAAGCTACCCTTACCCTCGGGGACAAGGTTTACCCCTGTGCCCTGGGCAAGAAAGGGATTGCCCTGACAAAGTCCGAAGGTGACATGAAAACACCCGTTGGCCGTTTCCCGCTCAGAACTGTTTTCTACCGTTATGATAAATTATCCGGGCCAATCTACAGCAAGGTGCCGATGATGGCTCTGCTGGAAGAAGATGGCTGGTGTGATGATCCGGAAGATATGGCCTATAACAGGCCGGTGATGCTGCCCTATCATGCGCGTGCCGAACGGCTGTGGCGCGAGGATGATCTCTATGATGTTATTATTGTTCTGGGTCAGAATGATCATCCGGTGGAAAAAGGCCGGGGCAGTGCGATATTTGTCCATGTGGCGCGGGAAAATGACGATGATCCCGATGAAGGCCGGTTTGAGGCCACCCGGGGATGCATTGCCCTGAAAAAACAGGACCTGCTGGAAATCCTGCCAACTCTGTCACCTGACACGACCTTGAGGGTCGTTGCCCCCTGATATTATCAAAATTTTTATCTTCCAACTTCCGGTGTCCCCCTTGTCGGGGCACCGGTTTTTTTATCTTGCTACTATTCTGTTACTGTCTGCGCCGCCGCAGCCCAAAGAAACTGAATAGCCCGAGACCAAGAAGCCCAATCATGGAAGGCTCTGGAACGTCAGCTCTTGGAGAGCGCATGGTTAGAACCCGAATATAGTCGCCGGGTGAACCTGCTGTAAAATTGATATTGACGCGATTGGCAAAAGTACCGTCAATTGAGGCAAAATCCCCTGCTTCAAGTCCACGAAGGCCGGGATTGAGATAGGTAACTCCGCTATTGGCCAAAAAGTCGCTTGCGGCAAGTTCCGCCGTTTGGGTTATGATGCCGAATATATTCGCATCAAAATCTACCCAGCCTACTACTGACGTCAATTGAGCAGGATCAAAGAAAATATAATGGCTTGCGACCACATCGCCATTTACCGGGTCCGTTCCTGTATTTACGGAAATGGTAGAGGTAATGTTAATATTCTGATCTTCATTAAAGCCAAACAGATTGGGGCTTTGTTGATTATTATTGCCTACTGAAAGGCCTATAGTACTGATCTGTACGAATGTGCCGCCGGAAGTTCCGCCTGTAACGTTGCCGCCAATTATGGTTGCATTTGCCGCCACGGGCATCATCATGGATATTAAAACTATTGGGAAAAAATATTTTATCATTGTGCAGGTTCCTCGGTTATTTGTATGGGGAAAACATGCATATATTGTGCCATAATATTAAAAACCATATAAAACAATGAAATAGAGATTTCACCCTTTCTGGGTCTGGTTCAAACTGTAAGGCAGGCTTTACAGTTTTTGGCCAAAGCAATATTATTTCGCTCATGAAGAATATGCTGTCAGTTGGCATAGGTCCTGGCGCCAAAAAGGGCGGTGCCGACCCGGACCGAGGTCGCCCCGCATCGCACCGCTGTTTCATAGTCGCTGCTCATACCCATGGATAATTTGTCAAGGCCGTTGCGCCGGGCAATTTCCCGAAGGCGCAGAAAATAGGTTTTTGCCTCCCTTCCCGCCGGGGGAATACACATCAGTCCGGCAATATCGAGCTTCAGTTCGTCCCGGCACAGGGCAATGAAGTTGTCGGCTTCTTGCGGATCAATACCGGCCTTCTGCTGCTCCTGTCCGATATTGATCTGGATATAGCCGACGCAGGATGTATTTTCCTCGCGGCTGATCCGGGCGATGGCACGGGCGAGTTTTGGCCGGTCAATGGTTTCGATAACATCAAAAATCCGGATCGCCTGACGGACCTTGTTGCTTTGCAGCGGTCCTATCATATGCAGTTCCACATCACTGTATTTCTCGCGCAGGGCGGGCCATTTCCCGGCGGCTTCCTGTACTTTATTCTCACCAAACAGCCGCTGCCCCTGATCCAGCAACGGGGTGATTGCGTCAGCATCCCGGGTTTTGGACACGGCCACCAGCCGAATATCTTCCGGGTGGCGGCCAGAGTCTTTTGCTGCGGCCCGGATGTTCCGCAGGACGGTTTCAACTTTGCTGGTCAAGGCTGGTTTCCTGTATTATGCTGCTGGTCATGACATTTCACGCCGCGACATTAGCAGAGATTGCCCAAGGTCTCAACCGGGATCATATCCGTAATTTCGGGCGGGGAGAGGAGTTGCCCGCCGCTTTTTTTATTACCGATCACAAGGCAGTTCCGCATCCGGAGAATATCATTGCCGGCCTGTCGGCGGGTTGTGCGGTTATTTTCCGGGATTATGACCATCCGGCGCGGGAAGACGCGGGGGCGGCCCTTGCCCTGTCCTGCCGCAGGAGGGGGATTTTATTTCTGGTGGCCGGTGATGAGGGACTGGCCGGGCGCCTGCAGGCCGCCGGCATACATCTGCCGGAAGGACAAATGGATCAGGCCGCGAAGATCAGAACGCGCCATCCCCACTGGCTGATTACCCAGTCCTGCCATGATCTGACGTCGGTGAAACGGGCGGAGAATCTCCCGGTTGACGCTGCCCTGATTGCGCCGGTCTTTCCCACCCTGAGCCATCCGGAAACCCGTATTGACAAGGACCGCACCCTGGGTCTGTCCGGGCTTCTGGACATTGTCAGGCAAACGACCCTGCCGCTTTATGCCCTTGGCGGCATCGGACCGGAAAACAGTCACCGGCTTATTGGCAGCGGGATAGCCGGCATTGCGGCCATCCGTGGTTTTTCCAGAGGAAACGGCAAGGAAAAGTCTTGAACGGCGGGCTTAGAAATTTACGTTGGTCCCCAGAAAAAACACCTGACTGTTTCTGAGCTTGTCAAGGTTATTTTCATGGCCATAGGAATAATAGGTAAAGCGTCCGGTGAAACGGATATTGGAAAATAACTGGTAGGCCGCCCCGATTTCCAGCGCGGAGACCCTGCTATAGAAATCCTCCGTTGAGGCAAAGAGCAGATCGCGTTCGCGTTTATACGCCCCGAACCGGACATCCGCCCCCCATTTGCTGCCGTTATAGCCCAACCCGATGTCAAACCCCTTTAACCCCGGATCATTCAGCATTTTTTCCCGGCTGAAAGATGCGCCGAGCCGAAATCCGGCATATCCCATATCGACCGACAGGTTGTAAACCTGACGATTATTGGCCCGGTCATATTCGGAACCGTCAAAAAGTGGCGACATAATCTGCGACGGTTCAACAAGGAACTGGGAGCCAATGGAAAGACCCAAAGCCCCCGGATCTTGTACCAGACCGTCATTGCCATATGAAAAAGTAATTCTGTTTCCGGCTGTGGTGGCCCCGTATCCGGCAAAACCTGATGGCGGTGCAGACAGCAGACCTGCGTTACCCATATTGAAAATAGGCGAGGGCTTGACGGCAAATGAATGCTTGATTGATAGTTTTTTCTGCGAATGTTTGTGCGTCTCTTTAACGCCCATACTGTTATCCGGTTCATACAGAGTAATATACTGTCCGGCATTTTCTCTGGTTGGTTTCTCGATCAGCACGACTTCCGGTACGACAGTCTTTTTCACCGGCTTTTGGTTAAAATACGTCAGACCGGAAGATGCCTGACCAGTATTTTTCCGGACGGCATTCTGATCGGGAGCAGAGCTTGAATCCTTCCCTGAATACGGGTCTGCATAGGCCAATGCCCCCGTGGCATAAATGCCAACGATGCATATCAATGCTATGCTGCCTTTCAGGCTTTTCACGACGGTTCCTCACTATTATTATCGGCCTGGTAACAGGCCATTTCCAGATTGTTCTGAAATATGGCCCGACCCTTTTTCCATCCGGTGATTATAAAGAATCACACAAACACTCCGAAGTATATAATATTAAACAAGAAAGATCAATCTTCTTTCCGGCTTCTTTCAGGCTTCTTTCCATATGATCAGGGTAGATTATTTTTGAGAAATCTCCTATTCTCCCTTCGGAAAAGTAACTATAGCCCGGATTGATGACAAAATTATGAAAGAAATTCTTGTTTGCCTCTCCGCAAACAGATAAACAGCTTTATAGGGCAGAGGCGAGGGGGTATACCGGAAGTCGATGATGAACAAGAATGGAATATGCATGACCGTGTATGGAATAACAGGAAATATGGCTGGAAAGTCGATAAGAGCGATAATATTGGGCGTTGTGGTTGTCCTTGGAGGCTGCGGCATGTTTGGCGGCGGGTCTGCAAGTAAAATTGAGGCCGCCGAGGAAGTTTATAAAATTGGCGTAAATGCCTATCTGTGGCGGGCTACTCTTGATACCCTGTCATTCATGCCGATGAGAAGTGTGGATGATAATGGCGGGGTTATCCTGACTGAATGGAAAGTCAATCCCCGGGACAGCAGCGAACGGACAAAGGTTGATATCATAATTACCGGAAAGAAGCTGAGTGCGGATTCCCTCAAGGTCACCGTGCATCGTCAGAAAAAGACCAGCAGCGGCTGGCAGGATATAGGCCCGCGTCCGGGGGCCGCCATTAATATCAGTAACGCCATTTTGATGCAGGCCAGACTGCTGCGGCGCGACAATGCCCCTACAAGATAATGATCAGATAGTAAAGACCGGATAGTGATATATCTGCCCGGCAAAGATGAAAAAAACAGAAATGCAGGACAGGAAATGACGCGCTATAACGCCGGGGTCATTGAGGAGAAATGGCAGAAAATCTGGGCGGACAGAGACAGCTTTGTCGCCCGTGCAGACCCCTCCCGGCCCAAATATTATGTATTGGAAATGTTCCCCTATCCGTCGGGTAAAATCCATATGGGCCATGTGCGTAACTATACCCAGGGTGATGTGGTGGCGCGATACCGGCGGGCGAGAGGCTTTAACGTGCTGCATCCCATGGGCTGGGACGCTTTTGGCATGCCGGCGGAAAATGCCGCGATGGAGCATAAGGTCCACCCGGCCAAATGGACCTATGAAAATATTGATCATATGCGGACCCAGTTGAAACAGATGGGCCTGAGCATTGACTGGTCACGGGAATTTGCCACCTGCGATCCGGATTATTACGCCCGGGAACAGGAAATGTTTCTTGACTTTATGGACGAAGACCTGGTCTACCGCAAGGAATCCTGGGTCAACTGGGACCCGGTGGATAATACGGTTCTGGCCAATGAGCAGGTGGTGGATGGCTGCGGCTGGCGCTCGGGCGTGCCGGTGGAACGCCGCCGTCTGAGCCAGTGGTTCCTGAAAATCACCGACTATGCCGAAGAGCTGAACAAGGCACTTGACGAGTTGCCGCGCTGGCCGGAAAAAGTCAGAATCATGCAGAAAAACTGGATCGGGCGGTCCGAAGGTCTCAGGCTGTTTTTCAATATTGCGGGTCACGAGCCGCTTGAGGTTTACACCACAAGGGCGGATACTATTTTCGGCGCGTGCGGTATGGCGATTGCGCCCGATCATCCACTGGCGGAAAAGCTGGCGCAGGATAATTCTGATCTGGCCGCCTTTATCGAAGACTGCCGGGCCGGGGCGACCACCGAAGAAGCCATGGAGAAGATGGAAAAGAAGGGCTTTGATACCGGCCTTGTCGCCCGTGCGCCGTTTGAAGACCGCGACCTGCCGGTCTTTGTCGCCAATTTTGTCTTGATGGACTATGGCACCGGGGCGATATTCATGTCGGCGGCCCATGACCAGCGCGATCTGGATTTTGCCCGGAAATATGGTCTTGAGGTCCGCACCGTCATCCTGCCCGGCGGCGAGGATGACAGCTTTGCCGTCACTACGGAGGCCTATACCGGGCCGGGCAGGCTGTTCAATTCAGATTTCCTCAATGGCATGACGATTGAAGAGGCCAAGGCGGAAGTCGCCCGCCGGGCCGAAGCGGGAAAGTTTGGCAAGAAGACGGTTAATTTCCGTCTGCGCGACTGGGGGATTTCCCGCCAGCGTTACTGGGGCTGTCCGATTCCGGTCATTCATTGCGCGGATTGCGGCATTGTGCCGGTGCCGAAGGCTGATCTGCCGGTGACCCTGCCGGACGATATCAGCTTTGACCAGCCGGGCAATCCGCTGCATCATCACCCGACATGGAAGAATGTTGCCTGCCCGGACTGTGGCAAAGCGGCGCGGCGTGAAACCGATACCTTTGATACCTTCATCGATTCGTCATGGTATTTTGCCCGCTTCTGTTCCCCCCGCTCAACCGAGCCGGTGGACCGGGCGGCGGCGGATTACTGGCTGCCGGTGGACCAGTATGTCGGCGGGGTTGAGCATGCGATATTGCATCTGCTCTATTCGCGGTTTTTCACCCGGGCGATGAAAAAATCCGGCCTGTTGTCGGTGGAGGAGCCGTTCGACGGCCTGTTTACCCAGGGGATGGTCTGTCACGAAACCTATCAGGACAGCGGGGGAAACTGGCTCTATCCGGCGGACCTGATCCGCGATGACGAGGGGGTTCTCAGAGAAAAGACGAGCCGGGAAGCGGTCGCGGTTGGCCGGTCGGTCAAAATGTCCAAATCGAAGAAAAATGTCGTTGATCCGACAGAAATCATTGATCAGTACGGGGCCGATACCGCCCGCTGGTTCATGCTGTCCGACAGCCCGCCCGAACGTGACCTTGAATGGACCGAGGACGGCGTCGAGGGCGCATGGCGATTTACCCGGCGCTTGTGGCGCACGGTGACCGAAGGCATGGAAGGGGTGACGGCAGCCCTGGAAGAGCCGAAAGATTTCAGCCGCGCGGCACAGGATTTGCGCCGGATAACCCATCAAACGATTGAGGGGGTTGGTCAGGATATTGAAAATTTTCATTTCAACAGTGCCGTGGCCCGGATTTATAAATTCTCCAATGCGATCAGTGGCTTCAAGCCGGACGGTTCGGACGGTGACAGCTTTGCCCTGCGTGAAGGCCTGACCATACTGGTGCAGCTTGTCGCGCCGATGATGCCGCATCTGGCCGAGGAAATGTGGCAGATGATGGGGCATCAGGATATGGTAACCGACCATCCGTGGCCGGTGGCCGAGGCCCGGCTGATGCAGGAAAGCACCGTGACCGTCGCCATACAGATCAGGGGCAAGCTGCGCGATACCATGGATATTCCAAAGGGCATGGACCGGGCGGAGGTCGAGCGGCAGGCGCTGGCGCGCGAAAAAATCCGCAAAGCCATTGGTGACAGCCCGATACGCAAAGTCATCGTGGTGCCTGACCGCATCGTCAATATTGTTACATAGGACAGCCGATGAAAACTGTTTTTCTTCCGAAATTTCTTTCGAAATTCCTGACAGTTTTCTTAGGCGTCATGCTGCTTGGCGGCTGCGGCTTCAAGCCAATGTATGGCCAGTTTTCCGACGGCAGGGGTGATCTGCGCGATGTTATGGCCAATATCCGGGTCAGTGACATAACTGAACAGGGCCGCCCGTCGCGCATCGGCCAGGTCATCCGCAATAATCTGCTTGACAGTCTGACACCGTTCGGGGAAACAAAAAAAGCGGAATATATCCTGAAGGTGACATTTTTGATTGAGGAGCATGGCTATGGCATTCGTCAGGATGAATCCGTCACTCTGCAAAATCTTAAACTGGTCACCTCATATCAGCTGGAAAAGGTCGATACATCAAAAGTGGTTCTGGACTCTGCGGCACGGGCGATTGTCACCTATGATCTGGCCCAGTCGGATTATTCCAATATGATTGCCCGTCAGGCGGCGATGAAACGTCTGTCCGGCGAAGTCGCCAATCAGATGGCCACCCGGATCGGCGCCTATTTCAGCAAGGCGTCGCAAAAGAAATAGCTCATGAAACTGAATAAAAACGATATATCGGCCCAGGTCAGACGGTTAAACCCCGCTTACCGGGCGGTGTTGATCTATGGCCGGGATGAGGGACTGGTGCGCGAGCGGGCCGAAAAAATCGCCCGTCAGGTTGTCCCGGACCTTCAGGATGCCTTTCAGGTAGCAAATATTGACCCTGCCCGGCTGAAAGCGGAACCCTTTCTTCTGGCGGATGAGGCGGCGGCAATATCGATGATGGGCGGACGGCGCATAGTCCGGGTTGACGGGGCCGGAGACATGGTGACGGCGGCAGCAAAATCCTTTCTCGATAACCCGTCCGGCGACGGGCTGGTGATCATCACCGGCGGCGGTCTGCGGGCGACATCCGCACTGGTCAAGCTGTTTGCTTCGGCGAAAAATGCGGCAGTCATTCCCTGTTACGAGGATGATCAGGGCAGCCTGCAGACTTTGATCTTTGAGGTGATGGGGGCGTATGGATTAAAGGCTGATCCGGCGGCGGTGGCCTATCTTCAGGATAATCTCGGTGGCGACCGGATGATCTCGCGCGGGGAACTGGAAAAGCTCGCGCTTTATATGGGGCATGAGAAGACGGTAACACTTGCCGATGTCCGGGCCTGTATTGGCGACAGTGGCAGCCTGACCCTCGACATGATCGCAAGTGCCGCCACCGGCGGGGAGCTGAAGCTGCTTGATGATACGCTTTTCAAAGCCTTTAACCGTGGCGATAACCCAATTCCGATCCTGCGTAATCTGGCCCGCAGACTGCAGAAATTTCATCTGGTGCGCGGCAGCATGGATCAGGGTATCCCGGCGGAAAAGGCGGTGCGGGCCGTGGTTTACAGCCCCTATTCGCCGGAAAAGAAGGCCATTCTGTCCCAGCTTGGCAGATGGTCAAGCGGAAAGCTTGCCAATGCCCTTGATATTGTGATGGAGGCCGAGGCCGACTGCAAGGTCACCGGACTGCCGGCCCAGGCGATCTGTGCGCGGGCCTGCCTGCGGATTGCCAATGCTGCGCGCGGATGAGATATGAAATGCTGACAGGACAATGAATATGGAAATTTTGCCACCCTATCTGTTATTCCTTGGCAACAGTACAGACCCCCTGGGCGTCAAGACATCGCGGGGAATTGCCGAATGGCGCCCGGAAAAATGCCGGGGACAGATGCGGATGCCGGGATGCAGTGTGACGCTTGGCCTGCCGGACATGACCTTTGACGAGGCGCAGGCCTGCGGGATAAAGACCTTTATCCTCGGGCTGGCCAATCACGGCGGGGTCATTGCGCCCGAATGGATTCCCTATATGAAGGACGCCTTGGCGCACGGGATGGATATTGCCAGCGGCCTGCATCACAAGGTGGCGGATATTGCCGAAATCAAACAGCTGGCGGACCGGCTCGGGCGCAGGATATTCGATGTGCGCCATTCGGCGGCTGACCTGTCCGTCGGCACCGGCAAGAAACGCGGCGGTAAAAGAATCCTCGCGGTCGGCAGTGATTGCTCCGTGGGTAAAATGTACACAACCCTGTCCCTTGAACGGGAGATGAAGATGCGCGGCCTTGACGTCGATTTCCGCGCCACCGGACAGACCGGCATTCTGATCAATGGCGGCGGCATTTCCGTCGATGCGGTGGTGGCGGATTTTATTTCCGGCGCGGTCGAGGCCCTGTCCCCGGACAATGCCGCCGATCACTGGGATATTATCGAGGGGCAGGGGTCGCTGTTCCACCCGGCCTTTTCCGGGGTCAGCCTTGGCCTGTTGCACGGGGCGCAGGCGGATATTCTGATTCTCTGTCACGAAGCGGGCCGTCGGCATATGCGCGGACTGCCGCATCAGCCCATGGTGGATATGCAAAATTGCATCAAGGCCAATCTGGGGGGGGCGCGTCTGACCAACCCTGATGTTATACTGGGCGGCCTGTCGGTGAACAGCTCGTCCCTCGGTCAGGATGATGCCGATGATTATTGCCGGAAAATGGCCGCGACATACGGGGTGCCGTGCGTTGACCCCCTGCGTCACGGTATCTCTTCGCTGGTTGATTTTATCCTGTCTCACAAGGGCTGATCAAATGATAAACCGGCGATTGTCTGTATGTTCTGAAACATGGTCTTTGAAGGAGCCTTTTCATATTTCCCGAGGGGTGAGGACGGAAACCCGTGTGATCATGGCGACGCTGGAACATTGCGGGGTCAGCGGACGGGGTGAAGCCGTGCCCTATGCCCGCTACGGGGAGACAATGGAGAGTGTACTTGCCCGGATCGAAGATATTACCGCTGCCGTCGAGGACGGAATCTCGCCGGAGGAATTGCAGACGTTATTGCCTGCCGGGGCGGCACGCAATGCGGTTGATTGTGCGTTATGGGATATGATCGCACGCTGGAAAGGGATACCGGTGTGGAAATTACTGCATCTGCCGCGCCCGGAGACGGTGGAAACCGCAGTCACCATCAGCATAGACCGGGCGGAAGATATGGCGAAAAAGGCGCGGGCCTGTAAAGACTATCCCCTGCTTAAAGTCAAGCTTGACCGGGAGGATATCCGGGGACGCATCGCCGCCGTCCGTGCCGCCGCACCAGACCCCCGGATAATTCTGGACCCCAATGAAAGCTGGACAATGGCGGATCTGGAGGAGCTGGATGATTTTCTGGGGGAGAAGACTATTTCCCTGCTCGAACAGCCGCTGGCCGCCGGGCAGGACGAGGGATTGCGTCATTTCACGGGCCGGGTGCCGATCTGTGCCGATGAATCATGCCATACTCGCGATGATCTTGCGGGCCTTCTGGGCAAATATCAGCTGATCAATATCAAGCTGGATAAAACGGGTGGCCTGACAGAGGCGGTCAGGTTGAAAAAACAGGCCATGGATATGGGGTTTGGCATCATGGTCGGCTGTATGGTGGCGACGTCGCTCGCCATGGCCCCGGCCTTGCTGCTGACGCCCGGGGCGGATTTTGTTGATCTTGACGGTCCGTTTCTGATAAAACAGGACCGCCAGCATGGCCTGAAAATTATTCAGGGCCACCTGCCGCCGCCGCCGGCAGAATTATGGGGCGGGTGAAGATAATATCCAGGCGGGGGAATAATGAAGGGAATCATATCATGAAAACACGCGCGGCAGTGGCTTTTAAGGCCGGGGAGCCTTTGACTATTGAAACGGTTGATCTTGACGGACCGCGTGCGGGCGAGGTGCTGGTGGAACTGAAGGCCACCGGGGTCTGTCATACCGATGCCTTTACCCTCAGCGGTGATGACCCGGAAGGGGCCTTTCCGGCCATTCTGGGCCATGAGGGGGCCGGGGTGGTGGTGGAAATTGGCGCGGGGGTGAACTCCCTTGCCGTAGGCGATCATGTAATTCCGCTCTACACGCCGGAATGCCGGGAATGTGATTATTGCCTGAACCCCAAAACCAATCTCTGTCAGTCGATCCGGGAAACGCAAGGTGCCGGGGTAATGCCTGACGGTAGCAGCCGTTTTTCTCTGGATGGGACGCCAATCCTGCATTATATGGGCTGCTCGACCTTTTCCAACTATACGGTTCTGCCGGAAATCGCCCTTGCGAAAATTCGTAAAGATGCGCCCTTTGACAAGGTATGTTATATCGGCTGCGGGGTCACCACCGGGGTCGGTGCCGTGGCCTTTGACGCCAAAGTGGAGCCGGGCAGCAATGTGGTGGTGTTTGGCCTCGGCGGTATCGGCCTGAATGTGATACAGGGGGCGCGCATGGTCGGGGCGGCAAAAATCATTGGCGTTGATATTAATGAGAGCAAGGTCAATATAGCGCGCAAATTCGGCATGACCGATTTTATCAACCCGCAGAAAACCCCCGAACTGGTCGAGGCCACTATGGACCTGACAAATGGCGGGGCCGATTACAGTTTTGAATGTATCGGCAATGTCAATACCATGCGCCAGGCCCTTGAATGCTGTCACAAGGGCTGGGGCGAAAGCATTATCATTGGCGTTGCCGGTGCGGGTCAGGAAATCTCGACCCGGCCTTTTCAACTGGTGACGGGCCGGGTATGGCGCGGCAGTGCCTTTGGCGGGGCAAGAGGCCGGACCGATGTCCCAAAAATCGTTGACTGGTATATGGAGGGCCGGATCAATATTGATGACCTGATCACCCACAGCATGCCACTGGAGGAAATCAACCGGGCCTTTGACCTGATGCATTCGGGGCAAAGCATCCGTAGCGTGGTTCTTTACTGATCATGGAGAATTATTTGGTCGGAATGACAGGTTTCGAAGCCGCATCCTTATTTTCCAATCACTCAATATTTATGCAATTTATGAATGTTATCAACAAGTTAAAACTGACATAGATTTCAGTTCCTGTGCCCGTTATTCAGGACCATCCCGCATTATTTCCGCAGAGAATTTTTTAAAGTGGCAGAAACGCTGAATATTAAAATCCAGCAACATCCCGCCATTAATTAAAAACCAACAGGGGGCCATATCTTAAAGCTCCAACAAATCACCTTTTGGTCACCACGGCTTCAACAGAAAACTTGCCTTGAATTATCTTAAACGATTAGAACATATGCCCTCGTGTATAGTGGCTTCTACAACAGGAGTGTACCCCATTCCTGAACCAAGGTGGTGCCAGTCAAATTGTATACGGTGGTTGCTGAGATTGATGATCTGACCTTTTTGTGGATGTCGGGAAAGTTTAGCGCCATAGGTTCCTCTTGGAGCCGGCATGCTGTTCGTTAGTTTGGTTACATAGGCTTTTTCATAGGTTAAATATTTTTTCCCGCACCCTGTCTTTCCTTTAACTATATCGTGCTTGGCAGCAGATGACATCTGGGTTTGGCCATATACTAACCACTCAACGGTATCCGTGCCGAAAAGAGGGAGGGCCTCATGACCAAGTATAGAGTGCAATTTAGTAGGATGTTTAGGTAGATGAATAGTAATTTTATTGCTTTGTCCACCTTGATATCTTATGAAATATTTTATTGTATTGCCTTTATTGAGATCCGGTATGTAGAAACGATTTGTTGAATATTTTGTTCCGTCGCTATATTCAACAATATATTCTATATCCCTATAAGGTAACAGCAATTCATGGGTGCAATTATATCTATATTCTCCGGCGGAGCCTACCCAGTCAGCATTTATATTTTTTATACCCCATCCTCCTGGCCGCATTCTCAGAGATGACAGGTGGAGTGGTTTGACAAAATCGGTAATTATCATCTGAATGTCTTTTTTAATTACATGTCCCAGTGCATCTGTGGCCTTTAATTTGACAGTAAAGAGATTGTGATTATGAAACGGTCCTACAGGCCTACCATTCAGGAAAGTACGATATCCAACCTTGGAAATTGTCCAAATAGAAGCAGAAATCGAAGGTTCCTGATATTCAATTTTAACCGGTGCTTTACCTCCTCTGGTTCTGACTTCTATCCTTGATGCAAGGCAGGATCGCAAGGAATATGACGATTTGGTCGGAGGGGCCCAGGTCAGTGGCTTGATAGCATTTTTTAGTGGATTGCGCTGGTATACCCTTGGCTGGTTTAGCCTTGACTGTCCATAAGCCATGGAAACGAGAGTTTCCGCAGCAAGGAATATTATCACCCAGATAGAAAATATACTCTTCATTGATCTCATGCTTACCTCCATAATTTTATATATCGTGCTTTAATTGATACCCGGGCCTTCTTTTTATTGCTTGAGTTCTCTTTGAGATAGCTTGAGAAAGCTTGAAATACCCCAATAACAGCCCATAATCTCATTCTTCCGGTTTTTGTTGCGTGATCTTCAACGATATTTCCTTGCCCATCTGATTATTGTCCGGTCCCAGCAGACTGACAGAGGCCCGGGTAAGTTTTCCCCCCTTTGCCCAACTCATAGGCAGGCGGCTGATATGGTTCGGGGCGGGCATATAGTAGGTCTGGCTGTCCTGGGGCGTATGCAGCACCAGCTTGACGACAATGCGGCTGTCGTCTATGGGCCGCCAGGTCAGGCTGTATCTTTTACCATCAGTCAGCAACCGGGCAGAAAGCTTTTCCACTGAAATCACCGACAGATTGGCCGGAACCCGGTATTCAAGCGGGAATATGGGAAAGCCTGCGGCCCCGCCGGAAAAGGAAAGACGGGGTTCAATAGTTCCCGTGGCAGCCGCAGATGGTTGAGGTATTTCTGCACGCACTCTTTTTCTGGTGGTTCCGGCACATGTATTACAAGACGGGGGCGGAGCCGGTGGCGCGGAAGCGGTTGGCGGGATGACCAGATTGGACAGAGCCTCACGGTCCCGGCTGACTTTCAACCGCAAAAGCAGGCGATAGGCCCCGCCAAGCTCGACGGGTAATTCACTATAGGCCGGACCGACAAGATTATATGAGCCATTATTGGGCAGGGTTATATTGAAATATTTCACCCGGAAGAAACGGGTTTGTTTCGCCCGTTCTGCCTGCGTCAGGGACGCCTCCGGCAGAAGGTCAAGCGGGGTAATCTGCGGGTCACCCGGGCGGCGCACTTCCCACCATCCCTGCAATTGCCCCCGACCGGTATATTCAAGCCGGGCCACGACCCGCCCCGTTTTCAGATTTTCAGGGTCAAGGGTGATAATCTTCTGTCCTGTGGCATTTTTAGTATCCTTTCCCACAATCTTAACGCTGTAAAAGGACAGAGGGGTGCGGGATGTTCCCCCCGCCAGACGGCAGGTCACACTGACGAATACATCAACGCCTGGTCCGGCGCCGATGTCCCAATTGCCCACAGGGCTGAAACGGCGCACGTAAAAGAAATTAGAGAAGCTCCCCTGGCGGGCCTGTGATACGGCGGCACGAACGACAGAAAAGGGAATGGTCATAATATCAGTAATATTTGATTGGGCCTGAATGGTGGACCCGTGGTCCAGCCTTGCGGGCAACCGGCCCAGAATAGTGCCCGCTGCGCAGGCGCCATTTGATTGCAGCCTCATGCAGAACAGGGCCTCTGTTGTGGTGAATTGTCCCCCCCTGTTATCCGCAAAACGGATGGAAAGTGATGTGGGGTGGGTTGAGGAAACATTGACGCCAGTTGGATTGCGCCGCATATCCGCCTTGACCTCTGTATAAAACAGAAGGAGTGCTGTGATGACGAATAAAGAAAAAACCAGTGATTTCCCAAGGGTCATATTAATATCCTTCTCTTCTAGAAATGTTTGCTCAGGTTAATGGTAACAGAAGATTGCCGGTTTTTTTCCTGAAAGAAATCGGAAAGAAACATGCCATCACTATACTGAAAATTCAGGCTAATCTGTGGCGGCAGGTCATCCGGCCACCATATTGCCACATAGGGTGAAAAGTCTATGGATATGTCAACCCGCTTGGTCCGGTTCAGGGAATTTTCCAGAAAGACAAAATCCTGTGACCTGGTACGGCCCTGATTATAACTGATTAACAAGGTGGGAAAGTCGGGGAAATGCAGGTCAATATGTCCCCCCCAATCCAGCTGGTTTTGCCGTGATTTGCTGCTTGTATCCAGATTGTCATCCTGTCCCCATGTGGCGTGGCCTTCCACTTCCCAGACTTCGCCAAACAGGCTTTGGGAGGCATTCCAGACCGTGTTCCGGCGATCGGCTGTTTCCCGGCCAATTTGCCGGCTGTCATAAAAATTATAACTATATCCCAGCGACGTAGCCCCCATGGGCCAGTTCCAGGTCAAAGCGACGGTCCAGTTGGTTTCACTGGTATCAGGCAATTCGCTGCCTTCGAGACTGGAATTATTGATGACAATATCACCATTCAGCGTCGTTTCCCGGTTCCGGCGATAGGAAACCTCGACACTGCCCGGCAATAATGACTTTACGCCAAAGGACTGCGTCTCGTCATCCATATCCTTAAAGCGGGCCAGATCAAGCTGAAGGGCGATTTCAGTCTGGTTTCGTTTTGTCTTGAGAATCCCGGCAATATCATCCACATTATTGACCAGCCGTACATGACCAACCTGCATATTCAGTGGGCCAAACTGGATATTCCCTGCCAGCTCCCGACGGTCAAGGTCCGCCTGTATCCCGGCCTGAATGGCATTGAACAAAGCCCCGTTACGGCGATAATCCCCCGTAATATTGAGGCTGGCATCCTGACCGGCCATCATACCGGTCCAGCCCTGCCAGGTCAGGTGAATATGGCGGGCGTTATCTTTGTCTTTCCCGGCGGTGAGCGCGCCGGGAACCGTATTAAAATCATTTAGCTCGGATGGATTATCATAACTGGCCCAGGCATATTCTCCCTCAAGGATGAATGTTTCCTTCAGGAGCTTTACCTTTGCCCCCACCCCGCGCACAAGATTACTTTCCCCTTCCGGGACAATGCTCGTTCTGAATCCGAAATTTGACGGGCGACGGGCTTTATAAAATGATGTATTTACCGTAATACTTATCATATCAGAGGTCATGACATCGGCCTCTATATCAAAACTGCGGCGAAAATTATCCCGCCGCAGGGACAGCAATCCCTCCGTCAGACCGCGAATATCCTGACCGAATACCTGGGCGGCAGAAATGCGAAGCCGGCCCTTCAGACCGGTAAAGACAATATTTGCCCCCCGGGAACTCATGCCCGCCGAGACCAGCGGATTAATAGCAGAAACCTGAACATCCCCTATATTGACCCTCAGGGCATATTGATCGTCGGCATATTTAAGAAAGGCCGTCCCCCGGTCCAGATCAAGGAGAGACCCATCAGGACGCAGGGTCTGTTGCCGGTTGCTTACCATTTGCCAGTCATTTTCAAGACCAATCGTCCAGTGGCCCCTTTTGGCATGGACAAATAACCGGGCCTGTGCATTGGCATCCAGTTGTGTGTTGTTGAAATTATCCTGCTTGGGCACAGGGTCAAAACGCCCCACCCCGTTCAGAGTGCTATCCATTTCAGCACCGGTTTTTACCTCATCAAAAAATTCACCCTTATGGGGGCGGCGATATTTCTTCTGATAGATAACTTCCCCGTCATTATTGGTGATAAGCAGACTGAATTTCTGACTCGTGTCCTGAAAAGGCGGGGTAATAGAGAGGTGAGTGGCTTCTGTTCGCGCAAAATCATTTACGATGGCCCCGTTTATCTTGATCGTTACCGTGGACAGCCCCTGATCAGGGGCCGGAAAACCCGGCAGCGCCGATAATGGTATCACAATATTTTTTGTCCGGAATATTATGCTTTCTTCCGTTCCGGCACGGACATGGGATATATGGGATAATATCACCGATATGAATAATAGTTTGATGTATTTTTGGCAGATCATTTTATTTTCCTCATTCCACCTGGTATGAATGACAGGGACGGCATCTGGTTGCTTGATTATTTGTTGAAAAAGTTTGATCAAAGAAAAAAACCTAAAACAACATGTGCCAGCTCTTTTCAGAATCTTGGCAGGAGGGGGCCTTGCCATGCCGGTTGCGAATATAGAGGGATGTTATGCGTATGCTGTAAAGGCGTCGGTTATCACCTTGCAAATTCAAGACAAACCCTCCTGTGCTGTGGTCTCTTCTCATGCGCCAGCGGGCGCCGCCCCCTGATATATCAAGGCGTTGAACGGACCAGCCATTTTTCAATTTCTGTAATCTGTCCGGGAACCGTAATTTGCAAAAATGCTCCTCCGGTCCGTAAGGCAGAATAGTCAATGTACCGGCCTCCCTGTCGAGCTGACAAAATTTGACATCCTGTTGGCCCGGTTTGCCAGGGATCAAATGTTGCAAATTCAAGGATAGTTTATTTTGCTTTAGCCTTGCAGAAAATTCGCCCCAGGGAACCCGGCAATCCGCCGCGAATTGTGTGGAATAGGAGGTGTCCGGCCCCAGAATACCAAGCCCGAGAATAACAAGCCCGGGAATAGCAAGGAAAAATATGACAAGACGCCATATGTGAATTTTACTCTCATTCATTCTAAAATCTTCTTACTGTTACAATTACCCGTATAATATTGAATATGGATTTTTTCTGCTTGAGCAGAGTGTGAGAAAACTTGATCAAAGAAGCGGGGGGCATTTTTTTCGGGACAGAAATTGGCAAAAATGGCCAAAAACACCAGCATGGCATAAATTTACCCGGATATCCGTTTTTCACACTCTCTCAAGCTTTCTCAAAGAATGCTCAAGCAAGAAGCTGGTTGTATCCCTATGGTCAAACATGGATGAAACTTGAAAAGGAGACGAACAAATGCAGAAACGAAATATTTTATTCAAAACCATCACCACAACGACCCTCATGACCTTTTTGGGGAGCAGCCCGCTTATGGCGGCGGAATGTGAAATCAGCGGCATGAATATAATACAGGCCTATAGCAGGGCACTCAATAACGGGGCGGACTTTGGCTGTTATAGACGTGGTGCCCATAGATATGAGCGGACAGGTACGGTCACCTTCCTGCCTCTGCCAAACCAGTTGCAATGCTACCACAAAAAACAGTTGATAGCTGTCGTCGGTTCCATACCATGGGATTACAGGATGCTGGCCTTTAGCAAGCGGGGACATTGGCCGCTCCATGGATGGAAAATTTCCCGATATACAATGTCTGGCGCTGGCGGTCAGAAAAAACCCACCCGTTCCGGCGGTATTATTTTCCAGACCCACAAACGGGATAATGTAACATGGCGGGTCTCTCTCAAAAAATTCTGGTTAAAAAAGAACGGGGGCAGTTGCCATGATATCAATGCCGTCATCACCAGTGCTTTCGGAGATTGAAAAGGCCGCAAACACCTTCTTTATATGGCCTGTTTTTTGCGACAGGCAATAATTACCAATCCAGGTTATGGAGATCATTATGAGATTATCAATAATAAAATATAGTTTATGTTTGAGTCTGTTCATAACAATCAGTTCACCTTCCTTCAGCGCAGCAAAAACTTTTACCAGTGCCAGTCCGCATACCTCCAGAAGGGTCAATAATGTTCGCAAAGTAATAAAGCCATTATCCTGGGCCAGATCAACCCGGAGTTCATATTCCAGACAGGCCTGCCATCCAATCAGTATTCCACTCAAGGTTTCGGGAGGAGTCGCCCCGATCAGAATAGAATTCAATGGTATCAGCTTGAGCGGAACCTGGTGGAAAATGGTCAGGCAGGGAAATAGCACATATTTAAAACATCCGGGGGGAAGGCCTCACGGTATTAGTTTTCCTGTCAAGGCAACAGATGCCAATGGGACGGTGATTACAAAAACAATCCATGTAAATGTAACGCCTTATGTCAAGCCGGTTCGCATAACATCTGTTACATATTCTCCTTCTACAGCAAACCAGTCATTCTGGACTGTTGCGGTAAGAGCAGATTATTCTGTGGCCTTTAATAACGGGTTTCATTATTCCTTCGCATGTGGCCCTCATGGTGAAACTGTATCATATGAAAATATGGAATTTATTGCAGAATATCAAAATGGCTATAAATATAAAGCCGACCTAACGTCTATTCCCGATATCAATAAAGGCAATGTCGTTAAGTTCTATGCGAAATATACCGGTGGGCAAAGTAATAAAGTGACGGTTAATTTACCTAAACGCACAGCCAAATATAAGGAGGATTTCAAACACAAGGGCATGGCAGCAATGTTTTCCGCCAACAAATCCGGTTTCAAGGGAAATGATACAGTCAAACTGGGGGCTTATGGGAATTTGGCCAATGGACAAACGGGGTGTAACAAAGAATATCTAACCTATGAAAAAGCCTATATATCGGCAAAATCCTCACCCCTGATGGGTGTCCCTGCCAGTAGTTATGGTGCGGTGGTATATGGCCATCCTCCAAGGGGAAGAATTATTAACAAGGGGAATGGGAAAATAAGAATTAGCTGGCACCATATGGGGTCTGGCATTAATTATACCGCAACTGTGGAGGCGCAACGGCGACAGGGAATTTGCAATGACAAAAAAAGATAGAGAATGAGATTTCCCCAGCTGTCCTTCTTCACATGCCAGCCCCTATCAGGGGCTTTGGTCGGAGTGCCAGATTTTTGTGCCCTGTGACATGCTCTTGTCCTTTCCGGGGCCGGACTGCGTCGCCTCAACCGGTGTGGCACCAATGATATTAATCTGCCCCTCGGTCATGATGATATGCTTTGCCGCTAACTGATGGTTCACTTCACCCAACCGCTTCAGGGATTGAGAGAGAGCAGACTATAGCCGCGACCCTGGAAGGCAAATCCGGTTTTGCATTCAGAAAACAGGTATCAACCTGTTGTTTTTAAAGGTGGTAAATTTGCACAAATTTTATCAGGCCATGGTCAGGCAATAGCTGCATCATTTAGGCAAATAACTTTTTTCATATTATTGGCCATTTAGAAATTTTACCTTTTAAATCCATTCCATATGATAATATTTCTGCGCTTGTTCCTTGGTGATATATCCGTTTTTTATATCCTCCATGACCTTTTCCCTTGGCCGTTTTTTAGGGTCGCCATAGCCGCCGCCGGTCCCGGTTATGAGACGGACAACCTCCCCTTTTTCCACGGGTACGGTCGTACACATGTGATGGCGCTCCACCTTGCCGTCCCGGCGCAGAATTTGGGCATAATTGTTCGAGCCTTCCTGCCCGCCCCTCATGGCCCAGGGCCGGGAAATGGTTTGGGATGCCGCATAGGTGAGGAACGCTTCGTCCGAGGTTATCTTATAATCAAGCACAACGCCCTTGCCACCACGATATTCACCCGCACCCCCGTCTTCATCATGGAAAGCATATTGCTCTATCTGAACCCCGTATCTGCTTTCAAACAGCTCCACCGGAATGTTAAATGTCTCCCCGTTGGCACAACAGAATTGGCCACTGTCACCGTCTTTGTCTTCACTGGCACCCCAGCCGCCGACCAGAGGTTCCCCCATAACAAACAGGTCCCCCGTATCTGGATGAAACCCACTGAGAAATGTTGCGCCAACACTGCGCTGATGGCCCGCAGGCAGGCGGTCAGACATCACCGGGGCCAATGCCTTCCACATCACATCTATCGCCGCAATCAGAGGCTCGTAATAGAGCGATACCGGTGCCGGTGACTGGGCACTGACGATTGTGCCGGGCGGGCATATGATATCCAGTGCGCGAAAACAACCGCCATTGGCCGGGATTTCCGAATCTGTCACCGCCTTGAACAGACAACGGGCGCCCGTAACCAACCCGGTATAGGAACAATTTATCGGTCCGGCAACCTGAGGATCAGTTCCGGTATAATCGGCAACCATTTTACCATTTTCAATGGTGACTTTAACCTTGATGGTAAAGGGCCCATTGCCAAGGCCGTCATCCTCCACAATGCCCGCCGCTTCATAAACACCTTGTGGCAGTTTCAGCAGTTCAGCCTGTGTCATGCGCTCGCCATAATCCAGCAGGTCTCCCATGGCATGAAGAACCGGTGGACAGCCATATTTTTCAATTAATTCCAATATTCGTTTGGCCCCAACCCGCGCCGCCGCGACACCGGCATGCATATCGCCAAGAGTACTGTCCGGCAACCTGACATTGGCTTCAATAATCCCCACAAGGGCATCATTGATCCGGCCTTCATTGTAGAGTTTCAGGAATTTAAAATGCAGGCCTTCCTGAAAAATTTCTGTGGCACAGGTGGATACGCTGCCGGGCTGCGCCCCTCCTACCTCGGTCCAATGGGCTTTGTTAACGGTAAAGGCCACCAGCTTATCCTCATGGAATACCGGCAGTATGATGACAACATCCGACAGATGCGTGCCCCCGCCGGAATAGGGCGAATTGGTAATGATCACGTCCCCGGGCTTGATATCACTCTCATTTGGGTAATGCTCCAAAGCACTTTGTACCGCCGTATCCAGCGTTGCCAGAAAGGCCGTTACCCCGTTTCCCTGTGCCAGCAGATTACCTTTGGCATCGGTGGCCCCCACTGCAAAATCCGTGGTTTCATAGATGATCGGACTCATGCTGGTGCGGACCATGGCGTTAAACATTTCTTCACCTAATGCGACCAGTGAATCCTTGATGATTTCCGTTGTAAAAATATCCATGTTCAGGCGCCTTTCCCGGCAAAATTCAAATGAATGATATAGTTGCCAAAATCATCCACACTGGCTTTATGACCGGGGGAAATAACCAGCGTTGCCGATGGCTCCTGAATGATTGCCGGGCCATGGAAAGTCATGCCCGGTTCCAGTTTTAACCCATCATAAACAATGGTCTGATGTATGCCACGCCGATCAAAATCCACTTCGCGTTCATGCAAAATGGTGTCTGACAAGGCCAGACCAGTGGTTTCTTTTTTAACGACTTCGGGTTTTGGTACGTCAATTTTGGCAATCAAGTGGAAATTTACCAGCTGTACTGCCGCCTCCAGGCGATAGGTAAAACGCTTTTCATAAGCATCATGAAAATGATTGACCGTCCTGATAATATCAATCTTATCCTCATCATCAAGGGGAAGGGCTATTTTGACTGTATGCTCCTGTCCTTCATAACGCAGGTCAGCCTGATATTCGAACCGGATTTCAGGGGCTTTGTCAAGGCTGTCCCGGCAATAATCAGCCTGTGCCTTTGCCCGTAGTCCCTGAAAGACTTCGGCAAGGGCAGCCGCATTTTCCCCTGTCATCATCATCGGGCGGGTTTGCAGATAATCCCGCCGCAAATCTGTCAGCAGCATCCCCCATGCCGAGAATACAGATGAGTTAACCGGCACGATAATTTTGGGGATTTTAAGTTCTTCGGCCAGCGCAACCGCGTGCATGGCCCCGCCGCCACCAAAGGCAATCATGGCAAAGTCGCGCGGGTCATAGCCCTTGTTGGTGGAGACAAGGCGCAACGCATTGGTCATATTGGCATTGGCAATTCTGACGACACCACGGGCGGCCTCCACCAAAGACACGCCAAGATCAGCCATAATAGGCTCGAAGGCCTTGTGAACGGCGGCCATATCCGGCTCAATTTCACCCCCGACAAAACAATTCCTGTCAATACGGCCCAATATAAGATTGGAATCCGTTGTGGTGGGTTTTGTTCCGCCCCGACCATAAGCCGCAGGTCCGGGTATTGCCCCCGCCGACTGTGGCCCCACATGGAGTTTCCCGCCCTTGTCAGTCCAGGCAATGCTGCCGCCGCCATTGCCGATTTCGACAATCTCGGAAACCGGGGTCTGGATAGGGTAGCCCGGTGATTTCTTATCTTTCTCAATGTAATATTCCGTGGTGACTTTCACATCGCCATCTTCAATCAACGCACATTTTGCCGTCGTGCCGCCAATGTCCAGTACCACCAGATTTTTCTCGCCAATCATCGCTCCCAGATAGGCAGCGGCAAAAATACCACTGGCCGGGCCGGATTCAACCATGGTGATGGGGTTATTCCTGGCGCTTTCCACCGTGGCAATGCCGCCATTGGACTGCATCATATAGGGATGCTCTTTAAAGCCGTCATCGGCCAGCTTCTTTTCAAGAGATTCAATATATTCCTTGGCGATGGGGTGAATATAGGCGGACAGAACCGTGGTATTGGTCCGTTCATATTCCCGCCACTCCCGGCTGATTTCGCTGGAACTCAATACAGAAACTTCGGGCCAGAGTTTTTTAATTCCGGCCACGACAATCGCTTCATTTTCCGGGTTGATATAGGCATGCAGGAAGCTGACAGCAATGGCTTCTACTCCTTCAGCTTTCAGATATTCCAGCTGTGCGGCAAGTGGTGATAAATCCACCGGCTTTTGCATTTCACCCTTGTAATTGACCCGTTCGTCCAGTTCCAGCCGCAGATAACGATCAACGAAAGGCTTTGGCTTGCGGAAATTAAAATTAAACAGGTCAGGACGATTGCCTCTGGCGATTTCAAGAACATCCCGGAATCCTTTGGTGGTGATCAAAGCAGTTTTCACCCCTTTACGTTCGGTCAATGCATTGATAATAACCGTTGAACCGTGGGCGAAGAAAAGCATGTCTGCCGGTTTCAAACCCACCTTGTGAATACTGTTCATCACCCCCTGTTCAAAATTTGGCGGGGTGGTATCCGCCTTGGCAATTTTTACAGGCCCGCATTTTCCTGTTTTGCTGTCATAATCATAATAAACCAGATCGGTAAAAGTTCCGCCGACATCACTTGCTGCACGCATAATCAATCCTTGCGTAATTTAATGCTTATCCAAACAGGACATAAAATACCTTGCCGGTGCCGCAGGCGGTTGAAGCATGGGCTTCTCCTGCCGGAATATGGATCACGTCACCGCTCTTGCAGAAAAATTCCCCCTCTGCGGTTTCCAGCAGAAAACTTCCTTCCAGTATAATGGAAATCTCATCCTCTTCATGGGTCGCCAGCCCCTTCGCAGGCTGTCGCAATCCATCAGGGAAGCCGGCGACACCAACCTTGAGATTGATGCCGCCCCCGGATATTTCCTTGCCGGTAATCGCAAACAGTTCGGCAATATCCAGCTCCCCGGAGGAAATTTCAGCAGAATAAATATTCATTGAATATATCCGCCACCTAAAAATTTATTTTGGCATCGATATGCCATATCCGGGGCTGTGCCGGATGGGCAAATCCGCCCAGCACCCATTCGGAATTATAGGCCTTGTCTGTCAGATTGTTGACTGAGCCGGTGATTGACCATTTGCCGTCCGTATCTTCAAATCCAATCCGGGCATTTACCAGATCAAGGGCGCTGCGGGCCGAGGAATTTTCCGGGTCCCAGAATTGTGCGCCACGCCGTTCATAATCAACCCGGGCAACAAGGCCAATTCCATCCGTGATATCCACCCTGTATTGGGCGCCGATATTCAGGGTGGTCTTTGCCACATAGGGTGCCTCATTGCCGACATCAGCCGGGTTGAGGCTGTTGGCGAGAATTTTACTGTCCGTATAGCCAAAGGAGGCGTAAACATCAAAACCCTCAACCAGCTTCGCCACCAATTCCACTTCACCGCCCTGTAGTCTCACATCATCAATATTGACCAGCGCCTGAGCGCCGACCGCGCCGATAAAGACGAAATATAACGGATTGGTTTTGGTATGAAACAGGGCTGCATTGAGGCGCAGGCGATCATCCAGCAGGTTACTTTTAAAGCCAACCTCAAAGGTCTTGGTGATTTCCGCATCAACAGAATTCTTCACCCCGGCAACTCCGGCGGCAGCGGCGGCTGTCCCGACCCCGAACTGGTTGAATTGTCCGCTGCGGAATCCTTCCCCGTATGAGGCATAGATATTGGCCTCATCGCTCAGGGTATATTTCAGGGAAACCTTGGGCTGCAGCCTGCTATAGGTTTTTTGCTGTTGGCAGTTGGCCAGCGCAGTGTTGCTGCATCCCGCCGGCACCGCAACCGTATTCAGCGGCGAAATATCCTGTTGCCGCCTGTCCTCGTCATAGCGCATTGCAACCGCAATTTCCAGATCATCGGTCACATCATATGACGCATTGCCGAACAACGCCCAGGCCTTGTTATGGTTATCATCGGCAATGAAAGACAGGGTCGGGTTGCGGCTGCTGTTAAATTTGGGTGTTCTTTCAATACGCTCAATACCCTGACGATTATCATGCCCGGTGGTTGTCGAAATAAACCGGGTGGTTTTCACATAATAGGCTCCAACCATCCATTGCAGGGGACCTTCATTGTCGGACGCGATACGAAATTCCTCACTCCAGGCATCAATATCGACAAACTGGCTTTGAGTGCCGTCAAAAATCCCGAATATATTCACTTCATTTGTATAGGGGAACTGATCGCCCGCGCCATATTCCGTCACCCGGTTATAGGAGAATATATTGGTGAAGGTTACCCCGTCCCCGTCATAGACAAGCTTGAGGGACAGCTCATCAACATCGCGCTGGTTAATGCCGGCATTATTGGCACAGAAGGTCCGCACCACCCGGTTGGCATCTGGGGCCGGACCCCCGAAGGGGTTGGTGGTGTTGCAGCTGTTGCCGTCAAAAGCCACCGACTGAAACTGGAAATTAAGGGCGGCACCGTCAGTGCGCGTCAAGCTGCCGCGCAGGGTTGCCGTCAGATTTTCAGAAAGATTTATATCAATTATTGCCCGCAGGGTAAGGTCCTGAAGCGGATCAGCCTTCTGTTTGAGCTGAACATTATCCAGATAACCGCCAATATCCTGATATTTGGCGGCGATACGTAGCTTTACCTTGTCCTTGACAACCGGCCCGCCGATCGCCCCCTGAATGGTATATTCACTGCCGGTGCCATAAGTCGCCCGGACATAGCCCGACAATTCATCTGTCGGCTGGTTGGAGGTAATCAGGATCGCCCCGCCCGCAGCATTGCGGCCATAGAGCGCGCCTTGCGGACCACGCAGGACTTCGATAGATTGCATGTCAAACATGGCCTGGGTGAATTGACGGCTGTTGATCTGCAATACCCCGTCCACGACCACGGCGACGGGCGGCTCGCCGTTACGGACCTGTGATATGCCACGGATGGTCATAAAGGAAGTCCCGGCACTTTGCGAATTGGCAAAGGTTACATTCGGGGTGAGCTGTAGAAAGTCATCAACCGTATCAATACGGGAATCTTCAATCACCTGGGCGGAAAAGGCGGTTTCACTGAGCGGCACGTCCTGGAGGCTTTCCGAGCGCATCCGCGCGGTGACCACAATTTCTTCCAGCGTCATATCGTTTTTCTGATCATTGTCTGCGGCCAGTGACATCTGTGAATTTGAAGCCATAAGTGCTAAAAATGATACAGATCCGATCCTCCCTATAATTTTATTCATTTGCTCTCTCCAAGTAGAATTCTTTGTGCCGGATTAATTTCCGGTGTAGTAATTATTGGAAATTCAATATCAGGGGACAAGCCTCAAGAAGGGTAGAAAAAGGCAAAATCAGAATAGGTTTTTTTGCCTGCCCGTCATAACCTACCCCTAAGGGTAGGTCATTCACAAGTCAGCCCAACACCCCCATCTGACGGGCCGCGATAATCGCTTTGGTTCTTTTATCCACCCGCAATTTGGCAAAAATATTTTTCAGATGAAATTTTACCGTATGCTCTGTCATCTCCAGCGCCCGGGCAATTTCCTTGTTGGACAAGCCCCCCTGAAGTTCGATCAATACCTCCATTTCCCGGCTGCTCAACAGGTCCTGCTGCAATAGGGATATTTTTTTGATTTTTCTGCTATAGGACGCACAATCCTGAAGAAAATTAAGCGCCAGACGGTCAACATTTTTTTCCCGTCGCCCGGTATATGTCGCCGAAACGAGGGATGCTATATTATCATTTTCCGTAAAAGGGCGCATAATATTTTCCGGCCAGGCCAGCGCCGCCGCCTCAAACAGGAAATCAGCGGCCACCTCAATATTATTCTGCCTGAATTCGAGTTCGGCCCGCATAACCAATATATTGAGCAGAAAAGTTTTTGTCCCCTTTGCCCGGCAGCAATTTTCCATATCTGTCAAGATGGCTTCTGCCGCATCATAATGCTGTGTTTTTATATGCCATAACGCAATGGCCTTTCCCATATACTGAAAAGGACGCCACATGGATGGGGCCGACTTCCAATGTTCAGGTACAAGAAAATTCTTCTCCTGATACAAGACACGTTCTGCGGCTGGCCCGTTATCTTCCAGAGTGGCAATTACCAAATCACAGCATTTAACA
>Ga0256829_1000533_pt1 | contig 37391 bp, 28 predicted proteins | sample 131447metaG_FD_185979 | JGI IMG/M metagenome (GOLD analysis project Ga0256829, IMG submission 185979) | Hydrothermal vent microbial communities from Lau Basin, Pacific Ocean - 131-447 | ecosystem: Environmental > Aquatic > Marine > Hydrothermal vents | place: Pacific Ocean: Lau Basin | collected... | reverse complement strand
CGTTGAGAAATTCGGTGGATACTGTGCCATACTACGTTACAAGATCGCCAGATAACGGTAACCTGCATGTGAATGCCTCTCCACCATCGGTGTGATAATAACTAAAAAAGAAGTTAAATATAATTTGAAGAGTTATGGGTCTGCCCGCTCCGATGGTGTAGTCCGGCCAAGCATTTCGGCCTTTCGAGCCGACGACCCGGGTTCAAATCCCGGTCGGAGCATTTTAATAGAAAGACAATACTCTACTGGTTCCTCGTTAATTTTAAATTCTTTAGTGTGGATCGCCTCAACATGCTGTGGGTAATTTTTTAATCCACTAGCATTAAGGAGATAGATGATCAATAGCCCGGCTTTAAGGTTTAGCCGCAGAATCCCTCTGTAAAGCGGAATAATGCACTTTAGATAGTTTATTTAACTAATATGCTGCACCATCTTTCGAGAATGCTCTTACCCACACTATCGTGAAGAGAACCGCTTTTGAAATATTTAATTACCTCTATGATGCCAGCGTTCCAAGCACTTATCCACTCAGATTTGTGTCAACTTTAAATTTCACAAATATCGAATGCCCAATGAAAATAAACTGCTCAGGATAAAATTCTCAACCAATGTAGCAATATATGAGAAATATAACGCAAACTTTTAATCTCTACGATCTGTTTGCGCGCCTGGCTCTCTTCAATCTTCTTATTTTCTTCTTTCTCCATTTCCAGCGCATCTTTCCCCGTTTTTTCCAATCTCGTGAACTTCTTTTCAAATATCCACCCCATGTTTTAGGAATGCAGTATCTTTCTGGGTATATTGTAATAATATTTATATCCCTTGTTTATTGAATCCAAAGTTGAGGATCTTCTGTGCGAGTGCCCTATTCACAAGCTCGGAAGTATTATCATCAGGTTTTACATGTTATTTTTCAGTGAAATGGGTAGATGCGCTTCTGTTTTTATCGATGGCCACTTTCTGGTCACTCAACTACATATTCCTGAAGATTGCTCTGGCCTTTCAGGGCCCTTTTTTCATACTCACCCTAAGGGTTATATTTGCACTCATCTTCACTATACTTCTTTTCTTCAACAGACTGGGCAGACCCTCGAGCCATAAGTCCATCCTGAAAATCCTGATATTTGGCAGTTTGAATTTAACTCTCTTCATGAGTTTCTGGTTCATCGGGGAGACCATCGTGTCAGCAGGGCTCTCTGCCATTCTCGTTTATACATATCCACTCTTTGTGGTTATACTCTCACGACTTTTTCTGCATGAAAGGCTGAACAGAATGAGCATTACCGGTCTTGTTGTTGGTTTTCTCGGTGTTATCATAATATTCTCAAACTCCTCCATAAGTGGAACCACCCTGGGAATGGTTCTTCTCGTTATGGCGGCTCTATCATGGGCATCCGGTACCATATTCTACAAGAGGTTTCTCTCCGGAGAGAATCTGTGGACGGTTAACACCCTCCAGTATATCTTTGCCATTCCGGTGGTGTTCGCAATGTCCATTCTGACCGGAGGGATAAATACATCAGAGATACTGAACCCAACATTCCTTATGATAGTGATCTACATGGGAAGTTTGGGAACAGCGGTTGCGTACACCATATACCTTTTCCTCTACAGGAGGTTCAAGGCCGCATCAATATCCTCTTTTTTCTATACGGTTCCAGCACTCTCCCTCCTTTATGGGCACTTCATCATATCTGAGAGGGAGGGATTGCAGACCATTCTTGGATTTGTTGTGATATCCATAGGAATACTGCTCAGCTCCAGATCCGTTGTGAAGGAGGAGTCCATAAATAAATGAGGAAACTACTGAATCCAGACAGATTTTATATTTGTAAACTCCAGAAGACCGTACCTGGAGAGCTCTCTTCCAATACCACTCTGCTTAACACCCCCAAATGGCATTCGAGGATCAGATGTAACTATCTTGTTTATGAAAACCATGCCTGACTCTATATCCGGTACCATCTTTTCAGCATCCTCCGGATCTCCCCACACTGAAGCTCCAAGACCAAATGGCGTCTCGTTTGCGAGTTTCACGGCATCTTCCTGAGTTTTGAATTTCTTCAGTATGGCAACAGGACCAAAAACCTCTTCGTTGTATATCCTATCGGTGACTGCTATGGTTGGTGGCACTATCCTCCCCTCAGGTGATCCGAGAATCTCCACATCACCAAGTTTTTTAAGATCATCAATCTGCCCTGTGACGGTTTTCGTTTGCTCCTCCGATGAGAGGGGACCAAGCAGGGTCTTTTCATCAAGCGGATCCCCTATGTTTGTTCTCTCAAATTCTTCCTTAAGTGCCCTGTGAAAGTCGGTAAATATATCCTCATGAACTATGAACCGTTTGGATGCAATGCAACTCTGGCCATTATTTTGAAGTCTTCCAAACGCTGCATTCCTGACTGCATTCTCAATATCTGCAGATTTAAGGACTATGAACGGATCGGATCCTCCCAGTTCAAGCACATGCTTCTTAATGTGTTTTCCAGCCTCCTCTGCTATCTTTGAACCGATACTGGTTGAACCGGTGAATGACACACCATCAACATGTTTTATGAAATTAATAGCCCTGGAACCCTTCACAACAATTGATCTGAAAAGCGGTGTATTGAAAATTTTCTCTATCTTCAAACTCGTTCCGGTAACTATGGAAGCATGCTTCAGCATAACAGCATTACCGGCAGCGAGAGCCGGAACGGCAGCCCTCATCACCTGCCATAGAGGAAAGTTCCAGGGCATTATTATGTAAACAACCCCAATCGGATCAAACCTTACATATGATTTTTTAGCCTCCGTTTCAACATACTCATTTTCCAGAAATGTCTTAAAATTTTCAACGGCATAATCAACAAGCCTTATTGATTTATCTATTTCAGCTACGCTCTGTGCGATGGGTTTTCCCATTTCAGATGACATGAGTTTAGCTAGTTTTTGCTTCTCTCTCATCAGGGATGGTTTCAGAGTATCAGATAGATAGTCGATCCTCTCATCAATATCATTCTTCCAATATCGCTGCTCATCCCTGAGCTTTCCGATAATGTTCAGAACCGTATCCTCAGAAAATTCCTCGTATTCATCCATCACCTCACCGGTGTATGGATTTTTCGTTACAATAACCATAGCCTCTCAATACATCATGGGATAAAGCTTTTTTTCACTACCATGTCTGATATAGGATAAAATTCTCAATAAATACTAATATGAAGAAAAATATTTTAAGATACACCTAAAGTATGAAATTGATCGTATACAAAAATGTAACAAAAACAACAGTATCTTATATTTTTACTCAATAATAAGAAAAAAGGGGGGAGGGGGGTATATTTCCACTGGAACTCCTCAGGGGACCAGCCTCGGTTTGTGAACTGACGCTGTTAACATCTTACCTCTTGTGCTTATATCCACAACCGTACCAGACTTATAGAATTCTCTGTCGATATATCCAAGGGCAATGGATTTCTTCAGTATTGGTGAATATGTTCCACTTGTAACTTTACCTATCCTTCTTCCGTCTTTATAGATCAAATCACCATTTCTTGGAATAATTTTTGAATCAACTATGAAACCTCTGAACAACTCCTTCTGAGATTTCTTCTTCTCAAGCATTGCAATTTTACCAATAAAATCCTTTTCGGTATCCACCACAAAGGATATGGAAGCTTCATAAGGTGTTCTATCTGAATTGAAATCAGTTCCTGATAGTAACATACCCTTCTCCATTCTCAAAGAATCCCTGGATCCTAGACCACACAACCTTCCATCAATTTCCCTTATGATTGAGACTGTTTTTTTCCACAATTCTATCGCATCCTCATTCGGAACAAGAATCTCAAACCCCTTTTCTCCGGTGTAACCAGTTCCAGATATAATCACATCCCTATCTGATGTTATGGAATTTGGAGAGCTGCCCTTTTCAAGAATAAAGGTAAAGCTTTTCGGAAAGACATTATATCCCAATCTCTCACTCACTTCCCCACTCAGAGGTCCCTGCACTGCAACACACGATATTCTCCTGGAATAATCATTTATTTTCACATTGTATCCTTCTGAATTGTGCTCAACCCATCTTTTTATTGTATCAGTTGTTGCAGCATTTGGAACAAAGAAGTACCTATCATCTGATAACCTGTACAGAACGGTGTCATCTATCATGAAGCCTTCATTGTTAAGAAAGGTTGTGTACATGGCTGTACCATCCTTCAATTTTGAAATATTGGAGGGAAACAGCATATTCACAAAATCATATGCGTCCTTCCCTGAGATCACCACATCACCCATATGGGATACATCAAATATGCCAACCCTTGTCCTAACAGCCATATGCTCATCAATAATGCCTGTGTACTGTAAAGGCATCTCCCATCCATGAAAATCGATTACCTTGGCACCACTCTTCACATGCTCATCATATAAAACCGTCCTCATTATATCACATCCCTCACATACCATTCTCTATTTCTACTGGAAATGTACCCCTCCCCCTCCACAAAACTCAGAAAGTAGTCGTGGATAAGTGTGCTGTTGGTCAGCTCAGGGTGAAATGTTAAACCCAATATTTTACCACTTCTCACCATAACAGGGGAACCTTCGTAAGTGGCCAGAATATCAACACCGTCACCAACATGATCGATAACGGGAGCCCTTATGAAGACACCCTCAAACCTGCCTATGTTCTTTATGTTAAGATAATCTCTGAATGAATTGATCTGTCTTCCATAGGCATTTCTCTCTATTGAGATATTCAGGAGATTCATCCCCGTAACCATGGAATCTCCTGTACTTCTGGAGAGTATGATTATTCCGGCACAGGTACCCATCACAGGCATCCCGAGACGTGCCCGCTTGATGATGTTTCTGTACAAACCATATTCCTTAATGAGCTTGTATATGGTGGTACTCTCACCGCCGGGTATGATCAGGGCTGATATTTTGTTCAGATCCTTGAGGCTTTTTATCTTCACAGGGCTTACTTCCCGCTTGTATTCATCCCTCAACCTGTGAAGCATCTCTATATGTTCCGAAACATCTCCCTGATATCCTATAACTCCCACAAGCACAGGATGACATTACAGGAAGGTTTAATAACTTTTAATACAACACACCGAGGAAAGAATTCTTAGTAAACCTCTTCTCTTCCTGGCGGATATGCTCTCAGTGAATGTGATAAGGCTCAACAAAACCTTAACATATCATTCAATGATGTTAAGGCAATGTCGGATCAGAGCTCAAAAAACTCCATACTTGAATTCTTCACCGAGAAGGGTATACTGCTCTCCCCCAACGCTCTTCAGATAATCATAAAACGAAATCTTGCGAATCAGGTTATGAATTTGCTGAGCTCTGACATCATTGAGTCTGGTTATCTTTCGGAGAAGGATGTTCTCAATCTGATGAAGCGATCCTCCCAGCCTCATGTGGAGGAATATGAGGTCAACGTACAGGACGTTACGGTTGGCAGTTCCGTTGAGGATTTCAGGGGGTACTTCGTAAGCAGATTTGAGAAACTCAGGAAGATAATCCTCACATCCATGTCTATGCTCGGATCTGTTGATATAGAATCCGCGAGGAAATCTCCGGAAAGAAGGGTCAAAACCGTTGGTATGATATCCTCTGTTGGCACAACAAAGAATGGCCACCTGAAGTTAACCATAGAAGACCTCAAGGATCACATGGACGTGATCATAATGAAGGATAAGATTAAACAGGGTGAGGTCTATCTTCAGGATGAGGTTATCGGTGTTGTGGGTTCCCTTTCATCCGGATCTGGAAGGAGAGTGATCTTTGCCGATGAGATAGTGAGGCCCGATACACCGTCGAGAATAGTGGATGATAATGGTGGTGAGCCTGTCTACGTTGCATCTCTCTCCGATATCCATGTGGGAAGCAAGGAGTTCAGGAAGGATGAATTCAGGAGGATGATAAAGTGGATCAAATCATCAGCTGAGGATTCCCAGCAGCTGAAATATCTGATTCTTAGCGGCGATGTGGTCGATGGTATCGGTGTGTATCCTAATCAGGAGAATGATCTTGATATAGTGAACCCAACTGAACAGTACGAACTTCTAGCCGAGTTGATATCCGACATACCCCGCGATGTGATGGTTTTCGTTATACCGGGGAACCATGATGTCGTCAGGATCCCTGAGCCTCAACCTGTCTTCTCGAAGAAAATAGGATCCATGTTTCCACCTAATGTAGTTATGCTGCCAAATCCCTACACCCTCCATCTCGAGAAAAAGAGGATCCTTGTGTATCACGGCATGTCTCTTAACGATATGATAGAACTCATTCCAGGGGCCTCTTTTGATACGGTCGGACCAGCAATAGAGGCTCTTCTCAAGCGAAGGCATCTTGCTCCCGTTTATGGCGGAAAAACTCCACTGATCCCGACACCCGTGGACCATCATGTTATCGAGGAGGTCCCGGATATCTTCATAACAGGGCATGTGCATTCTCATGCGGTCGGATGGTACCGGGGAATAAGGTATGTGAACTCATCTACGTGGCAATCCCAGACGGAGTTCCAGAAGATCATGAACTTCAGCCCAAATCCATCCATACTGACGCTCTTTGATCTTAATTCCCGCACCACGCTGAAAAGGGATTTCAAGAAGAGAGAGGTTCTGAACTGATTGCGTTCGTAAATGTGAACTTCCCTGATCAGCGACGCCCTCCTGATTCCTATGAGTTCAACAGCTGATGCAGATAACGGCTTAACATGGCAGCTGGCAATGGTTTTCGTCCATGGAATTCTGAGGGAATATCCTCAGAACAGTTTCTTTATGATCTCTCCTATCTCTTTTTCAAAGACACTCAGAAAATCGTTCAGCGCCTCATTCTTTATGGATGTGGGTGTGGCGCTCAACCCGATGCTCGCCGTCACTTTCGCCATCTTCGCCATGCTGTCGTATTCCTTTATCTTGGACTCTATGAATTCCTTGAGGGCATCGGCGAGTGCTTCCTTGAGGCTCGGAGACTCGGTGATCTGTTTTCTGATGTACTCTTTTATAACATCCTTGATTATATCTCTCAGAGCTTCAAAGTAAAGCTCTTCTGAAGGTAATGTTGTCAGGAACTCTTCGAACCTCTTGTTAAACTCCTTTGTCACAGAGAGGTATATGCTTCCTAAAAGATAATGTTAACTGTTTTGCACGGATCAATCGGAAAAAATTTTCACGCCGAATATCTCATATATTCTCTTATCAGAGAACAGCGACAGCGCCTCGAATATCTCCGGGCACTCCTCCTGCGCGTTTTCACCCGATATGTAATCTATTATGCACGTTTTGGCAGAAACCACAGAATCACCTTTCTCAACCGTGGCGTTGAATATAAGCTCCTCAAACCATCCAAGGAAGTTAGAAGTGGCCTCCAGATACTCCTTTGATGGGTTGATATCAAAATCCGGATTCTCCGCGACCTTCACCATCTTGATGTATTTGTTCTTGATCTGTTCTATAAGGGTACTGCAATCCATTCAATAAAGTATAACTCTTGTTTCTATTAATTTTTTGGTACAGTTCCCAACGCCCATGGTATGATGAATTCTCCTGCCATGCGCACACAAAGAGCTCCATCTAACTGTTGAGCAACACTCCCTCACTATTGCTTTCTCATTTTTATGTACCTGATTCCATCCGGATCAACATCGTAGTACGCCCTGTTGTTCTCAACCATGTTTTTCATTGTTACCCTTACTTCCGGTACATTCAATCCCTTCTTTTTTGCAACGGATATTACATTCCGCACGCTAAGGCCATCACACTCCTTGAGGAAGGATTCAAGAATTCTGGCATCCTTCACACCCCTCAATTTCCGTGAGATCACTGAGATCAGGATGAGCGCTCCAGCCACCACCTCACCGATAATCCCTACACTGAAAACCTCAGTATGCCTTCTTATGGATATATTTCCATAGGTTATCTCAACGTCAACACTGTTGTATCCGAATGGGAGAATGCTGAGAAGGGAAAGGCCCGATCCTCTCTCTTTCCCGTTGACATACCAGGAAACCTCCATTCCCGAGGTGTTGATCCCGCTAAGTTTAACGGTTATGTGCTGCAGGATAAAGAGATTGAGAACGGATACTTTGCTGCTGTACAGATGAGGAAAGTGTTTTACGCTCACGTGGAAAAGTGACGTGTTTTCGTTTCCACAGCGGTCCACGACAACCAGATCAACCGTGTAGTTGCCATTATGGTCGAATTTAAGGTGATGGGTAAACACATTGCCCGCTGAATAGTTTTTGTACATTTCCAATCCATCGACGTAGATGGCAATAAACCACAAAGGGGCCCTATCTCTGACAGATACTGCGATGCTGATGCTTGAGGATGTTGTGTTTTCCTTCTGAGGATGGAGGTAGCTTATGACGGGTTTTCTGTTGAAGAATATTACGGTAAAGGATGAGCTGTTGTAATTCATTGAATTGGAAAAGACTTTCAGGGTAACTGAATAACGCCCATTACCATGATTCAGATAAATGGTTCCGTTCCAGTTTTTGTAATTCATTGTCCATGTGGTGTTGTTAAATTCCACCGTGTATCTGGCATTCTTGATTGGGTTGTGGAATCTGATAACGCTTACGTTCCTGTAAAGGATCCCGTTGTCAGCAGCCGGGTTCTCCGGGATGGTGTTGTTCACAAGAAACTCAAACCGTGTGGTTGTCGCAAGATGGCTGAGGCCGGTTGCCCTGATGAGAATGGTGTACAGACCATTCATTCTCATGGAGAGGTTGCCTCCTGAGATGGTTATATTGATACTGTTCCAGCCGGAGCCTGCGGTTAGCAATGAACCATCGGGCCGGAATGTTTTGTAGGAGATCAGAGAAGAAACGTTTGATGTAACTTCATAAAAGAGTGTGTTGTTTACAGAATTTCCCAGAAAAGAATATGCCCGGTCTTCAGAATGAGATACCGAGATCCCAGGAGCAAACGTGATAATGGTGAAACTGGCGGACCCGATGGTGATGGAGCTGCCATTGTCAAGACGTGCCAGAACTGACATCTCATATCTTCCATTGCTAAGCGTGAGGTTCTGATGAGTTGCAGTTGTATTCACACTTACGCTGCTGCCAAACCCGGAGATCTTTATCGTATAGAGGTATGCATAGTTGAGTGCAGACCAGTTAACATTGATGTGGGTGGTGTTGAAATACTCTCCATTCCAGACACTTATCCGGTAACGATCGGGGTCATTCCATATGACAGTCTCGCTGTAGTTGTATCTGAATACCCGATCCGCTTCATCGATCAGAACAATGGATACGCTCATCCTTCCAGAAAAGTTCCCGGACATGATGTGAAAGCTTCCATTACCGGTTTTCAGAGAATAGTTCATACCGAGGTAGCTTACATACATACTTTTTACACCGAGAGCCCAGTCCACAGTGTAGTTCACAACAGTGGAATTTGAAACGAAGCTCTCGTTCTGGAGGGAATCATCAAGTGCGGGAACTCCGTTGTCCACTATTGAGGCAACTCTCTTGATATCAGAATAACCTGCCAGGTTCGTTGCCGTGATCTCCATGGTGTAGTGTCCATTGGGAAAGAGCGTGCTGTTTACGCTCACGTTCTCATCCCTTGATGCAAATGTAACGTTGTCAATTTTTACATAAACAGAATATGGGAGAGAGGAGTTAATCCCGATATGAACGATGCTTCTGCCCGTAAGGACATAGTGGTTTTCATGTGTAAAATTTATGTGGTATTTTGAAAAAGGAGATGTTGTGGAAAAGTTCAATATGAAAAGCTCCCCGCTCTGGGCAATGAACGCTACCGATCCTCCGTACCACGCCCGAACCTGTTCCGAACGGGGAAGTGATATTCTCTGAAAAATACCGCCCCCGGAAAGGCACAGGAAACCTCCTGAGGTGGATAAGAGCGAAGATCCACCGGAGAGGGCGATGAGCTGTGCTGCATATCCGAAACCTGGAATTATGCGGAAATGCTCGCCCATCACCATGTCGGTACCTCCTGAATATGATATAGAAGATGATATATTCACGCTGGTTGAAGATGTTGATGTTACATGCAGTGGACCCACAAACGGTGAGATTCTGCTCTTTGAGATGATACTCAACGCATAGGTTTCGAGGGAAATGGAGTACCGGGTAACCGTGCGGTTTTCTCCGCTGTAGAGTGAAAGATCGTAGTTCTCGCCATGGAGAGAACCACTGAGAACAGTGAGGTTTGGCGATGAATCTGGCAGCCTGAATCCGTACAAAGGCATTAAGCTGGAAGAGTTGAACATTTCAATGGATCCGTCACCGGAGATCCACATTATCTGATTCCCGGTGTGCTGGAGATAGAATGGATAACCACCGGGGCTTTTCACCACCTTCACCGATATATCGCGGGCAATCTTTGTGATCGAAACGAGATCTGCGTTAATGCCGTAGTTGAATGCGTAGATGTAAGCCTGCGGGGTGTTAAGTCCAGATATCCATCTTATGCTCGATGCATTCTCTGGATTGTAGATCAGAGAATCCGTGTGGTTGTAATAATTGTATGAATGGATTGACCCATCTTCGGCAACAAAGAGGATCGAGTTTGTTCTCTCATTGAAGAGATTCTGACCGCTGTAATTCACGAAAAGACCATATGGAAAAGATTCCTGCAAATCTTTCTGCAGGTGGAGGGAGCCATTTCCCGAATCCTCTGAGGCAATGATGGCTGGCATCCTGTCTCTTGCAGATATGTTATACAGCGTGACATTGGTATACTGGCCACCTATGGACAAATTGAGATCATCAGGCGAAGAATGGAGATCATCCAGAAAACGGATGGGAAATGAGAAGTTTCCGCTACCAATGCTTTTCTCCTCCACGTATATGGCTGAGGTGTTTGTATCAAGAACGATGCTCAGTATATCAAGAGCATTCATGGGTGGCTCATAGGGTATCTTGGTTTTGTTTCCTGATGCATTGATGATGGATGCGTATCCACTTGCATCTCCGAACGATAGGTTCAGGAGTAGGTTCTGTCCACTTGAAACGGTGATGTAGTTTTCTGTCAGGCCCGCACTGAGGCGGTTGTTCCACGAGAAAAGGAGGCTGACATTCTTCACAGCTGATAGGTTAAGCCCGATCTTCAGAAATGACCAAAGGGAGTAGTGATCCGATCTGACCGAGAGCCCCTGTATTATGCCCCTTGAACCGCCCACCGTAAAGTTCGACCGGGCTCCAGATAGGGAAAAATCAAAATGAGAGGAATTTTTCGGAAATGATCCGTCTGCCAGAGAGGTGAAGTTGTAGTACGAAAACTTTCCCTGCACGTTTTCTTTAAGAATCTCATTCTTCTGAATATGTACGGGAAATGTGAGGATCATTATAATAACTGCAATTATGGCAATGATTCGCATTAAGGGGGATCGAGAGAATTTTGAAAAAGGTTGCCTCTTTCCGTATCAATAACGCATGGGATAATTTTATACTCTTTAGCTATGTCATGTGATCATATGATCAGAGTTGGAATAAATGGATATGGCACAATCGGCAGGAGGGTTGCCCATGCGGTTTCCCTGCAGAAGGACATGGAGATCTCCGGGGTTGTGAAGACGAAACCTGATTATGTAGCAAAGCTCGCCTCCCTGAATTTCAAGGTTTTTGTACCTGATAAATCCTACATTGAAAAATTCGAGGAAAACGGTATGAGTGTTGCCGGCACTCTGGATGATCTGATCTCTGGGTCTGATGTGATTGTGGACTCGGGTCCCGAGGGTATGGGCGAGAAACACTCGGAAATTTACAGAAGATCCGGTGTGAAGGCGATCCTGGAAGGCGGAGAGAAGAGCACCGCCGCAGAGGCGAGTTTCAACGCCTACTCCAATTACTCGCAATCCATCGGTAAAAAGATCACCCGGGTGGTTTCGTGCAACACAACCGCCCTGGCGAGAACGGCCTTTCCGGTCATGGAATCATTCGGAATAAAGCGTATCAGGGCCACACTGGTTAGAAGAGCCACGGATCCGAATGACAGCAAGAAGGGACCCATCAATGCCATCGAACCGAGTCTCAAGATACCCTCACACCATGCGGAGGACCTGAAAACGGTGCTTGGTGATGTTGATGTTGATACTGTTGCAATAAAGGTACCGACAACTCTCATGCATGTGCATTCGGTGACCATTGAAACCAAGAAACCGGTCAACCGTGATGCCCTCATCGATGTCTGGTCATCCCGCAGGAGGATAATGTTAATCAGCGGTAACGATGGAAGAAAGAGCACAGCTCAGGTTATGGATATGGCAAGGGAACTGGGCAGGGACCGCTCCGATCTCTATGAGATAGCGGTCTGGGTGGAAAGCATCAATGCTCACGGAAATGAGATCAGCTACATGCAGGCGGTACATCAGGAGAGCGATGTTGTTCCTGAAAATGTTGATGCTATAAGGGCCCTCATGGGCTTCATGGACAGCGAGGAATCCATATCCAGGACCGATCAATCGCTGGGAATAAAAGGAAGGGTGATATGAGTGTCTGAGGATGATAACAGCGGGCAGACTGAAGACGAGAGAAGGATAGAGGACCTTCCCGGTGTTGGGGAGGTTACCGCGGAGAAGCTGAGAGAGAGTGGCTATGATAACATTCTTGCCATTGCTGTCGCATCACCGAAAGACCTTTCAGAGGTTACCGGGATTGCGGAGGGGGCTGCTGCCAGGATTATTGCAGCAGCAAGGAAAATGGCTGATGTCGGAAAATTTGAAACCGGTGATGAAATCCTCAAGAAGAGGGAATCCGTCCTGAAGCTCACCACGGGCTCGAAGTCACTTGATGATCTTCTTGGCGGGGGGCTCGAAACGCAGGCCATTACTGAATTTTTTGGGGAGTTCGGTTCGGGCAAAACTCAGATCATGCATCAACTGGCGGTTAACTGCACAGGTCCGGAGGATCAGGGAGGATTCGATGCCGATGCTCTTATCATAGACACGGAAAATACATTCAGACCTGAGAGGATAAAGCAGATGGCCCTCCACAGGGGTTTTGATCCTGATGAGACGCTGAAGAGGATACACGTAGCTAGAGCTTACAACTCCCACCACCAGATACTTCTCGCGGAGCGGGCCATGGATGAAGCAAAAAAGTATAACATCAAACTCCTCATAGTGGATTCTCTGACATCGCATTTTCGTTCTGAGTATGTCGGTAGGGGATCCCTCGCTGAAAGGCAGCAGCTTCTCAACAAGCACATGCACGATCTCCTGAGATTCTCCACTGTGTACAATGCAGTCATAGCGGTGACCAATCAGGTCTCAGCGAGGCCAGACATCTTCTTCGGAGATCCAACATCACCCATTGGAGGCAATATCGTTGGTCATGCTGCCACGTTCAGGATATACCTGAGAAAGAGCAAGGCCGGGAAGAGGATCGCGCGCCTGATCGATTCCCCATCTCTTCCGGAGGGCGAAGCTGTGGTTCAAGTCACTGAAGATGGCGTTACGGACATTTAGGGGGTAAGAAATCTCCCAGAGCGTAAAGGAATAGGTTTAAAATCCTGAAAAACAACATCAAATCTTAAAGGGCTGTGATGCTCTTCCTGAATATATCAAGTCCCCTGGCATTCAGCTCATCGGGAATGTTGAGCGCCCCCATGTATCTGAACACATTGGAATAGTGTCCGCAGGTATGCATCATCAGACCGTTTTTCAAGAGATCGTGTTTGATACTGAGAACCTTTTTTGCATCCATCGGGGAATCTCTCCCATCTGAGAGCTCAATTCCTATCATGAAGCCTCTCCCCCTCACGTCCCTTATTTTTTCAGATCTGATATCCCTGAACTCATCGAGCAATTTCTCACCTCTCCTCCTGATATCTCCGAGAACGTCAGGGATCTTTTTCAGCAGGGCAGTGCCTGCAGCCATGGCGAGAGGATTGGCACGGAATGTGCCCATGTGAAATGGTGTTGGTAACCTCTCATCATATTCAGATCTGTAATAGACGACAGACATCGGGATGCCGCCGCCAACGGATTTGCTTGAGCAGACGATATCGGGCGCAATAGAATCCCACTCGAAGGCCCACATTTTTCCGGTTCTTCCCATACCGGTCTGCACCTCATCAACGATCATGATGATACCATAATCATCACAGAATTCCCTTAGCTGTCTGAGAAACCCAGAGGGCGGAACAATATACCCACCCTCTCCCTGAATTGGTTCCACGATAAGGGAGTCCGGAGTGCCGTAGCCGCTCTCCGGATCTGTCATGATCTTTCTCAAGAGCCTCATAATGGATTCAACATCCGTACCATCCCAGACAGAGTATGGGTACGGTACCCTGATCACATCGAATCCAGATCCGTAGAAGCTCTCCTTGTATTTTTTTCCAGACGTTGCGGCTATAACGCCACCAGAAATACCATGGTACGCACCCTCGAAGGCAATGGTGGGAGCACCCTTTCCGCTCATCGTGTGAGCCATATTTATGGCGGTCTCACACGCATCTGCGCCGCTAATCCCGAACACTGTTTTGTAATCCCTCATTTCCTGTGGAAAGGAACTCCTGAATGCCTTCAGAAACTCTATTCTGATCTCCGTTGGAATCTCGAGAGCGTGCCATATGAGGTCCATCTGATCCTTCACCGCTTTCCTGATAATATCGGAGAAGCCGAAGTTCAAGACAGAGATGCCGGTAAACCAGTCTATGAAGAGGTTCCCATCCACATCCTCTATTACTGACCCATCAGCCCGCCTTATAGCGATGGGAAATGATGTAGGATATACCACCGTGTTCGTTTCAAGCTTTCCCTGGCTCTCAAGGATTTTTCTGCTTCTGGTTCCGGGGATCTCAGTTATAATCCTGGGAATATTTTCATATCTATTCCCATTATGATTTTTCGGATCGCTGGTCATGTTCATCGGTGTATGATAGGATATAATTATATAAATATCTGTTACTTATTTCTCATTCTCTGCTTATCCCACAAATTTTTTCCATATATTAGGGTCTTTGAACATAATATTTTTCTACGATGGTCACCACTTAAATAATATATCGATATACCACAAACATGGACGTATTCGACAGGAGGATTCTGAAAGCACTGATTTCAAACTCCAAATCCACGTTGAGGGAAATTGGAAGAAAGGCCGGGCTCTTTTCTGCATCATCTATAAGCAAGAGAATCAGCTCTCTGGAAGCAGAGGGATACATCAAGGGATACCGTGCCGTGATAGATTATGAAAAGCTGGGCTATAACTTCATAACGATAACATTCATACGCGCTGAGTACAGAAAGAATTATTCCAAAGAAATAGGAAAAAAGCTAAGTGAAATACCGGGAGTGATTGCCGTTTACTTTCTTCTGGGCGAGATTGATTTTATAGTGATCACCGTATCGCGGGATAAGAATGACTATGCCACGATTCTTGATAGGATATCGTCAATAGATGGGGTGATAAGATCCGATACACGAACGGTTCTGGAGACTTATAAAGAATATGACTTCAAAAGCATTGAGATTTAAATCGTTTTACGGCCGATCTATAAGGGGATACAGGTTGAGAAGGAGAAGTAAGAAAATTGGCAGGCAGGCTGAGATAGTACCTTCATATCTTGATGATCTTCCAGCTATCAACCAATTAAAAGGTTGCCATGGTGATTAAGTTGGAGAATATCCAAAAGAGAGAAAAGATTGGGGTAGAGGGCTTTAGTGTTGGAGGATACACAGATCAAAGCAGAAAATCTGGCATAACAATGTTTCTGGTTGAAAGGCCAAACACCGCAGGTGTTTTTCAATCTGGCGGAGATCCGGTCACCCGAGATTCGGATGCATTGAGATCTACCCACCGACCAGAATACAGTGTTGATGGACTTGTTTTTACCGGGAGAAGTGTATTCGGTCTGCATATTTTACCTGAAATCGTTGATCGTCTCTCAGAGCGCAACATCGGATTCAATTTTGGTAAATCTGTAGTGCCCACAGTTCCAGCAGCAGTTATATTCGATCTGCACGAAAATGCCGATCCACCGGATCCGTATTGGGCCCAAGCCGCGTTTGAAGATCTCGGAGATTCAATTCCCATAGGCTCTCAGTGGTGTGGGACAGGAGCAACCTCTGGTAAGATGAGGGGATACAAATCACACGGAAAAGGTGGACAGGGCTATTCCGCTCTTCGCTTTGGGAATACTGTTGTGGGAGTATTTGTCGTCGTAAACAGTTACGGGTACGTGTTTGATTACGATGGAAGTTGTGTTTCAAACGATGATGTAGAACCACTGAAAGATCTCGACATATCATCCCTGCTTGATGCTAACCCGCAACACATTGAAGGAGAGTACAATACCACCATTGGTGCTGTTCTTACCAATGCGAAACTAACACACGAAGAGGCATGTTACGTAGCAGAATCAGCCAATTTTGGATTTGCTTCCAGAATTTTTCCATATAGCACAGGACTTGATGGGGACACAGTTTTTGCAGTATCTACAAATAAAGTTGAAGGGAATCCGGACCAGATAGCAATGATGGCAAGGAAGTGTGCGGAAGAAGCAGTTCTCTCAATTTACAAAAAACCTACTGAATGAAAACACTCTTCTTTTACTTTCGAATCCTGGATCAGTTTCATGTTTCAGGGCGTGACCAGAAATGCAACATCTTTCCGGGGCACAGCTCTTGGTTGGAGCGATATTATGTGGATCCGAAAAACAGGGAATTATAGTTTTGGAGAGTATAACCAACACGCGACGTAATGTCCAGACTTTATCTCAAACATTGGGGGCTTCTTGGCTCTACAGATCTCCATGGATAGTGGGCACCGTGGATGAAATTTACAGCCGGTGGGCAGATTAATTGTGCTTGGCACCTCTCCTTGAAGGACCATTCTCTTCTTTTTCGTTTTTGGATCTGGAATAGGAACTGAACTCAAAAGTGCCTGAGTATATGGGTGCAGTGGCGATGAGAACATTTCCCTGATTTCTGCCGTTTCAACGAACTCACCGAGGTACATTACGATGATACGATCGGCTACGTGCCTCACCACAACTATATTGTGAGAAATAAACAGAGCTGTCAGTTCAAATCTCTCCTTGAGATCATACAGAAGGTTAAGCACTTGCGCCTGAACTGAAACATCCAGGGCAGAAGTTGGCTCGTCAAAAACAATAAACTTAGGGTTTGAGACAAGAGCCCTTGCAATAGCAACTCTCTGCCGTTGACCGCCGGAAAGCTCATGAGGAAATTTATTCATAAAATTGCTTCCCAAACCCATTATTTCTAAAAGATCCTCTGCTCGTTCGTAAGCTTCTTTTCTACCCGTGTTAAATGCCATCAAAGGTTCTGCAATTATATCTCTAATGAGATACCGTGGATCAAGAGAGAAGTAAGGATCCTGGAAAACAATCTGCATCTCTCTTCTTGTTTTTCTTACTCTATTGGGTGAAAAGCGGAAGAAAGAATAGCGCTTTAACTCCTCTTCATTGAGCTTCTTCCCCTCTAATATGGAATGAGCAATTTCCTCTGGAGGATCAAAGAAAAGATCACCTGAAGTGGGTTCTATAAGCCTGAGAATAAGCCTACCAAGTGTTGTTTTTCCACACCCTGTTTCCCCGACTAGCCCTACTGTTTCTCCCTTAAAAATATTCAGGCTAACCCCATTCACGGCATGGACATAACGTTTCCTTTCGAAGAAAAACCGTGACCTTATAGGAAAAGTCTTTTCTATATCAACACCAAGAATCAGAGGTTTATGGTTCTGCATGATCCTCCTCCGTATAAAGCCAGCAGGCAACGTAATGATCCTTTTCTACCTCTATCATTTTAGGTTTCTTGTCTTTGCAAGCATCCTTTGCATAATCGCATCTGGGATTGAATTTGCATCCCACAGGGGGATCAAGCATATTGGGAATTGAGCCGGGGATCGTCGGCAGCTTTCTCTTTATTGAACTTTCCGTTGGAATGGTTTTAAGAAGACCCACTGTATAGGGGTGCAGAGGGTTATAAAAAATCCGCATCTTATCACCTACTTCCACCACCTCACCAGCGTACATTATGGCTATTCTATCCGCAATATCTGCTATCACTCCAAGATCGTGTGTTATGAAGAGGATGGAAAGTCCAAGTCTATTCTTCAAATCCTTCAGAAGATCCAATATCTGAACCTGTGTTGTGACGTCCAGAGCGGTGGTGGGTTCATCAGCTATAAGCAACTGTGGATTCTCAACAAGGGCCATAGCTATAAGAACCCTCTGCTTCATTCCACCGCTTAGCTCGTGTGGGAACGCCTTAACTACGCGTTCAACATCAGATATGTTCATCGATCGAAGTAATTCCATACTTTTGTTTTCAGCCTCCTTCAGAAGGAATTTTAAAAAATATTTTCGTAAGAATGGTAGCTTTGCGTAAAAGACATCCTTTCCCAGCGCTTGATTTCTGAGGAAATTTATCACAAGTTTATTTGGAACGGGACTGTTTACCAATCTATCTATCATAGTATCTTTATAATCGTCTGTCACGTCTGATCTGGCAAATATAGAAGCGATCTGATTCATAAGAGAACGCTTCAACGGATCAGAACCAAGAATCTCCTGCGTATGTTTATCATTATTAATGATGCTCTTTTTTATCTCGCTGAATGTCTTTTTATCAATGAGAATTCTGGACAATATTCTCCTGGACAGCTCCTGCTTTCCTCTGATCATTATAGACTCTGTGAGTTGAGTTGCTATGTTTGTCACAGGATTCAGTGATGTCATAGGTTCTTGTGAGATCATCGCAATTTTTGAACCTCTGTATGAATTCAGAAAGGTCTGATTTTTCTTGTAGATCCTTTGTTTGACCTTTAATTTTGCTCTCTTCCTTTTCAGTGTTATCTGGGATTCCACACCATCGTGGTGTACCAGATCAACCCCTCTATATTCAATATGGCCACTTACTATTGTACCTTCAGTTGGAGGAATAAGACCCATTATTGACAGTGCTGTTACACTCTTCCCGCAACCAGTTTCACCGACGAGGCCGAGCGTTTCACCTCGGCGTATTCTGAAGTTTACTCCATCCAGCGCATAAAGGATACCTTTCCAGGTTACGAAGTGTACTTTTAAGTCCTTCACTTCTAGTAAGACGTCTTCTTCCATATTTTTATCTCCTTAATCTCGGATCTAGGGCATCCCTAAGCCCGTCTCCAACCAAATTCATACCCATAGCGTAGATCATTATTGCAAGGCCTGGGAACAGTATTGTCCACCAGTAGCCATTTACAGCATACTCGTATCCGATATATGAGAGATAACCAAGCTCCGGTAGGTATGCATTTGCTGGCGTAAACCCTATGAAATCCAGTGTCGCAATAACTAGCACTACTACAGCAAGATCGAAGGAAAACTGTACAAAAACTGGAGCCAAAGTGTTTGGCAGCACGTGTTTGAACATAATCTTGATGTTCCTGACACCAGAAGCCCTGGCCGCCTCGATATAGGAATACTCTTTAATTGAGAGCACCTGACCTCTCACAACCCTTGCATAGATCGGCCACCAGATGATCATTAACGCGAGGGAAAGAATCACCAGCGATCTTCCCAGAAAGAATCCGATTGCTATTGCAAGCACCAAATACGGTATACTAAAGAAAATGTCGGTTATACGCATAACAATAGTATCCAGCCATTTGCCATAATATGCAGAAACAAGGCCTATCATAACCCCAATAAATGCAGCCCCTACCGTTACAAACCCAGAAAAACCAATATCTACACGGATGGCTTTTAATATGGCGTGATACAGATCTATTCCCGGATACGTGGTACCGAAGGGATGGGCGTAACTCGGGGGTTGTGGAAGAGTCTGGGTAAAGTTTAGTGATAGCTTGCTTATGTTTGTGAGGCCTAAGAGTGGAGGATAAAATTGATCTATGAGTGCAATGATAACATAAATCAAGACAATAGCGAGGCCAAGCGTTGAGCTGATGTTTCTTGTGAAAACTAGTAATGTAAACTTTATCATAGAAAACCTGCTCTTTATGCTATCAAGGAATCTGTCCTTTATCATCGAGATCACTCACCCGTCCTTATTCTTGGATCAAGAAAAGCGTAAATTATATCGACAACAAGATTGGTGAAAACCAGTATGAGACCAAACACCAGCGTAACGCCCATGATCCCGCCCGTATTGTAATTAATCAGGGACTGAACCGCCCAGTAACCCATGCCAGGATAATCAAAAAGAGCTTCAATAACAACTACACCCGCAAGCAAACCAGCGAAAACTAGACCCATTATAGTCATCACCGGGAGCAGCGCGTTTCTTCTGATATAGCGCTTTATCACCAGTTTCTCCGGTAGACCCTTTGATCTACCTATTCTCACAAAATCCTGATTAAGAACTTCTGCAACACTGGCCCTCATGTACCTCAATATGGGTGCTATGGTAGTAAAGGCAAGGGTGGTCGCGGGAAGAACTAGATGGGAAAGTGCGGAGAAAAAAACCGGCAGATCGCCGTGTATAATAGAATCAATAAGCATCACGTGAGTTGGGCTCGAAAGGCCTTGAGAACTCACCCAGTTCAGGTTTGTCAGGAGGAAGGGATTGACGGTCCCGTCGAGGGGAAGCACATTTAAATATGGACTCACAGTGTTGGTAGCGAAGGCTAGGCTGAGCATCTGGGCGAGCCAGAATATAGGAAGAGAGATTCCGATAAAAGCGATAATTCTGGTGACCTGATCGGTGAAACTGTCCTTCTTATACCCTGAAATGGTTCCAAGGGGAATGCCTACAATCGCCGTTATAACAAATGCTGCTATGGAAAGTTGTATTGTGTTTGGAAGAAATACAGCGATCGCACCAGTTACAGGACCCGAGTAAACACCTGTTTTTGTGTAACCCCAGTCACCGTGAAGCAAACCTGAAAGATAATACAGATACTGAACCCACAGGGGGCCGTTCAGATGAAATTCCCTCATCAGTTGAGCTTTTTGCAATGCGTAGGGAATATGTGGATTTATATAGGCCGAGATTACAACATTAGGGCCCCCTGCTCTGCTGAGGATAAAAACGATGAAAGTGAGGCCAAACAATGTTGGCACGATCATTAAAATTCTCATTATTATGTAAGAATACAAGCGCATTGCATCTTCATGCTATTAGTTTATTAATTTTTTTTGTTTGAATGAACAGTGTGTATACGATACTTTGCAATATCCGCTATATAGAGAAACTTATTTTTCACATATAGATTTTTGTGATAATTTTTTTCTCATTCATATCTAACCAAGACTTCATCATAAGGATTAAACATATTGTTCCCATGAGTACGTTATGCCAAATAGGGAATCTGAAAAGCCTGTTCTAGAGCCTAAGAAGCCCTCCATCAAGAAGTGGATTGCAATCATAATAGCAATTGTTGTTGTTGTTTCCGTTACCTCCGTCTACGTGTATGAAACTGGAAGGAAGAGTACCTATTCTTCACCATCGGTTAGTGTATCTACTCAAGCTGCTATTGTTGGGCAGAAAATATCATTCACCGCTTCCGTAAAAACAGGGCAAATTACCAATGCAAGTTGGAATTTTGGAGATGGCACGACAGCTACCGGCGTTACTGTTGTCCACGCTTATTCAAACCCTGGAAGATATCTCATCTTTGCGAATGTAACACTCTCCGGAGGCCATCATGTATCTAATCTTGCAAGCATGCCAATTGTAGTAGTTTCTAGCAGTACACCGAGCAGTCACGTTGTTGCATCGGAGATTTCACGACCTGTGTTAACAATCAATAAGACTACCACTCCCAATGCGCCAATTCTCTCTCTAGGATCTCCGTCTACTTTCGTGGAGTCCTATCTTCAGCCACCCACGGCATCGGGTTGGGCAATTGCTTATTATACCATTGACTTTGGCGATGGCTCCTCTCTGGGCATAACTCCCGTTAAGTACAATTTGAGCGCAGGTTTTTACGAATTTTCGGCGGTAAATCACACCTTCAGCAAGACAGGTTTCTATCCCGTGAATCTGACTGTGGTAACGTACAACGAGACACCGTTTTCGTCAGATCTTGTTACGAAACAGGATTTACAGTATCTACCCTTGAGCTATTACAACCAAGTGTTAAGCTCTCAGCATAGACTTTCGAGTTATGTAGTTTCTGTATATGTTGCCTCACCTTCTCAGAAAGCTGGTGTAGAGAATAACACGGGAAGTCACTATACAGGTATTATAACAATTGCCGATATTGGAGGTGGGCCATATTCTCTTGATCCTGCGATTGATTACGATGATCCAGGTCCTCAAGTTTTCGCCAATGTGTATGAGCAATTAATCCAATTTAATACAACCAACATATCTAATTATATACCTGTTGTTGCTACGCAAGTCCCGACCATAGCAAACGGAGGAGTGTCCCCAAACCATCTTAACTATACTTTTCATATTAGATCGGGCCTGAAATTTTCAAATGGTGATCCGGTTACTGCATGGGATGTTTACACAACGTATGTTAGAACTCTGTTGTTTATGCAGGGAAGTCCTCTGACGCCCGGTTGGTTGCTTGGGGATTATCTTCTTCCCTACGGAGGATGGGCTCCTGGTTTATTCACGAACGGTACGGCGCTTTATGATAATGTTACCAGAGCATTTACGTACAGCAATGCCACACAGACATTTACAATACACCTGCTCAGACCAGATCCTAGCTTCCTTGTAATTCTTGCCACAATGTGGGGGAACTCGATTTTAGATTACAAGTGGTTAGCAGAACATGGCGCTGGCATCTCCTTTACACCTTCCGGCTTTCTTTCATATGTTAAACAGTCATACGTGACAGGTTACAATACCTATGTAGAATATCACACCATGGGATCTGGACCTTATGAGATTCAGTCTTACCTTGAAGGGCAGTCGATGGTGCTTGTACCGAATCCAAACTTTACCCCAATACCAGGAGTAATGGGATACAGTCATCCAGCAACTGATAAAATCAATCTTCAGTTCCTGAAGGATCCTGAGACCGCTGTTCTTATGATGAAGAGCGGGCAATCGGATCTAACGCTAGGTTTGCCAACTTCTGATTATACTGTAGTTAAGAATCTGAAGGATAAGGGGCTCGTTAAGGTTGCCGCTGCGCCTTCGAGCAATCCTTATTTCTTTGCTTTTAACTGGAACATAAACGTTACAATGATGCACTCGGTCTTTGGATCTCAGTACACAGTCCCCACTCACTACTTTGCAAATCCTGATGTAAGGAAAGCCTATGCGTACGCTTTCAATTATTCGAACTTTTTGGATAACATTGTGGGAAACAAAGTGTATGGTGTTCAATTTGCGTCTTCTTACGCTGGATTACTGATAAAGGGAAATCCGGGTTATGTGCCTGAGAGTTCTCTGGAAAACGTCCCTTATTTCAACTTGAGCTATGCTAAGCAACTCTTGGAGGAATCTGGAACCTATAACACTACGATAAACATACCAATAATAATATATGCGGGAGATTCTGTGACATTCGCAGGAGCTGAAATGTGGGGAAGTGCCTTGCATTCTATTGATCCAAACATACAGCTTTCTCCAATCTATCTTCCATTCTCTACGATGTATGGATATATTGTACCGAACCACGATCCCATGCCAATCTTCGAAGCCTCATATTCCACTATAATGCCCTACTACGATATGACAGAATATGAACCATATGGGTATTATCCTGCCGGGCTTGGTTGGAGTACGACAATGGTATCTACGCTGGGATATACCACGGAAGCCAAGCAGATGAATCAACTTTTTAATATGGTTGAAAACGGGGATCTGGCTGTGAATCTTTCCTCTCAATTGAACTTCTGGAAGATAGCTGACCAGATGGCAATTAACTTAACTCTGTACGTTTATATAGATCTACCAAATAATATGTATTACTATTCACCCTCCTTAACCGGAATCGACACTCAGTTAAACTCTCTTTATACTATTATATTCAATCAACTGTCCAAAACTTGATTAATTTATTTTTTTGTTTGTTCTCTTCAGGATCGTGTGGGTGATTTAAACAATCCTCACATTTCTTTCTTTATGAACGATAAGAAACTGTTCCAGATGGCCCTTAACCTTTCAGACTTGCCATGGAAAGTCACATCAATAGATTTTGATCAGGCAGAAGGAAGGATCGACATCCACATATATTTCCGCTCAGGATCGTTTGGACAAGTAAACTATCATTGATTCAAAGAAAAAGTCTGAATTGACACACTTTCCTATCATATTGCCCCAGGATAGATCATATCCTATTAGCGAGAATCCAGATCTGCCGCCGCTGTTAAGACAAAACGTTTCTGATTTCACTCACTACACACTGAAGGTAACCAAAATTATTCGCCGTTGAAAATAACCTTCTCTACATAATGTGTTTCACTCTTAAATTCTTCAAAACTCAAGGGAATATGTTTCCATATTATTATGTCGGCAAAGTTCCCTTCGCGGATGTAACCAATTTCTGGCCATCCTAATATTTTGGACGCGTTCGATGTGTAAGCTCGAAGAGCCTCCTCAAGGTTCAATGATTGTTTGGGATTAAATTCACTCCCACCCTTTGTTTTTCGATCCATAGAGGATACCAAACCATATATTGGATCGAAAGTGGTGACATTCCAGTCTGAACTGTTGCAAATGTTGATGCCCTCCTCCATCATTCTCTTTAATGGAAAAAGACTGGCAACTCTCTTGAATCCAAAATTGCTCATTATTGCATCTCCGAGGAAATAAATGAATGAAGATTGTGTCTCTACGGTTACGTTAAGATGCAGCAGATCCTTCAAGATCCCTTCAGGTGGATTATAGACATGCACAAGTGCATATCTTGCTTTGCCGGGTCCTGCCTGCTTAATGGCCTCAATAGCGGTTGATATTGCTTTATCGCCAATGGTGTGGATGCTCACCACAGCATCCAATTCATTGAGAATAGAAATGACCTCGAAAAAATCACTTATCTTCCACACAGGACTTCCATAATTATCAGTGTCTTTATCATTAAAGTTTTTGTTCCACTCTTCGGATAGCCATGCGGTTCTGGATATTCCCGAACCATCTAAAAACAACTTGAACCCGGTGAACTTGAGAAATTCATTTTTTTCAATCAGTTTGTAAAGTTTGACCTTACGATGTACCTCAGATAAAGAAAATATAGGGACTGAAATACCAACTCGAACAGGCAGTCTGTGGCTCTTGCTGAGTCTATTGTAACTCTCAATTCTCAACGTCTCATCCATGTCATTGCCGGCACCGCCTATGTCCTTTACGGTCGTTAGGCCCTTTTCCCTGAACAGTTTACCTGCATATTTGAGAGCATCTTCGAAGTCTCCAAAGGTGTACCCTGGGATATGCCTTGTCAGCAGATCCATTGCCCCCGGCTCATAAAGGATCCCATTTGGCTGCCCGTCTTCATAATGCCCTATTCTACTCCCAACCGGCACCTTGGTATTTGCCTCTATCCCCGCCATTCTTAGTGCGGTTGTGTTGCATATTCCATAATGACCGGTTGTATGGAGAATGAACAGTGGATGTTTAGGGCACATTTCATCCAGTTCTTTCGCAGTGGGTAATCTCCCCTCTGAAAGATCGTATTCATTTATGTTATACCCAACCAACCACCCTCTCCTTATCCTGCTGGAATTTGAACGTATCGTATCTCTAATATCTGCAAAATTCCTGCATTCACCAAAATCTAGTGTAAACCTTAAACCCAAAGCGGAACCAGCATAATGGTTATGACAGTCTATCAAACCAGGGGTAATCCACCTCCCTCTGAAATCTTGCACTCTTGGATTATCTTTTATGAATTTTTCTACAGAACCATCGTCAAGTTTGCTGATCTTGGATATGCGGGAGCCACTTATCTGAATAACATAAGTGCCCTTGAGAAACTTATCTCCGTTGAAAACTTTATTTCCAAGAATATATTTATTCATTGAATTCACCCCTCATCGTCAAATATGAGAACAACATATGCTGTATCCCTATCATACTGCCAGGATCATCTGAAATAAGATAATTCCGTAGTGTGAGTAGTATAATCAGAATAAAACTATGCAAGTTCCAACCGATTCCCGAGACTTGGGAATGCCATCGATGAGGTACACCACGATACAGTCCTCTGAGGCTAATAATTAAATAACCAGCTGCTTTTCCAAACTGACGTAATCTGATCCCAGCGAAAAAGAGGAGGCTCGATGGAAAAAAATCTCTCTTTATTTTAAAAAAATCGTTTGTCATTATGTCCTCAACAAACATCTAAAAAAAGTTCTATTGTCTCTTGATGCCACCACGAACATTCTCAAACTGAAAAAGGCACCTCTGTATTTCAGTAAAATTCCTTTCAAATCATCAAAAGATATCAGCGCATTACGAATTCCTGTTTTTGAGAGAAGTGATTTTATGTAGAGGTTGTGTTTAATACCTCTCTCTGTCCGTTCGATCAGTGGTATCGCAACTAGCTCAGTAAAATCCTCAGATGAATCGGCAATCACCATTCTTAGTATACTTTATGCCATTAAGCAATTAAAGAAAGCACATGCTGGCAGCATTGTGAAAAACAAGGAAAATATATTTCTACAGATACTAGTTTTATCGAATAAAATTTTATTGTCGTGGCGTGGCAGCGACTCACTCTGCACTGTCCGTTGTGAATCACTTTCCTCATCCACTTCCATCATTTTACAGTGGAATTTTGCGGCTGTATGTCAAAGAGAGCAACAAATCATTTTCCCCATAACTCTGGGCTTTAAAACCTACGCAGCGTATGTTAAAAACCAACCCATGGGGGTACTGGATGTAGAGAGTGAGACGCTGGCTCTTCATCGTGGATATGTTATCTAATGAGCCAAACAGTGCATCCCTCACAAGATATTTATCCGCATATGGATATAAACACTACACAAGATTCAAATTATCCTAAATGCCTTAGCAAACATAGAATCTCTTAAACCAAAGTTTATGTAGAATTCTAATAAATATGAAAAAATTTTTTTCATTATACATTTTTTATGAATATAATTTCGATTTTGTTCCAAATACTTGCAACATAGAAATTTGTTTATATGAACTTCATTTATGTTGTGCTATGGTTGAGAATGTCTTGCTTAAGAGGAACGTTGCAGGATTGTGGGCTGGTGTTTTTCAATCCCTCGCATACGTTGCTCCCGCCGCTGTGGCAGCTTCTTTTTTCGTTGTGGAAGCCAGTGTTGCTGGAGCAGCAGTACCCCTCACTTTTCTTCTTGCAATCATTGGAGTCGCATCTGCCATGTACATGAACTATGAATTCTCAAAGAGGATATCTCATGCAGGAGGATACTATGCCTATGTTTCTGCTGGATTGGGCCCGCGCTTTGGGGCATTCAGTGCGTGGCTGTACTGGGTTAACGTTCTTGGTGCTCTTGTCGGATTTTCAGTTCTGTTTTTCGCAGGTGTTTTACAGCCCCTTGTTCCGGGTCTTGCCGGCAACACTTATGGGTGGATTCCACTGGCCTTCATTCCCATAGCGATAATATTTCTCCTGCTCTATTTCGGTCTCAAACCCTCGCTTTACTACACTCTTATCGGATCGCTGATCGAGGTGAGTTTCCTGATCATCGTCTCTATCGTAATCATAACGAGCCCCCAGACGACAAATTCTTTCGCTCCCTTTACAACGGAGGGTGTTTCTGCATCGCAGCTTGGGTTGGCCACGGTTTACGCAATTCTTGGGTTCGTGGGTCTCGGTTCTGTAATAACTCTCTCAGAGGAACTTGGCAGACCAAAGAGAACCGTACCGAAAGCCATCATACTTGCTTTGGTAATCGGAGCCGTAGTGTATGTCCTAAGTTCATACGCATTCGTTGTGGGATGGGGACTCAATGATATCAATGGTTTTGCCAGCGCCACCAATCCCGGTTTCATCATAGTGAACAAATATCTCGGTCCGATCGCAATGAGCATCTTTATAATCATTACACTGAACAGCTTCATCTCTAATGGAATTGCAGAGGGAAATGCTTTCACCAGGCTTGGATTCGCCATGTCGAGGGATCGCATACTCCTAAATCGCAGGCTCGCAACTGTGGATCCTCGTACCGGTGCTCCGAAGAGGATCGTTATCTTCAGTTTTGCTATAACCACAGCATTAAGCCTGATAGCAGGTTTACTCCTCAAAGATCCTTTTCTCGCTGCGACAGTTGTTACCACCGTGAACGGTGCGAGTCTTTACATTGTACACATACTCGCTAACATATCGCTACCTGTATATGGGCACAGGAAGCTGAGGGTTCTGAAAAAGTGGCTTCCCTTTGCACTTGGACCGGTTATTGCTACGATTGTTTATGCTTATGCGCTCTTCGGAGTTTTCACAGCTCCCCTCAACGGTGTTGATGCCCTCATAATGATCATAGTGATCGTGGTCGTCGTAATTGGAATAATTCTTGCCTCTCTTATTCACATCGGAAAGACCAGAGAGGAGATGGAGACCATTGGGAGGGAGATAGAAGCTTAACTTTTCAGTACAGTATTCTATTGTTTTTTACTTTATTTCTTCAAATATCCATAATTCACAGCTATTCTGCAGAAATTCTACCTTGAGCATATGGAAGGAATCAACCACAGAAGCATCGGATTTTGCCGGGGTCTCACAATTAGTGAACGGCCGATCGCAAGTTGACATTATGATCACACCCCCCGAAAAGGATAGTTTAAATATAGCTAGATAATATCTATCACTATTATGAAAAGAAGTGGTTTATTTTATTCCTGGTAAGGGAGTAAACGATGAACTGGAATCTCTCAGAGAGAGGATTATGGCCAACACCGGCTCCCTTTTAGAATTGTTCAGAGAGAGAATAAGGCTTGCAAGAAAGATCTCATCGGTCAAATATCAACACGGTGGAGAGCTGCGGGATAGAGATCAGGAATTGAATGTGATGAGATCTCTGAATAATGTCAGTTATGTGGAGCGCAGGATTCTCAATATGATCTTTGAGTTCACAATATCTGTGGAACGTTCTGTCTATACCAATCCCGAACCCATCAACCTTCCACTGAGAATCAATGGGGATGTGTCCAGCCTTTTGTGCGTTGTTGGGTTGATGATATCATCTCCCGGCGTTGAGATTTACAGCATTAAGGATCTTCCTGCCTGTATGGAAAACAGCATCCTCTCCCGCGGTGGTCATATCGTGAAGGGAACTCCGGATCTTGCCGATCTGAGGGTGTGTATCCGGAAAAAATGCGACATATGTGACGTGAAGATCTCAGGAGATGGCACACTGGAAATTATCAGTCATGTGCTTTTTCTGGGGAATTATAAGGTGGTGGAGGTGCTGAGCCGATGAGAATTCTGGTTGTTGGATCGGAAGGTCAGATGGGCCGCACCATCAGAAAACTGCTGATAGATGCCGGCCACCAGGTATTCTCATATGACCGGAGAGGCGAAATCTTGATTCCTCAGGAGTACCAACGCTCTCTCGATACTGTTTTTCTCTGCACGCCTCTTAATCAGACCCTGCAGTATCTGAAAAAATACGCGGATCGCCTCACCCTAATTGAGATGAGTTCTGTGAAACACCCTTTGCTGCCGTATAGAAAAAGGGTGATAAGCATCCACCCCTTCTTCGGCCCTAACTCTGTGCATGATGATAAAAGCATTGCATTCATTGACGATATTTCTCGTGATGGTGCTCTGGACCTCCTGAGCGGCCTTCTACCTCAGTGCAGATTTGTCTCCATGAATGCGGAGGAGCATGACAATGCCATGGTGGATTCACTAGTTTTTCCATACCTCCTGTCGGAGATAGCCAGGATTCTGATCAGCAAAAGAACACCACTCACGAACTCAGGAAGGAGACTGGTTGATTTTGCCAGAATGAATGAAGATATGAATCCAGAGGTCGTGAAGGAGATAATTTCAACCAATCCTGGTACCGGGCTTGCTCTCAAAAAACTCAGCACCATAGTGATGGCTCTCGGGAAGAAGTATCTGCCCTGATGAGGGTGGCAGAGATAAACTCTCCGGCTATGTGCGATCACGTTGCATGTTTGACCCACTTTTGTAGCATGATTCCCGCTGCAGGATAAGGTGAATTCCAATGAGTGTACTCCTGCATCAGGATGAGGAAGGATTACGCTACCCCTCCACTTCAATTGACAATGGGTCTGATGGTCATCTTCCGCGGTGGGCCATTCCTGGCCGCATAGAGTGAAAGCTGTGTAAATATCCACATGACAGGAAGCATCAGAGCCCAGCTTATGAGGGTATAATTAACCTGGCTTTCCAGACTGAAGAATGGCCATATCCTGTGCTGCAACGTAACAAGAAGATAGAAGAGAACTAGAGCGAAGATCCCATAAATGGTGGATATGTACTCATTGAGAACATCTCTCCACCTTGCATCGTATGAAATATACACGGTGCCATAGAGCAACCCGGATGCAAACATTGTGAGATTCATAAGCACGAAGAAGCCGGGATTTCTCAGAGATAGAATAGCTACACCGGGGTAATACCAGATAAAAGCAATGGCTGTTGCAATGGCTATAATGGCTACCCTCCCACGTAATTTTCTCAATGACATCTCAAATATGGACGAGAGCGCGAGCATGAATGCGTAGCCGTTAAGGATCATCACCATTCCCGACATAAAGAAGAAAAGCGCGCTCGTTATGAGATGTAGATAGACCACAAGTACCGTAAATATGGGTGATCCTATGAACAGCAGCGCTGAAAGTAGAAGGGTGATTGTTTTACGTTTGCTGTAAAAGCTTCTTTCCAGGAACCTTACCTTCAGCCCCCTTGTATATCTCCTCGTTACGAGGAAATAGGTTCCGAGCAGAAGGAGCACACTTAAAAGCAAGAGTGGTAGAATGATGTAGTTCAATAGGAGGATTGTTAACGCAGGAAGAAATGATATGTAGCTTTCACACTGACAGCTGAAAACTCCGGTGAGGCCATAGGCAATTGTGATGAGTTTGCTTCCGCTTCCGCTTCGCCTGGTGAGGTATCCTATGATCTGGGCGTAGTTCTCTGCTATGATTATAGAGAGTGCAGAAAAGATGGCAAAAGACTGCAGGCTTAACAGCACATAGAAGTGCGTCGAAAAAATCACGATGCCGTACTGTGTTAATGGAGGCGTGTATTTTCCCAATGCTATAAAGACCGCTTCAGTGCTGTCAAAGATTAGCCCCATCCCAGGACGGTTGAATGATACAATTAGCTGATTGCCAACGTACATGATAATGAGAAGTGCTGCTATCAGGACTAAAATCCTCACCAGTCTCATCTCAATCTCTCTTGATATGATAGTCACACTGAGTATCTCAGCGGAAATGGATAATATCAGTGGAACCGTGAATGGGCTTAATGTTGGCATAAAAGAGAGATCATTGAACGAACTTATCAGAAGCAGCATTGTTAACGTAAAACTCACTAAAAGAGAGAAGTAGAATGAAATAAGTCTTGTTCTTGATCGGAGATATAGTATCGCTTGAAGAGCTATGAGTGAAATAATTATGGAGACAAAGGCTATTGCAACCCCCTTGACGAAGGTTACCGTTATGATGTATCCACTGGCCACCCCGTTATAAAGTGAATATATGAAGGTCAATGAAGAAAGCAGAGAGAGTATCATGACATTTCTGCTCTGAGATTCCATAGAATATTTCCCTCAAAAAATGGTTTGGTGTATCAATCACTCGCCGTAGGCGAATGAGCGATACAGCCTCAGAAGCCCGAATGCTATGAGGAACAGCAACCCGAGCCCAACTCCGTAGAGTGAGTTGTTGTATATGCTGTTGGGCGTAATGGCAAGCATCACACCGAGTATTGCTATGCCCGCAAAGGTGTACACAGATCCAATGAAGGTGTAGGTTTTTCCCCTGAGCCTCCTTCCCTCCGGCTGGCCGATCTGCAGGGGAAGAACTCCCCTCAGGTATGCCACTGCCACGGTGAGTGATATTGCCATGCTCATGAGGAGCAGTATCATTGAAATGGTTGATGTGGCAGATCCGGTGGCCAGTGATGCCATGATCAGGAAACCGGAACCAAAGGAGGTGAGTGCCAGCATTCCCAGGGAGAGGGCGAACCTACCGGGAGAACCGATCTTCAGGGTACCCCTCTCTATCCTTGTGAGGACAAAGTGTGTTGGAAGATATACACCAAGGCCAACAGCAAAGAAGAAGGCCAGCCATTCCCATGTCGGAATCGGGATGCCCGGTTCCACGGCACCCCAGAGCGACAGCCATGCGAGGTAGAATATCCCCATGATGCCAAATGCAACGGTATTCTTCCTGTGCACCATCTTCAGGGAGTCTCCCCGGTCAAGCCATGGCAGGGCAGCCAGGTAGAGGAGGGGAGCCCCCAGGAATACCACGGAACCCCAGAAGGGCCCCCAGGCAGCAGCAAGGCTGAAGTCAAGCTCCTTGTATATGAACAGGAGGAACCATGGGGGATATGGCGGGAGGGAGGCAGCAGCTGCTGTTCCCGGTGCTGCCTGCGGGAACGGTGAGAATAGGACCGGCACGTTTGGTATCAGGGCAACAATGGAGGGTATGATGATTATCAGGCCGATCACGAGGAAGGTCAGCTGGAGCATGTAGAGCAGGTTGTACGGGTACCATGGTTTATACGAAGGATCCTCCCTGTCAATGTGCGGTGCCTTCCCGTGCTCTGAATCAACCCTGGGCATGATGGTGTTGTACTCCGCAAGGAAGAAGTGCACTGCGAAAAGTATGAGTATTGCGCCTGCCAGGATGATGTGCCAGCCGAGGAACCTTGTGTAGAGCTGCTCCGGTGAGCTGCCGAAGAACACCAGGGCGAGCCACCAGCCTATGACCGGAAATCCCGAGGCTATCCCCTTGCCAACATCCTCCGCGTTGACGGCAAGGGCATCACCCACCATGGAATAGCCGAAGTATGCCACCCCTATGGTTAGCAGGAGGAGCAGAACGCCAAGGAGCCACTGCATCTCCCTTGGCCTCTTGTATGCTCCAACGAAGAGGCTCCTAAGCATGTGAACATAGAGGAGAACGATCATGGCATAGGCACCGTAGAGGTGGGTTGTGAGGATCACGGATCCGAACGGTATGTCCGCCACGAAATCTGTGGTGCTCTTATATGCAGACGCCGGGGAGTAGAAGAGGAGCAGTATTATTCCGGTCAAGGCCTCATAGAGGAAGGCTATCATGACCATGGCCCCGGTCCAGTACCAGAGGCCACCCCTCTTTCTCATGTAGTCTGGCACCACCCGTGGCAGCGGTTGAGGCCTGTTCATGATCTCCTCGATCATGTTCTTGCCTGGCATCAGGCCGCCTCCTGTATGGTTACCGTGGTGCTCTTCGCACCGGAGGGAAACGGAGTGCCGCCAGAGAGGTTGCTCGGTTGGCCGAATATGGTGGGCCCCACCATGCTCACCACGGAATATGTGTCGGCCGATGAATCATATTTCAGGACGATGTTGGGCTGGGGTTTGTGTGTTGGCCCTGTCACCACCGCAAACCCCCTGTAGGGATCGTAGGTGCTGCCATGGCAGTCACAGTGGAGCTTGCCGGGAAAAGATGAATCGGAAGGCGGATGGAACCTGAGCTGCGGTGGCTTGCACCCGAGGTGCTCGCATATGGCGCTGGATGCCACCACCGATCTGTATGGCCCCACTCCTCCAGGCGAGGTGAATGTCTTGCCTGTTTCAGGTATCTTGACGGTGGCAGGATCGATGGCAACATCCCTGTTGCTGGAGTCGCCCAGCCTGAGCAGGAAGTTGGGGTCGCTCAGGAGGGGATAGTTGAACAGAACGATCTTCGGGTTGTTAACCACCAGGTCGGATGTCTTGACCGGCGAGCCGCTGGAGAGGACCAGCTGCAGGGTCGGGTAGCCGGATGAGGATGAACCCTGCACCCTGGGGATTATGTTCTGCACAGCTCCCCGCAGGACTCCGACGGAAACTGCAGCAACACCAAGGGCACCGAGGAATTTTAGGAAGGTTCTCCTCCCCTCATCCTCAGGCTCCTCAGAACTGTCTCTGGAACTCATAGGAGCATCTCTCAGTAGACGGTTACTGTTCCGGTCATCCAGCCCGCTGTAGCCATGGGTCCTCCCCATCCACTTGGACCGGTGCCACACGCAGCCTCACACTGCCATGTGAAGGATCCTGTGCTATTCAGATAGAACTGTGCGATCTCAGTGTAGCCTGGCATCACGGGAATGTTAACGAGAACACTGGAACCGTTCAGTATGGTGAATGTGTGAAGCACCTGTGATGCCGGGAACGATGTGAGGGTCATTTCCCATTTCTGGGATGTGTTATCACCCATAGCTATCGTGCTGTTGATCGCCAGGACCTTGTTTCCAACGAGACCTGTGGCCTTCAGAAATTCCTTCGGAACGGAGGCATTGCCCATATCGTATGAGGTGATGGTAACAACGATCTCAGTATGTGATGGCAACCTTATATTGGCAGTTGATTCAAGCGTGCCGTTGTTGATGACATAAAAGATGGGTTGAGCGCCTGCACTCTGATTGAAACTTGCATCCATTATCTCAACGAGGTCGAGATGATAGGGGCCCGTGATTGTGGTGGTCGCCTTCTCCGGTGTAGGGGAGACAGCGTGATAATAGGACACACCTATGCCTATTCCTCCTATAACAACTATGCTCAGTATGACCGCATAGAAAGCTTTTTCGCCCATAGAAGAGGATTTTCCGTATCTACTTAATGATAGTCTAATCATTATGCTAAAATGCTACAACGTGAATATGCGCTTTGTATAGTCTCACCCGCTCTGGCCCGCCATCAAATCAGAGTAGAGAAGTCCGAGGAACAGGGAAAAATCTCAATTTCCCGATTAATACGGGTGATCTGACATATGCGGGCTTTGGAACCGCAGAATGCAAACGTGCCAGGGTTAATACATGCATTTATGCAGGAAAGATGGATTCCGCAGAATGCGAACATGCGGTGGAATTTTAACAGAATGCAAAAATAAGAGTGCATAACTGTTACAATCAGATTTATAATCCATCTTTCCATGTTGACATGTGCACAGCGTATGCCCTAACTGCAAATCGGATCACATTGACAGGAGCATGTTCTTCATCACCGGAGTATACAAATGCCTGGAGTGTGGCTACACAGGATCATTCATCATTGAGATGGATGATGAGAATTACAGGAGATTCCTTGAGGAAGATTGACTCTTTCGGTGCGGAGGTAGTTCCCGTGGGTGGCGGTAATACTGCAATCGTGCTGTCTGACTGTCAATATTTCAGCAATTGTAACCTGAAACAATTCTGTTTCAGGTGAAAAACACGAACACACATGCGCGTAATTCTTATGTGCACCTAAGAGTTAAGCATGTGGATGTAATAGCATAGCAATAATTAATAGCTTCCGAATCATACTTCAAACGAGATGCTTCATTTGATCACGGGCGGTCACCGCTCGCTACATTTGCAGTGGTGTGACAATAACTGATGTGAGGGTGAATAAGGTTGGTTGATTCAAACGAAGAGGATCTGAAAAAGAAAGATGCTTCTGTCTTTTCCGGAGAGGTTGATGAGGAGGATGAAAGAAAGCGTGAGCTGGAGGCTGCCCTTGAAAGGCACACCACGGAGATAAAAAACGATCCGAAGAATGCTTCCGCATACAACAATCGTGGTGTGATACTGTTCAACATGGGGCGTTACTCCGAGGCGATAAAGTCCTACGATAAGGCTATTGAACTGAATCCTGATGAGGCAACCTACTACTATAACCGCGGACTCACCTACCACTACGTTAAGCGCTACGATGAGGCCCTTTCCGATTTTAACAGGGCCATGAAGCTTAATCCCGGAGAGAGTACCTACCATTACAACAAGGCCATCCTGCTTCACGATACCGGCAGAGCACAGGAGGCTCTCAAGGAACTCAACGAAGCGATAAAACTGGATCCCAGGGATCCCGATTATTACAACGACAGGGCAAATATATTCAGCGAGATGGGCAAGTACAATGAAGCCATCATAGACTACAGGGATGCCATTGAACTGGATCCCCGGGCGGCAGAGTACCATGATAACCTCGCCAAAACTCTCATAAACGCCGGAAAGTATTCTGAGGCCCTTGATGAGTTTAGAAGGGCGCTGAGCCTTGATCCCGGGGATCCGGATTTTCACGCTGACTACGCTGAAGGACTCGTGAAGGCCGGAGATCTGAAATCCGCCCTTGCTGAGATTGATGAGGCCCTGAAAATCTCTCCCGATAGGGCCAAGTATCACTCCTTCCGGGGGAGGATTCTGAGGGATCTGCATGAATATGATGGCAGCATTGATGAGTTTAAACGGGCCATATCTCTCGATCCTGAATCTGCGGAGTACCACTTCGAGCTGGGTAAGGTCTATTTTGCCACACATAATCTGAAGGATGCTAACAGTGAATTCTCTAAGGCGGGTTCCCTGGATGACAGGGATCCGGAGATAAAGTACTGGCTGGCAAGGTCTCAGGTGGCTCTCAAGAATTACAGTGAAGCCCTGAAGACAATTGAATCTGCCCTGAGCATCAGGAGGAACAATAGGGAATACAGAATTCTGTACGCAAGAATACTTGCCTCCCTCGGGGAACGTGACAGGGCCACCCGGGAATATGAATCGCTTCTAAGCTCGGGTAATCGTGATCCCGAGATACTTTACGCTCGGGCGAAGGTCTATTTTGAACTTGGAGATACAGCCTCGGCGGAGAAGGATGTTGATGAGGCCCTTTCAGCTGATCCAGAGAGGGCAGAATTCCATGAGCTCAAGGCCAGGATACTGCTCAAGAGGGGGATCCTGGAAGAAGCCTCCAGGGAGATAAATCTCGCCATAAAGCTGAGACCAAACGAGGCCGTGTATTATGAGATCCTTGCCAGGGTTCAGAACGCCGAGGGCAAAATCGACGAGTCTCTGAAGACCTTAGAGAAGGCAATATCTCTGGATCCGCGGAATTCCCGGTTCCAGTCGTTCAAGGCCAACCTGATGATAAGCAGGGGAGATGCCGAGAAAGCGCTCGGGAGTTACAATGAAGCCATAGCGGCGGATCCCAACAATCCCGAGCTCCACTTTAAAAAGTATGAGATTCTCAGGGCATCCGGGTATCTTGAGGATGCTCTGGAGAGCATCAATAAAGCGTGCGATCTCGACAAGAGGAACCCAAAGTACCGCAAGGAGAGAGCCAGGACTCTCATCGCACTCAAGAGGTATGGCGATGCCATCGATGACATAACCATGGCAATGGCGCAGGATCGCACAGACCATGAACTGCCCTTCGAACGCGGTTTCTGCAATTATATGATCGGAAAGTACAAGGAGGCTTTCAGGGATCTGAACGAGGCCCTTAGGCTGCATCCCGATCCCAGGTACCATTACTACAAATCCCTGGTCCTGATCAAGTTCAACGAGTACCAGGAAGCCCTCAAGAGCCTATCCGATGCAATCCAGCTCGATCCCAACGTAG
>Ga0256829_1000532_pt1 | contig 37393 bp, 33 predicted proteins | sample 131447metaG_FD_185979 | JGI IMG/M metagenome (GOLD analysis project Ga0256829, IMG submission 185979) | Hydrothermal vent microbial communities from Lau Basin, Pacific Ocean - 131-447 | ecosystem: Environmental > Aquatic > Marine > Hydrothermal vents | place: Pacific Ocean: Lau Basin | collected... | reverse complement strand
CATGAATAGAGGATCCCTATTTACATCCACCCTCTAAAACATCCAGCGAGACAAGCTCCTGAACGACACTAAAATCATCATACTCTATCTGAACGCTTCTCATAACCCCATTCAGGTGAAAAATTGCATTCATCTCATAGTCAGGCATACTATCACCGCCTGCGCCTGAGAAAAAGGCCATGTGAACGTGGCGTGCTGGTGCGCCCAATGCCTCTGGCGCAACTGCGGCGCCATAATCTCTGGCCTCGGCTTCGCGGCCAATAAGGCTATTAATCCAGATCGGACCTTTGTTATCACTGCCATCAAACAAGCGCCCTGAAAAAGACACTTCTCCCGCGCGAATAGCCTCCACCACGCGCAGTGTATAAGCCGTTGGCGACAAAACCCCTTGCTCCATTGGCTCTTCAACCTGCGAAGGCAGATCATAACGCACAAGGCTCGCATCAAAGTTCGCACGCCCCTTCACCGATTGAAATAAATGCCCGTTATTAAAGCGCCGCGTCACGAAATCCAGCGCCGCCTGATCATACGGCTCGAAATTAGCAACATGGCTTTTGACATCCAAGGGCTGCGCATCGCTATAATCATAATGCATATCAAAGTGATAATCGCTGATCACGCCGCCGCAAACAGGGCGCCATTCATAAACTAGCTCCCCACTGACATTCACGATTTGCGCGCCGCTGCGCACAGTTTTCATCTTAACCTTATATAAGGCGCGGTGCGGTAGCAGCTCTTCATACCCTACCAGTGGCGCCGCAGACTTCTCAACTGGCGCGCGACCATCATCACGCCCAAAGGCCAAAATGCCGCTCGCCACAATCAGCGCCGCAATAAAAACAAACCATTCATTTTTAACTGCCGAGATCACATTCATCCCTTGTTCATGTGCATAAAAGACCACGATAAACGACTTTTGCGGAAAAATATACCTGCTTTGATAGGCAATTTTGACCCAACGTCACGCCAAAACAGGTATTTACATACAACAAGGCTCATCAAAAGAAACTGGCACGGTTTTCGCAATGCTCCTTATACAACGCACTTAAACGCTACATTGCATAAGGACCCAAAACATGAAAAACAACACGAAAAATACTTATAAAATCAATTCATTAGAACTAACCCGCAATGAAAATTTTATTAATGGGCAACTGGATATCATGGACATTCTTGCCCTAAAGAATGAAGACTTGAACCGTAAAATTTACAAGACCACAAAATTGGATAATGCAACGGCATAAATTGGCACACCGATTGCAAAGATAAAGTTAGAGCTGCCTGCTTTCCCTATCCCTATCCCCCATGCAGGCATCCCCCCAAGCCTGGCACGTTCCCTCCCCCCCCTTGAAAAACGTGTCAGGCTTCCTTTTTTCTTGACGATCATAGTTTTACGTAATAAATATTGCCGTAAGGCATATTATGATACAAAACAAAGACATCTCATATCAGGACGCAGTTACACTCACGCCCAAGGTGCAATTCAACCAAACGGCACAAAATCGCCTTGCATATATACTCGACTGCCCCGTCACCCAAAATATCATTAACCACGGCCAGCCCGCAGTATCACAAAGTTTCCTATCAATTGACAGTAGCACTTTAGAAGATGAGCTTATCAGTCTTTACGATATTGTTATAAAAAAGCCCGGAGAAGATACATACCATGTGCCAAAAGCACTTGCTCCACTGGCCGACCTGTTTCAAATTGCCGCCGATCATGAATATGCGCACTCACCCTACGCACAAGACAAACTATGCGTCGCCGCGATCAAGCATTACCCTGATCTAGCTTTCATTCCTTTCGTACACGGCAAGAACTGGCATATACACACCTACCCAGACAATATTTCCTTACATAAAACCACTGGATCCCCCCCCGATCATATTCTAGCCAACCAAAACGTGTCAGATAAAATGGTGGCTAGCGATATTATGTGGTCATCCAGCAAGGGATCTCAAATCCAAGTAGGCAGCACAAACACACAAAGCACTTTCCAGACCTACCGAGCTAAAGATGTTATAACATGCAGACACAACGCAACAGACATGCCCTTTCACCATCGCGCAGCTAAGGATAATGAAATCATTGCTGGCGCAGGGTTTTATCACCACGCGCAAGGATTGAATAGAAATGACAACGGAAAATCGCGCCTGTTCGTGCTGATCTCTCATTTGCACACGCCGCAAAGCGCAGAAAAATTCATGCGCGACCACCCCGAAACACAAGCAATACCATGGCCTGATGCAACATACTAAGGTATAAACGCAAAAGCCCCACCATCATCTGGCGGGGCTTTTTTTAATGCTTTGATCACTTAAGGGTGAATTATGCGGCTTCGCTTGTGCTCACCTTTTTGGGCAAATCTAGCTTAATATGAAGGTCTTTCAATTGCTCTTTGGTGATGTCTGATGGCGCATTCATCATCTGGTCTTCGTACTGACCGTTCATCACAAAGGCATAAACCTCGCGCAAGTTAGGCTCGTCCGCCAGCAACATGATAATGCGGTCTACGCCAAAGGCCAAACCACCGTGCGGCGGCGCGCCGTAACGCATTGCATTAAGCATACCGCCAAATTGCTCTTCCAACACTTCTTTGCTGTATCCTGCAATGCCAAAGGCCTTTTCCATGACCTCTGGACGGTGGTTACGAATAGCACCTGATGCCAGCTCATATCCATTACAAACGCAGTCATACTGGTTCGCCAAAATGCTTTCCTTGTCCTCAGCATCCAGCGCATCTACGCCGCCCTGAGGCATTGAAAACGGGTTGTGGCTAAAGTCAATTTTTTGCGCCTTTTCATCAAATTCATACATTGGGAAATCCACAATCCATGCAAATTTGTAAACACCCTTCTCGCGCTCGGCTTCGTGACCTTCTGGCAAGGCATCACAAATCGCATCGCGCGCAAGGCCTGCAAACTTGGCTGCGTCTTTTTCTTTGTTACATACAAAGAAGATCGCATCCCCATCTTCCAGCGCGGCAAGTTCTTTAAGCTGAGCTTGCGCGGCCTCAGGAATAAATTTCGCAATCGGGCCTTTACCTTCGCCGCCATCAAACAGGATATAGCCCAAGCCTGGTGCGCCTTGTCCCTGCGCCCAGCTATTAAGCTTATCAAAGAAACTGCGCGGTTGATCTGCAACCTTCGGCGCACGGATCGCACGTACAACGCCGCCTTTTTCAATCACGCCTTTAAACGCCTTAAACGCAACATCTTCGCGGGCGAAGACATCTGTCACATCTGTAATCACCAATGGGTTACGCAAATCTGGCTTGTCCGAACCATATTTCAACATCGCCTGCGCATAAGGAATATCATCGCACCACTCAACGCGGCGCTCTTCACCAGTAAAGTCATTAAACTTGTTAAAGATATTTTCAATCACTGGGCGGATCGTGCCAAACACATCATCTTGCGTTACAAAGCTCATCTCAACGTCCAGCTGATAAAACTCAGCCAAGCGATCTGCACGACCATCTTCATCACGGAAACATGGCGCAATTTGGAAATATTTATCAAATCCGCTCATCATCAGCATTTGTTTAAATTGCTGCGGCGCCTGTGGCAGCGCGTAAAAACGACCTGGGTGCAAACGTGACGGCACCAAATAGTCACGCGCACCTTCTGGTGAGCTTGCCGTCAAAATCGGTGTTTGAAATTCTTGGAAGTCCAGCGCATACATCGACTCGCGCATGGTGCGGATGACATCGTTACGCAAACGAATGTTTTTCTGCATTTTTTCGCGGCGCAAATCAATATAACGATATTTCAAACGAATTTCTTCACCTGCCTGATCGCTATCGGCAACCTGAAACGGAATCACATCTGCGGCCGATTGTACGTCTGCGGCGTCGATATAAACTTCGACTTCACCTGTTTCCATTTTCGGGTTTACTGTTTCCGCCGCGCGCTCTTTCACCTCGCCAGAAATTGTAATCACGCTTTCATTACGCCAGCGCGAAGCCGCCTCAAGCAAAGGAGAGTCCTGATCCACAACGCATTGTGTCAAACCATAGGTATCGCGCAAATCGATAAACAAAACCCCGCCATGGTCACGGATCTTATGGATCCATCCTGACAAACGAACTGTTTTGCCTGCATCTGATTTACGAAGTTGATCACATGTATGCGTTCTATAAGCGTGCATAATTACCCCTTTAATATCTTTTAAACACCTAGGTTTTAGCGTGCTAAGCCACAAACGCAAAGGATTTTTTTACCGAAAATCAACTTTCCCGTTGTTTTCCCCGTATCTTGGTGTTTAATAGAAAACATAATGCTGATTACACAACAAAAAGACCTGATCCCCTTCATGGAAGATGCGTGCAAACATCCCTTCCTGACGGTGGACACCGAATTTCTGCGCGAAAAGACTTATTACCCCAAATTGTGCCTTGTTCAAATCGGCACACCAGACGGCAAAGCCGCCGCGATTGACCCGCTTAGCAAAGACATCGACATGACCCCTGTTTTGGATATGCTGCGCAATCCAGACATCCTCAAGGTCTTTCACGCTGCCCGCCAAGATTTAGAAATTTTTTATAAGCTCATGGGCGAAGTCCCTGCGCCTCTGTTTGATACGCAAATTGCCGCCATGGTCTGCGGTCACGGCGATCAAATCGGCTATGAAAGCCTTGTACGCACCCTTACCAATGGCAGCATCGATAAAACATCCCAATTTACCAACTGGTCAAATCGTCCGCTGACAGACAAGCAAATCGACTATGCCCTTGGCGATGTCACGCATCTGGTTGAGATTTATCAAAAACTGGACGCCGAACTCGCGCAGCGAGGCCGCACGCACTGGCTCGCCGCCGAAGAGGAAATCCTCAACGCGCCAGAAACCTATGACAACGACCCAAACCAAGCATGGGAACGCATAAAAATCAAAACACATAAAGCGCAAACCCTTGCTATTTTGCGCACGCTTGCCGCATGGCGCGAAAGCAAAGCCCAGCGCAAAGACATTCCGCGCACATGGATTTTCCGCGACGAAACGCTTGCTGATTTGGCGGCGCACCCACCCAAAACGGCCAGCGACCTTAAGAAAATTCGCGGTTTCCCTTCTGACCGCGCCGAGGGGCGCACAGGACAAGAAATCCTTAGCCTTGTCAAAACTGCCATGGCTAGCGACCCAAAAGACTGGCCGCAGCGCACAAAGAAAAAACCCCCTTCGGCCAAAACCATTGCAACCATTGATGTATTAAAAACACTCCTCAAGGTTACTGCGGGACGCTATGAGGTCGCGGCAAAACTGATTGCATCGAATGACGACCTTGAGGCCATCGCCGCAGGCAAAGACGAAACCGCCACCAAGGCACTGCGCGGCTGGCGTAAAGAAATTTTCGGTGATTTGGCGGTGCAACTTAAAAATGGTAAGATCGCCATGGGCTTTAAAAATGGTGAGGCCACTATTTTTGAAATCCCATCAGGAACAAAAACGCTGTAACGGCTTTATAGATCACTCCTTTTCAAACGCAGGATGCCTATGAAAACACTTTATCTCATGCGCCATGCCCATTGCCCAGTGGCCTATGATTTGCGCGATTCGCAACGTCCGTTATCGGTAAAGGGGCATACGCAGGCCAAATTTATCGGCGCTTTTATGGCTCAAAATGGCCACGCGCCCAGCGAAGTTTTATGCTCGACTGCGGTACGCGTTCAAGAAACACTGGCATCCCTAAGACAAACCGCTGACCTGCATTTACAACAAGGCAGCATCCACGCCAAAGATATCCTGTATAACGGCAGTACAGGTGACTATCTGCACGCCCTGCAATCCCTGCCCGACACATGCAACAGCGCAATGCTTATTGGCCACAACCCGGTTATTCCGGCGCTGGTGACTTTTTTATGTGACGAAGATAAAAGCGTCCCCGCCCTGTATCAAAGCTTGATTAGCTACTACACGCCAGCAACGCTCACGCAGTTGACATGCCCTATTGATCACTGGAAAGATTTGGCGCCATATAAAAATGCGCTTACGACTGTAACGCAGCCAGAACCTGCCGCATAAGAGGCACTGAAATGGGACGTTTCTCGGCGAGAGCAAGCGCATCGGCGCGCTCAACCAAATCACGCGCGGCGGCAAATGAACGCTCCATCCGCGGCAAGATATAACGCAAAACGTCTTCACTGATCTGAAGCTGACGATCATAAAACTGTTTAATTAAAATCGCAGACAGTAAAGAATCCTCTGGCGGATGAATAAGCGCAACAGGCGCGGCGCGCAGACGTGATGCTAAATCAGGGATCTCAAAGTCAAGGCGCGTTGGGGTACTGCGCATCGTCAGTAACAAATAATGCCCATTTTCTTTGGCCATATTATAAAGGTGAAAGAGCGTTTCCTCGGCGCGGCGATCACCAATCCACGGGTCAACACCATCAATCACCAAATTATCAGCGCGCGCAGCTAAATCCTTGGCGGACACGGATACAAGCTCACTGCCCTCGACAGAAAGGGCCTTTGCCTTATCCCCCCATACGGCGGCCAAATGCGTTTTACCGCTGGCTGCAGGGCCTGACACCACCAGCGCAGGCGCAGGCCACTCAGGCCAGCGATCAATCCACCCCGCGGCCTCTGAATTTTCAGGGCCGACAAGAAAATCATCACGCCCCATCGCAGGGCGCGTTGGCAGATCAAATGGAATTTGTTGCGCTTCTAGGGCTGGCATAGGGCGTTATCTTAACTCGTCAAAACGGAAATACTTACTTTAGCTCATACATCGGGATTGTTTGATCAACCCTTACATCATTGGCCTGCAATGTCGCAAGCTTCATACCTTGCTTATTCAGCGCCATTTGCAAGCGGCGCAAGTCACCTTCAAATTGCAAGTTCACGACCGCGCGCTGCGCCGTCAACGATTCCAGCAAAACATCTTCAACCGCGCTAACGGCCTTAAGTTTCTTTTCCGTGCGCACCCAGTCTTGCAAGGACGCAATGCTAATGCGCGCCTGAATATTATTCATCTGCCCCGCATTCACCATTGTTTGCGCCTTCCAATTTTCACGCAACAACGACTGAACGCGCTGAACGCCGCGATCAAACAAACTATCATGTGTGTCATTCGGCTCGGCGCGGATAAAGAATTGCGTCGCCAAAACAGGGCGCGATTCATCCGTGCGGTAAAGCTTAATAATCAATGACCCTTGCGCTGCGCCGCCGCCTTGAATGCTTTGGATCAAACTAGAATCAGGCACAGCAACAGCAATAACAGTTTCTTTCGCGCCATAACGATCGGTCAAAGCACGCAAACGATATGTCTGATACGTCATCGCCTGATCATCACGCATATCCGAAACATCCTGCAAATCCCCCACAGGCACAATCACAGGCACAAGCGACTTCACGCCATTCACACGATCCCACGCATCCTTCCAGCGGTTCCCATACGACCATAGATCATAACGGCCATTCACTTGATAGAACGGCAAAATCATAATCGGATCACTTTCCAAATCGCTGTAGGTCAGCGACTGTCCCGAGAAAAAGCGCTTTACGGCGCTACTGCGAAAGCGGAACGTGTATGTCCCGATATAACGTACATCAGAAATTTTTTCTTCGATAATTTCGTAATCTTTAATCATCGATGCGATGACAGATGTATCCATCAAATCAATCTCCGCCGCCGCCGCGCCATTAGGTGACAAACGATCCACCAATTGCGTAAAAGCCTTACGCTGCGCCAGATCAAAGGCTTCCTCGCGCGCGGCAAGTGCGTTATCTGCGGTGACATCAACCTGCACCCGATCGACCGTAAACAGCGCCGCAGCGAATCCCGCGCCGGCAAAAACCGAACAAAAAGCCATAAAAACAAATGCGCAAAGCAAAGGAAGGCTTGCCCGGCGCGCTAAAAATCTTTTATAAGAGCAGTGCATCATCATGATGCGCCGAGTATAGTGCGGCAAAATGAATGAAGGAAGGCTTTTTATGTCTCAAAGCGCATATAAAAACGCAGGTGTGGATATCGATGCAGGCGCACAGCTAGTCGATGCCATTAAACCCCATATCAAAAAGACCCACCGCAGTGGCGTTGTCAGTGGCCTGGGCGGCTTTGGCGCGCTCTTTGACCTGAAGGCAACGGGCTATAAAGACCCTATTTTAGTCTCGGGCACAGACGGTGTTGGCACAAAATTAAAAATCGCCATTGAAACAGGCAAGCATGACACAATCGGCATCGATGCTGTGGCCATGTGCGTGAACGATATTATCGTCCAAGGCGCCGAGCCCCTATTCTTCCTTGATTACTTTGCCACCGGCAAATTAGAAAACACAGTCGCGGAAAAAGTCATCGCAGGCATTGCCAAAGGATGCGAAGAATCAGGCTGCGCGCTGATCGGCGGCGAAACGGCCGAAATGCCGGGCATGTACGGCGAAGGCGATTACGATATCGCAGGCTTTAGCGTCGGCGCAGTTGAACGCGATAACATCATAACAGGCGAAAACATTGCCCAAGGCGATGTCATCCTTGGCCTTGCATCAAGCGGCGTTCACTCGAACGGTTTTTCTTTGGTGCGTCACATCGTTGAAAAACACAATTTGTCATACGCGGGAAAAGCCCCTTATGACGACAACATCACACTGGCGGACGCACTCCTCGCACCGACAAAACTTTATGTGCGTCCATTACTAGAAGCACTTAAAGTCAAGGACGGCGACAAACCCGCTATCCACGCAATGGCGCACATTACTGGCGGCGGCTTCCTTGAAAACGTGCCGCGCGTTCTGCCTGAAACAATGGCGGCGCGCATTGATGCACAAAGCTGGGAATTGCCTGCACTGTTTAAATGGCTTGCCGAAGCAGGCGACCTGACACATGAAGACCTTGCCTCAACATTTAACTGTGGCATTGGCATGATCGTGGTCTGCGACAAAAACCACGCCGCGCAAATCGCAAATGCACTGCAAGATGCTGGCGAACAGGTCTTTACACTCGGCACGGTCGAACCACGCACCGAAGGCGCACCAGCCATTACCATCGACAACATGGAAGGCGCATGGCCAGCAAAAAAATAAATCTGGCCGTCCTGATCTCGGGCAGCGGATCAAACTTGCAGGCGCTTATTGATGCATGCGCCCGTGATGACTTCCCTGCCCGCATCGCCGTGGTACTATCAAACAAAGGTGATGCCTTTGGCCTGACGCGCGCGCAAAAGGCTGGCATCCCGACCGAGGTCATCTCGCACAAAGATCATGACGGACGCGCGCCCTTCGAAGCCGCCATCATCAAGGCTTTAACGCCCTATGCGCCAGACTTAATTTGCCTTGCTGGATTTATGCGCATTTTAACGCCGCACTTTATCAATCATTGGGGGGCGCAGCGCATGATCAACATTCACCCATCCCTGTTGCCTGACTATAAAGGCCTCAACACGCATCAGCGCGCCATCGATGACGGCAAAGACACCGCAGGATGCACCGTGCATTTTGTTGCCCCCGAAGTCGATAGCGGCGAAATCATCACACAAAAGCAGGTTCCCATCCACCCAGACGACACCGCAGAGACACTTGCCAAGCGCGTCTTGGTGCAAGAACACATCGCCTACCCCGAGGCCGTTGAAAGGGTTGCAAAAACATTGCTGCCCCAGTAAACTAAAAAGATCAGTTCAAAAAATATCGACAACCAAAAATCGGACGACAATCATGGCAAATAAAGCACCTGCAAAAATCGACCCTAAGGCTATTAAAAATGCCGAAGCCACATGGGCTGGTTTTGTGCATCTCTCAAAAATTTCAACCTACGCCGTTTGTGGCTTACTTGTGGCGCTATGGTTGGTTTTCATCGCCTAATTAAAACTGCTAATCCTTCTTCGAAACAGCCCTTTGCTTTTTCTATTTCGCGCGCGCTCATCATCATGGGCGCGATGCTGTCTTGCATCTTCACTGCAACATACGCCTGCGCTGCAAACACCCGCATAGAACTGAGTAACGAAGACCAGCGCGTATTCCTTGCGCCGTTTATGCGTAAAATTGATAACCCTAGCAAAATTACCGCGCACGAATGGGCGCAGGAAATGCTGCCCACATCAACCAAGGCATCACAAAGCAACATCATCGCACTTGGAACAAAGCCGCAGGCCTTATGGTTGCGCGCCGCCGTGACAAATTCAACCAACGCGGCCACATGGCATCTAGACCTTGGATCCCTACTCGAGGGTCGCTTAGGTGCCTTAACACAATTAAAAGTTGTTAACGCCACGACCAACACAGTATTTATTGACTGGGATCATTCCGCCCCAACACCATCACAAACAACTGTCCCTGTCACATTAACGCCCAATAAAACCGAAGAACTCTTCATCGCCGTAAGTTTCAAAGGCTTCTTACCTGCGCAAATTGTTCCGTCCCTCGTCCCTGAAAGCGCCATTGCAACGCCGCGTATCAGCGACATAACCCTCAGCGCCATCAGCTTCTTACTGTTAATGGCCACAGGCTTTTTCTTGCCCTTTGCCCTTATTAAAAGCCGCTGGACCTATGTCAGTTACGCCATTTATATGTTCGGAAACTATGGTCTGATTACATACTTATCTCACTTGCACTGGAACAGCTTCGCCTACGCAGAGAACCTCACCTTCGTTTTTACCAGTATCGCAGCCACCGGTTTAATCTTTATCATCACTGTTGCCAGCCGTAAAAACCCCTTACAAGGCCTTATTGCATTCAGCCTTATCTTGGTCAGCACACTGTTTATCTTCATTCCAATGACCAACATGCAACAGCTGCAAGCTGGCCTCTATGCAATCACATTAATTGCCGCGCTCATTGTTGCCGCCGTCAAATTTTCTAAACAGAAAAAGAAATCAACTATTCGCGAGGCAAAGCCTTTCTACTATGCGACATACGCCTTGGCGATCACATGCACCGTCATCAGTTGTGCGACATACGCCAACACAGCCTTCAACGCGGCGTGGGCATCAAACCTTTTCATCTTCAGCATGATCCCCCAGATCATCACGCTGTTTATTGCGGTGCGCATTCATTTCCGTCAAAGCCAAAAGAATGACCAAGAAAACGAGGTTAAGAAAAATCGCGCGCACCACGCCCTAGCACGATTACAGCAGTCCAAAGACGCCGCAGACCAAGCGCGCCTTTTACGCGTCATCGAGCGCGAGCGCGAACTACTAGGCGACCTGCGCGAGCAAGAAATTCAGCGCGGCGAAGAAATGCGCAGGGCCAAAGAAGAAGCCGACGCCGCCAACGCCGCCAAATCTGCTTTCCTAGCTGTGGTCAGTCACGAAATCCGTACGCCGATGAACGGGATCATGGGTATCTTAAAGCTCATGCAAGACACAAACCCCACAAAAGAGCAAAGCGACTTTTTGCTAACCATGCAAAAAACAGGTGAAACCATGGTTGCGCTGCTCAATGATATTCTCGACTTTGAAAAAATCGAAAACGGGTCTATGGAACTTGAGCATATCAACATTGATCTGCACTCAATGGCCAAAGGAATCATCACGCTGATGACTGGTTATATCAAAGGTAAAAACGTCAAACTTCTCAGCGAAATTTCACCAGACATTCCACGCTTTGTGATGGGTGACCCAACCCGCCTACAACAAGTTCTGTTTAATCTTGTCAGTAACGCCCTAAAATTCACAGAACAAGGCAACGTAACAATCAAACTGGAACCAGGCGGGGTTGATAACCTCTACAATGATCAATGCGCTATTAAATTTTCTATTACCGACACAGGCATCGGCATTTCTGAAGAAGGACAAAAGAACCTGTTTAAACCCTTTACCCAGGCAGAAAAATCAACCGCGCGTAAATATGGCGGCACGGGCCTAGGTCTAGCGATTTGTATGCGCCTGATTAAAAACATGGGCAGCGAAATTAAAATTCACAGCGTGATCAACGAAGGTACAACCTTCTATTTCACACTCGTCATGGATGTGGGGTATAACGATAGCGAACAAAACAAACCGCTCTCCGCATCACAAGCAGCGGCTGATATCAAGCAAGAACCCGCAATTGCACCACTAGACATCGCAATTATCGAAGACAACGATATTAACCGTAAAGTCCTGCAAAGTTTGCTAGAAAAAGATCAGCATACCGTCTTCGCCTACCCAAGCGCAGAAGAAGCCATCGAAAAGCTAACCTCGCTCCATCCTGATATCATCTTCACAGACATCAATCTTTTGGGGATGAGCGGATTAGATTTCACAAGAAAAATCCGCAACGCCGAAAACATGCCTCACCTCAAGGACCTTCCTATTGTGGGCTTAACCGGCAATGTGCGCCCAGAAGATTTAGAAGAAATGAAACAGGCTGGTCTCAATGGGTCTATCGCAAAACCAATCGACTATAACAAAGTCCATGAGATTCTGCGTAACGTCACACCGACTGAAAAACCACAAAACACTGACGCCACAGATAGCAGCGGCAACACAGGCAACGTAACACCTCCAGCCGCGGCGCCGAAAAAACCGTCACAAGTAGATGCGCTTAGTGCACCTTTTAAACCACAAGAGGACAGCAACAACATCAGCACGACCAAAGCAACAGAAGCCCCCTATACCCCTGTACCACCGCAAGAGAACGCATCAACACTCTCAACGCCCGCGCCGTCAGAAACGCCGCAACCAACACCGCCACAAGAACAAAGCCTTTACACGCCGCAGCCCCAACAAATTTCGCCACTACAGGAATTAGCGCATCAAACCCCTATTGAGGCCACACAGCATCCTGAAAGCGCCGCCGTCATCACAAGCAATCACGCGCCATCACCTGAAAGCACGCAAGCAAAAGAGCCTGCAGAAGCGCCAAGCGTTCCTGATACACCGCCTGAGACTTCACAACCACAGGCACCTGCGCCGGAACAAGCCCTCCCTGCAAGCACCGAAAGCAGCGCAAGCAATGACCTGCCACCTGAAAATTACGACATGACCATGCTCAACAGCCTCATGGAATCACTCGGCAAAGATACATTCATTGAATTGGTTGATGGGTGTCTGGATCAGGTTGATATCATCGTTGCCGCGATGCAAGAAGGTGATAAGCAAGGCGATGCAGACTATATTCGCGCCCGCATGCACGAACTCAAAGGCATGGCCTATAACTTTGGCCTAAAACAAATTGGTGATCTTGCAAAAATCGGTGAAGACTCCGCCAAAGACGGTGACCTTGAAACTGCGCTCAGCATGGTGACAACGCTCAAAAACTCAAAAGATCAAAACCGCACTGACTTGCAAAACTGGGTGAATAAATAAGCATTAGCGCCAGCGCTCAACGCCTCTATTCATCATCCTCGTCGTCGTCAAAATCGTCGCTATCATTACCTGCAGGCACAAAACGCGTAAACAGCGCCGCGTAAAATCCGGGCTTGTGCGCGGTTAAATAAAGATGCCCTAAAATCGCAGCCATCCACGTCAAGGTCAAAACAATCACTGGCCCGCCTAGCGCGGCAAAAACATAACTGCTGCCGCCAAGGACAAAGCTAATCGTCAGGATGCGCGCTGTTGCCTGACCGGGGGTAAAACCCGCATCAATAAAGTAATGATGCAAATGACCACGATCCGCAGAAAACGGATGACGCCCTTCACGCACGCGGCGATAAAACTGCGCGCACTCATCCATAATCGGCACAGCCAAGAACCATGCAACGCTCATCGCTTCAAGGTTCAGCGCCTCGTCATTCGCCGCAGAAATAGAAAACCACGCCAGCATCAAACCCAACGACAACGTCCCTGCATCACCCAAAAATACGCGCGCGCGCGGCAAAAGAGGACTGCGCATATTATGCATCAAAAACCCGCCCACGGCGCCCATTGCACTTGCGCATGCATTTGCCCAAGCGCTATCGCCCGACACAATCGCCACAATTAAAAGCAGCGCAAAAATCAAAAAGCTTTGCCCACCTGCAAGGCCGTCTAGGCCATCCATTAAGTTAATCGCATTCACCAATAACGCCACGGCCGCTACTGAAAAGGGTATCGCCATCCACCCCAGATCAAAATCACCCAACGCAAAAATATTGCCCAGCGTATCAATGCGGCATAAACCAAATACCACCACCATGACGGCAACGATGATCTGCACGGCAAAGCGCACTGCCGCGCCCAACTGCCAGCGATCATCCCACGCACCAATCACCAACAGGGCAATCACCCCAACAATCAGTGACCAATCACGCGCCCAATCAATCCCCGCCAGCGCATACAGCGCCAAAAACACTGGCACAATCAATAATCCGCCTACGGGCGGCACAGGCTCGTCATGTTGTTTACGCCCGCCTGGCGCATCAACAAACCCGCCGCGCACAGCCATGCGCGCCACAATCGGCATAAAACAGCCAACCAAAACAAACCCTGTAACAAAAAGAATAAATGCAATCATGACAGCAAAGTTTTATCACGAAAAACGGTGCGGGGAAAGGCGCTCTATCACCTCTGGCGCGACGGGCGGCGCATCCCCATAAATTTGTGCGGTCAAAATTTGCGCGCCCATCAGGGACGATAAAATGCCATGCGATCCATGCGCTGCGCTGATATACATGCCCTGCCCCAAATCACCAATTACAGGAAAATGCCCCGGCGCACCGACCCGCACGCCCGCACGCGCCTGCGTGCAAGGATAACCACCTGCCCGAAACGCCTTAATATTATCCTGCATTTTGCTGATAATCTCTTCATGATCGCCGTCTTTAACAGCGGCATGATCAACCCCGCGGTCAAAGGTTGATCCCACACAATGCATCCCCTCAAACGATGGCGTCATATAGCCGCCATAACACACAACCGTTTTAAGCGCGCACGTCTGCGGCGTATCGTGTATCAAACTGACCTGCCCGCGCATCGGACGTAAAGGCAAATCAGCGCATGGCGCAAAATTTAATGTGCCCATGCCACACGCAAAAATGACGGCATCTGAATCACTTAGCAGATCTTGTAAATCTTTTGATTCAAGGCGCGCACCCAATTTTAATGTTGCACCACTTTCGCGAGCATAAGCGCGGCATGTCGCTTGCGGCGACACCATCCCCGAACGCGGCAAATAAAGTGATTCATATTCACAAGGCAACCCCATGATTTCACTTGTTTTTTCTGGGCTTAGGATTTGGAAATCATCCGCCCCCCAAGGCCAGCTTTCCACCATCTTGGCAAAGCGTTTTTGCTTTTGCTCGGTATTGATTAAATGCACGGCTCCGCATGGATCATACGCAATGTCATCGCCTAAATCCTCAAACACGCGCAGCGCCGATTGAAAGGCACTTGCATAAAATTGAGCCTCCGCATCATAGGCCGCAAAAAAACGCGGATTATAAAGCCCGCGCACATTCCCCGATGCCCCCATGGCGACATCATCGCCTTGATCATAAATCACGCATGACGCGCCGCGCTGCGCCAAGAAGTAGGCACATGCCGTCCCTGCAATGCCGGCGCCAATAATACTTATATGCATGGCGCGTCCTCTGTTTCACTGCGCAGACGACCAACAATCATATCACGCTTGCGCCCGAAGCCTGCGCGTTTTGAAATATCAAACCCCGCCTGCGCAAGACCGCGGCGCACAAATCCGGCCGCAGTAAAACTTGCCAAGGTCGCCTCAGGTGCGCTTAACCGCGCAGCATGATCAAAGACCTCCTGCGTCCACATATCCGGATTGCTAGAGGGCTTAAACCCGTCCAAAAACCAGGCATCAACGCCGCCTTTCGCGCGCGACAAACAATCGGGCGCATCACCAATGCCAATCCATAAAGACACGCGCCCGTCGTTGAAAGAGGCTACAAAATCCTCATGCGGCGCTTCGGTATAGGCCGCCAAAAAGGCATCCAACTGCGCGCCAATATCCTTATGCCATGGCTGCAACGCCTCGCGGATCACATCTGGCGCCAGCGGAAATTTCTCTAGCGAGGCAAAGCGTAAACACGCCCCCGCAGGTGCATACTCTGCAAACAAGGCCCACACCGCAAGGAAATTCAATCCCGTGCCAAACCCTGTTTCCCCAACGGTAAAGACATCGCCCGCGCCCAGCGCCGCAAATCGCGCCGCCAAATCATTACCGTCTAAAAAGACATAGCGCGTTTCGGCGAAACCATCTTGCGCACTGAAATAAACATCATCATACTGTTGGGACTTGAGAACCATGTCCAGAAAGATACATTGATTTAGTATGACGAACAATAATCCACTTTTAATAAAATCGACCGCCCCTAACCAAGCGCCTTTATTCGGCGACATCAAGACCGAGCATTATCTGCCCGCCTTTACCGCCGCCATCGAAGAAGCCCGCGCAAATATTGACGCGATCAAGGCCAATACCGATGCACCAACCTTTGAAAATACCATTGTGGCCTTGGAAACGGCGTCGGAAACACTCTCCAGCGTTGGCAGCGTCTTTTACAACCAACTTGCGGCCATGGGTGGTGATGACCTCCACGCCCTAACCAGTGAAATCGGCCCAATGAACGCCGCATTTTCCAGTGACGTAAACTTAGACGCCGACCTGTTCGCACACATCAAAGCCGTTCACGACATCAAAGACACGCTTGACCTGACCGAGGAACAAGCAACCTTGCTAGACGACACCTATAAAGGCTTTGTCCGCAGCGGTGCGCTTTTAGACGATGATAAAAAAAGCCGTCTGCGCGAAATCTCGCAAGAGCTTTCCACGCTAGGCCCTGCCTTCATGCAAAATGTCAGCAAATCCGCCGAAAGCTTTGAAATGCTCCTCACTGGTGACGATGAAATCGCCGGCCTGCCCGAAAGCGCACTTGAAGCCGCAAAACATGCCGCAAGCGAGCGCGATCAAGAAGGTTATCTTTTTACCCTCGATTACCCAAGCTTCGGCCCGTTCCTACAATTCGCCGATAACCGCGCCCTGCGCGAAAAAATCTGGCGTGCCTTTTCCAGCCGCGCCTTCGAGGATGAATACGATAACTGCGATAACATCAAAAAGATTGTCTCTCTCAAGGACGAGCGCGCCAAACTTCTAGGCTTTAAAAACCATGCCGATTACGTCTTGGCCGAACGCATGGCAGGATCACCAAAAGCCGTCACAGACTTCCTTGATACACTGCTCAGCGCCTATAAACCCGGCGCAGAAAAAGATTTGCAAGACTTGCAAGACTTCGCCAAAGGCTATGATGGCAGCGATGATCTCAGACCATGGGATTTCAGTTACTACAGTGAAAAGCTCAAGAAAAAGCTGTTTAACATCTCATCAGAAGACTTCCGTCCCTACCTGCCACTCAGCACGGTTCTTGGTGGATGCTTTACGCATTTTGAAAAGCTGTTTAACATCCGCTTTGAAGAAAACAATGCCTACCCGAAATGGCACGCCGATGTGCAAAGCTTTGACGTCTTTTATAAAGATAGCGGCGATTTCGTTGGGACGCTCTATGCGGATTTCCATCCACGTTCAGGCAAAAAACCAGGCGCATGGAAAACATGTTACCGCAATCAAGGCCTGTTCGGCGGCAAGGTCGAACGCCCCGTCGTTGCCATTGTTTGTAACTTTACCAAGCCTACAGCAGACCGCCCATCGCTTCTGACGCATGGAGAGGTCACAACACTGTTCCACGAAATGGGACACGCAGTGCATGCATTGCTGTCGGATGTAACGTATCAATCGCTTGCGGGCACATCCGTCAAATGGGACTTTGTTGAGTTACCATCACAATTGCAAGAAAACTGGTGCTTTGAAAAAGAAACACTGGATATGATTTCAGGGCACTATCAAACGGGCGAGAAAATCCCACAAGACCTGATCGAGCGCCTAAACAACGCAAAAAACTTTATGGGTGGCTGGGCTGGCTTACGTCAGGTGAGCTTTGGCTTGCTGGATATAGCATGGCACACAACCGACCCGTCAACCATTGACGATCCTGCCACATTCGAAGACGAAACATGGAAAGACGTCACGTTGTTCCCGCGTTATGCTGGCCCAATGTCGACCAGTTTCAATCATATATTCTCGGGCGGGTATTCTGCCGGATATTACAGTTACAAATGGGCAGAAGTCCTTGACGCAGATGCGTTCGAAGCCTTCCTTGAAAACGGCCTATATGATCAGAAAACGGCTAATGCTTATAAAAACGAGGTTCTATCACAAGGCGGTACAAAACCACCACAAATCTTGTATGTGAACTTCCGCGGTCGTGACGCCGACCCAGATGCCCTGCTTCGCCGCGAAGGATTGAAGTAACATTGCTATAAACACAAAAAAGCCTCGCTCTTATTTATACAGCGAGGCTTTTTACTATTGAAAATATCTTCTAAAACAATTCCATCAAGCAGCATCGCGCCGAACCGCCGCCATAGCGCTCAAGAGTACTAAGGTCGCTATGAATAATGTCATCAAAATGATCGCGGATCAGACTGATTTGATCGGGCGTCAGCGCCGCGTAACCACCGCTTGAAATTGCTAAGTAACGCTTCCCTTCTGCGCCGCGAACCTCCAGCGCATTACCGCAAAACGCGCTTAATTGCTCCATGCTCAGCTCAAGCACCGCATGCGTCGCGCGCAGTGATGATACAACGCGGCTGCGATCGTTTTCGATGATGCAGGGCGTGCAAATTGCCGCCAAAGATGTGCCAATCCACATCACGCAATCCGTATGATAGACAGGAATCCCCGCATGCGAGCACGTTTCAAAAATAACAGGGCTATACCCTTTTTCATCCAACCATTTTTCGGCCAAAACGCGTGACGTCCGCGCAGATAGCCCTGAATAGCCAATCTTATTCACGCGATCGCGGCATATACTGGCCGTGCTTTCCAGATGCAATTGATCACCGGCATAATGGCGCCAATCATGCACATGCGGATACGCCTTTTGCAACATCGCGACCAGATCACTTGAATGCTCGGCGCGGCGATTTTCATTATACATCGGATATAAATATAAACCGCCATCCCCGTGGGTCGACATGCAATTAGGGAACACCATATCAGGACAGTTTTCAAAGCCGCGATGCGTTGTAATAATCACTCCTTTTTCCAGCAACTTATCACGAAACCCGCGCCATTCCTTTAAGGCTTTGGCGAAGAGCACATCACGCGGCGCATCATCTTGAACTTGGTAAGCATTCGTTTCCATCGTTTGCGGGTTCGCATAGAACGAGGCAGGTTCGATCATCAACAAGTGATTGGTCGACTGAAAAAGAGAATCTGTCATCGTTTTATTATACCTAATAATCGCATCAAATATAACTTCAAATAACTAGGCCACGTCCCTGCATCATCCCAATATCCGTCATGCTCCGCTGCATACCTTTGTGTGCACTGCTCCAAAATGGCACGATCTACCGACATTGCGGGTATTTTATGGTAATAATCGCGCTTTAATTCATAATATATCTCGAAATTGCGTGAATTTTCGAACGATTTACGTAAAAAATACAAATATTCACGCTCTATTGCCTGAAAAGCAGACAAATAATCCAAAACTCGCCCCACAAAGATGCCAGTATTCCATAAATACTCGCCCGATTTAACAAATTGCCCTGCATACTCACTGCTCGGCTTCTCCATAAAATGCTCACTGTGGTAAATCTGCGTATCATCAACGCGCGCGCCTTTGTGTAAATATCCAAAACGCCGTGATGCACCGCGCGGCTTCACCCCAATAGACACAAATCCGCCATGCTCGTTAACGATATCCCCGGCCTCAGATATCGCCTTCATAAGCGCACCTTCATTGTCCATGATATGATCAGATGGCAAGACCACAAAAGTCATATAAGGCGCCAGCGACAAACACGCCGCGCCAATCGCAGGCGCGGTCGAACGCACATAAGGCTCTGCTACAATAGCGCGCGGAAAAATGTCATATCGTGCCAATGATCGCAGTGAAAATTCTACCTTGGGGATATACATTTGCTGGCACACAATGGTTGGCGGCGCCAATCCCGATGCGCGAATTAACGTTTCTTGCAGTAAATTATAATTCGATCTAAGCGTCACAAACGGCTTGGGTTTGCGATACGATGTCATCGGGCGCAGACGCTTTCCTCTGCCACCGGCCAAAATGATCGGATAAATATTCTCAAGCTGCATGAGCGGCCTCCCTGCACAGGTAATCCTGATACGCGCGCTCCAAACCATCACGCAGCGATATCTCCGCGCGCCAACCCATCGCATGGATGCGCGACACATCCATAACCTTGGATGACACGCCATCTGGGTGCGAGCGATCAAAAACAAGATCACCTTTAAACCCAGTGACCTCGCCAATCATACGCGCAAGATTGGCGATGCTGATTTCCTCGCCCGTGCCCACATTGACAGGCGCATCGCCTTCATAAGAGCGTAGCAATAACAATAATGCCCGCGCACAATCATCACTGTATAAAAATTCACGGCGCGGCGTTCCACTCCCCCAAACAGGCAGTTCACGCGCCCCAGACATTTTGGCCAAATGCGCCTTAGCCAATAACGCAGGCACAACATGCCCGCGCTCAAGATCATAACGATCCTGCGGCCCATAAAGATTACAAGGCACAGCGCTAATATAACGTCGCCCATACTGCGCGCTGTATGCGCGGCACATCTCAACCCCCAGTGATTTCGCCATTGCATAGGGCGCATTCGTGACCTCAAAGCGACCAGACAGCAAACTTTCCTCGCGCAGCGGCAAAGGCGCATCAACCGGATACATGCACGATGACCCCAAAAATAGCAAATGGTTAATATTGGCTAAATGCGCAGAATGTATAACATTTAATGCCATCACCGCATTGTCATGCACAAAGGTTGCAGGCGCAGCAATATTCGCCCCAATCCCTCCAACATGCGCGGCGGCCATAATCACAGCGTCTGGTTTATGGGCGATCATCCATGCCTGCACGGCCGCCTGATCACGCAGGTCAAGCACACTGCGCGGCGCTGTTAAAACGGTGCAATCAACGTCAGATAAAGCGCGGCAAAAGGCACTTCCCACCAGACCAGAATGCCCTGCGACAAAGATACGCTTACCAGACAAATCAAACATCCGCGCCCTCCATCATATCACGCACCAGCACCTGAAAATCATATGAGGGTTGCCACCCTAACATGCGCTGCGCTTTACTGGCATCGCCGCATAAGGCATGCAACTCCTGCGGGCGAAAGAAGGCCTCATCTACGCGCACGCGCACTGTGCCGCCATCATCGACACCTACTTCGTCCAAGCCTTCACCCTGCCATGATATTGTCATCCCTGCGCAAGCAAAGGCTGCCTCGGCAAAACTGCGGACGCTATGCATTTGCCCTGTCGCCAGAACAAAATCATCAGGCACATCTGATTGCATCATCATAAACATGCCGCGCACATAATCGCGCGCATGCCCCCAGTCGCGGCGTGCATTCAAATTCCCAAGAGCGATACAATCTTGTCGCCCTGCGGAAATAGCCTTCACACCTTGCGCGATTTTTTGCGTGACAAAATCATGCGCACGCAGCGGGCTTTCATGGTTGAACAAAATGCCGTTCACCGCGAACACATCATATTGCGCGCGGTAAAGCCGCACTAAATGATAGGCTGATAATTTGGCAATGCCATACGGACTGCAAGGCATCATGGCCGTGTCTTCATTTTGCGGCGAAGGCGCATTACCAAACATTTCAGAACTGGACGCCTGATAAAAACGCGCACGCGGCGTTAAACGGCGCATAGCCTCCAACAGATTAAGCGTGCCTTTGCTGATAACATCAAACGCGGCCGTCGGGGTTTTAAAGCTGACCGCTACATGAGAAACCGCTGCCAAGTTATAAACCGCATCAGGGCGGATATGATAAAATAAATCCAGCATATTATGCGGATCACACACATCCCCGATATGCAGCGTCACATCATCCAGCGAAACACCCAAACGGCCAAAGCGTGACAAACGATCAAACGCACCCACATCACTGTCCCAGCGCACCAATCCATGCACCTCATAGCCTTGCGCGATAAGGTACTTGGCCAAATAAACGCCATCTTGTCCTGCGATGCCTGTAATAAGGGCTTTTTTTACGCTCATAACAAGGTTATACAAAGTTGGTAATGAAAATCATAGCTGCAAATCAAAACGCGATCGAACAAGCCGCAACTATTTTAAAAGAAGGTGGCCTTATCGGCATGCCCACCGAAACGGTATATGGGCTGGCGGCTAATGCACTTGATGGCAAGGCTGTTGCCCGCATTTTCGAGGCCAAAGGCCGCCCCAGCTTTAACCCGCTGATCACGCATTTTGCCCGTGCCTGCGATATTGAACCCTATGCCGAAATGGACGAACGCGCCAAAGCCCTCGCCCAGAAGTTTTGGCCCGGCCCGCTTACCATGATTTTAAAGCGCAAAACGAACTGCCCCATCAGTGACCTTGTCACCGCAGGCCTGCCAACACTGGCGGTGCGCGTCCCCGACCACAAGGCCGCGCAAGATTTAATCCGCGCCGCAGGCGTTCCCCTCGCCGCGCCCAGCGCCAATCCTTCAGGAACGCTCAGCCCCACAAGCGCCGCACATGTCGCGCGCACGCTTGGCGATAAAGTTGACCTTGTCCTCGCCGCAGGCAGCAGCCGCATCGGCCTAGAATCAACCGTCATTGACCTGTCGACCGAGCAATCCATTATCCTGCGCCCCGGCGGCATTACGCCCGAGGAACTAGAAGAAACCCTTGGCCATAAATTGCACATTGCAGAGCAAAGCGACGACATCAAATCACCAGGGCAGCTTTTGAAACATTACGCGCCTAAAACGCCGCTACGCCTCAATGCGGTTGACCTGAACCCTGACGAGGCATTACTGGCCTTTGGATCAACCAAATTTATGGGCATCAAAGGCGGCGGCGCGGCGACGGACCTGCCCGAAGATATGATCCGCAACCTCAGCGAAACAGGCGACCTGCACGAGGCCGCATCAAACCTGTTTACTATGCTCCATGACATGGACGCGCACAATCACCGCGCAATCGCCGTGATGAGCATCCCTGATATCGGCGTTGGCATTGCGATTAATGATCGCTTGAAACGCGCTGCGAATTAGGAGTAAAATACCGTCCATGAAAAAAATCCTCGTCACTGGTGCGGCTGGCTTCATCGGCTTTCACTATGTTCAAAAATTATGCGCAGCAGGCTTTAACGTATACGGCATTGATAATCTCAACGATTATTATGACCCAACGCTGAAACACGCACGCCTGCACGAGCTCAGCTCTCTGCGCAATTTTAGTTTCGAGAAAATCGACCTTGCCGACAATGCAGCCATGAAAGACTATTTCTCGCGCACCAAGCCTGAAATAGTCGTCAACCTAGCCGCGCAAGCAGGCGTCAGATATTCCATCGAAAATCCGCACGCTTATGTCGACAGCAACCTTACAGGCTTTATGAACATCCTAGAAGGATGCCGCCACAACGATGTGCAGCATCTGATTTTCGCATCATCTAGCTCGGTTTACGGGGCGAACACAACCGTGCCTTTCGATGAAGATCACGGCGTTGACCACCCCGTCAGCCTGTACGCCGCAACAAAGAAATCAAACGAAATGATGGCGCATACTTACGCGCATCTTTACCGCCTGCCATGCACAGGCCTGCGTTTCTTTACTGTTTACGGCCCATGGGGACGCCCAGACATGGCCTATTACAGTTTCACAAACAAGATTATCAATGGCGAAAATATTCAGGTCTTCAATAACGGCGATATGATGCGCGACTTCACCTATATCGATGATATCGTCGAATCCATGGTGCGCCTGATCGACCATGTACCAACGCCTGATCCAAATTGGTCGCCGGATGCGCCGTCACCAAAATCATCAGACGCGCCATACCGCCTGTATAATATCGGCAATAACAATCCTGAAAAACTGATGGACTTCATCACCTATTTGGAAGATTCCCTCGGCAAAAAGGCCAACATGGAAATGCTGCCGATGCAGCCCGGTGACGTTTACGCCACATACGCCAACACAGATGACCTTCACGATGCGATCGGCTTTAAACCCTCAACGCCGCTGAAAGAGGGGCTTGAAAAGTTTGCCGTCTGGTACAAACGCTATTACGGCCTATAGCCCCACCACAAAATCACATAAATTATGCAAATTTCTTGCTTTTTTAAGCATTCTTTTATTATATTCGCATAATCATAATAAAAGAAACTGCGTTTAAGTAATCGAGGGCACACGTGGCAACGCCGCAAACAACAAAACCCATCATTGGCATTTTATGCAACAACACCGCGCCATTATGCGATCGTTGGCTGACACCATTTAAAACACGCGACATTGATGTGCGCATCATCAAACCACGCATGAATATCAATGCCGCCAAAGCCCTTGATGGATTAGACGGGCTGCTCCTGCCAGGTGGCGATTCAAATATTCACCCGTCCTTCGTTGGCCGCGATCCTAACCCATCGCCAGACGACCATGATATTATACGGGATTTCACCGCGATCGCCTTAATCCGCGAAGCGCACGCTCGCAACCTGCCAACACTCGGCATTTGCCGCGGCATGCAAGAAATGGTGGCAGCCTATGGCGGCGCCCTTCAAAAACTAGACAGTGACATCCATGCTTCAGGATACGATCATCGCGGCGATTTTGTGGCTATGGATCAAGAAGTGCATAAAATAACCTTCCAACCAAACGGACAGCTTTTCCCAATCTTTAAACATCTATGTGATGACCAAAGACGCCTCGGCGTAAATTCCATTCACTATGAAGGCATCACCGAAGAAGGCTGGAACAGCGAGCAATCAACACGCCTGCGCGATGTTTTCCAAACCGAAGCCCAGTGCCCCGACGATAAAGTGATAGAGGCCATCTCGGCAATTGACCGTGACTTTTTCATCGGCGTTCAGGCGCATTTTGAATTCAAAGGCGAACTGCACGAAGCACTGTTTGGCGAATTTAAACGCCACATCGACGGCCATCATGAAAAGCAGTCCATGCCTAAGACGCAGGCAACGCCAGACGCCCTCCCGTCATAGGTAACGGCGCGCCCGTTGTACCCGGGGCACTAATCGGCAATTTCAACAAAGACCTGACCGCTAGATAGGCAAAGCCTTCGGCCTCGATACTATCACCATCCCATCCTAAAATATCCACGCTATCAACGGGCGCATCCATCCCCGCGCGTAATAAGCCCATCACATAATCATTGTGACGGCCACCGCCACTGATATACCAGTGCGCGGGCATCTGCGGTAAGTGCGCCGCACTTTCCAAAATCGCCGCCGCCGTAAACGCAGACAAACTTGCCGCACCATCCGCGTCCGATAAATCCTGCACGCCGCGCACATCCCATGCATCACGATCCAATGACTTTGGCGCAGACGCATCAAAATACGGATGCGCCATCCACTGCGCGACCAAGGCCTCGTCCACTTTCCCCGCCTTGGCCAGTGCCCCGCCTTGATCAAAGGACTGCCCCGTGCGCTGCTTTACAAAGTCATCCAGCAATGCATTCCCCGGCCCGCAATCAAAGGCCAGCACATCATCATCACCTGCGCCGCCTATCCATGTCACATTCGACACGCCGCCAATATTCACAATCGCAGCAGGCAATTCCAAACCAGCCTGCAGCGCCCGCGCCCGATGATATAGCGGCAACAAAGGTGCACCCTGCCCGCCTGCGGCTACATCAGCGCTGCGTAGATCAAAAACAACAGGCATCGCGCACGCATCGGCCAGCACCTGCCCATCGCCAATTTGCACGGTCACACCATGATCTGGATCATGAAAAATGGTTTGCCCGTGAAAGCCAATAATATCGGCGCGCTCACCAAAATCCCGCACCGCGCGCACATGGGCCTGCGTAATCATATCAACAACATCCTTATCCGCCGAGGCCTGACCAAAACAAGCCTTCACCGCCATGCGCAAATCATCGCTATACGCATAAAAATTGCTGCGCACTGGTTTCACATAGTCAAAACCATCCGTTTCAATCAGCGCAATATCCACACCATCCAGCGATGTGCCTGACATTAGGCCAATTGCTCTATAGACTTTTTTATTTTCCATGCTAAAACTCAATCCATGACTTATAAATCCGACTTCCTAAATATACTCGAACAGCGTGGCTTTATCCACCAATGTTCTGACTTTGACGCGCTTGATGCAAAACTTTGCGAAGGCATTCAAACGGCTTATATTGGCTTTGATCCCACGGCCCAATCATTGCACGTTGGTCACCTAACCGGCCAAATGATGCTGTATTGGTTCCAGCAAAGCGGTCATAAACCCATCACATTAATGGGCGGCGGCACAGGAAAGATCGGCGATCCATCATTCAAGGATAAAGAGCGCCAAGCCCTCACTGACGAATCCATTCAGGCCAATATTGATGCGCTTGAAAAAACCTGTTTTCAGCAATTCTTAACATACGGTGACGGCGACACAGATGCGCTTATGGTCAATAATAATGACTGGCTGGATGAGCTTAAATACTTGGAATTCCTGCGCGATTACGGCCGCTATTTCACGGTAAACCGCATGCTATCTTTCGACAGCGTTAAACAGCGCCTAGAGCGTGAAAGCCCACTTTCTCTGTTGGAATTTAACTACATGGTCATGCAAGGCTTTGACTTCCTAGAGCTTAACCGCCGCCACGGCACAATTTTGCAAATGGGCGGTTCTGACCAATGGGGCAACATCATTAACGGCGTTGACCTTGGCCATAAAGCCGACCGCGTTAAGCTGTTCGGTCTAACCGCACCGTTGCTAACAACGCCAGACGGCAAGAAAATGGGCAAGACCGAGGGCGGCGCGGTATGGCTCAACAAAGAGATGCTGTCCCCTTATGATTACTATCAATACTGGCGCAACGTGGATGACGTAATGGTCGGCACACTCTTGCGCCGTTTTACAACTATGTCCATCAGTGAAATTGAAAAGCTGGAAGCGCTGCAAGGCCAAGAAATCAACGAGGCCAAAAAAGTCCTTGCCTTCGAAGCAACGCAAATGTGCCACGGCGAAGCCGCAGCCCAAGAGGCCGCAGCCACAGCGCAAAAAGTCTTTGAACAAGGCGGCGTTGGCGGCGACTTGCCAACCGTCCCTGTATCACATGCCGCCCTGAGCAGCGGTATTGCCATGCTTGATCTGTTGATCGAGGCAGGCTTTGCCTCGTCCAAAGGTGAAGCGCGCCGCCTGATCAAAGGTGGCGGCGTTCGCATCAATGATGAAAAAGTCAGTGACGAGGCCTGCACCGTATCAGCCGATCACATGAACGGCGACAGCATCAAAATCTCGGCCAGCAAGAAAAAACACGCACTCGTCAAGGTTGCCTAACCTGCGCTAAACAAGATAAGGAGCCCCCCCTCAAATGTTGTTATCGCTTTTGATCTGGTGGATGAGCTTCTTTTTCTGTATCGGCACAGTTGCCCTGCACGCCTTCGCACTTGATAAGGCCAAAGGCTTCTTCATCGAAGAACAGCACCGCCGCCCAACACTAAAAATCATGCGCTATACCGCCTATGCCGTATGGCTGCACTGGATTGAAATTATCTTATTCGGATTGGTCTATTGGGTGCTTTCTACGCAGTTCGCCGCGCAAGTCGGTACCATCGAAGGCGCTAAAGATTTACATGATTACATGTATTTCTCGGCCACAACCTATACGTCACTCGGCTTTGGGGATCTCTTCCCGACAGGACATTTACGCATCCTTGCAGGCACAGAAGCCTTGGTCGGATTAATGATGATTAGCTGGAGCGCGGTTTTCGCCATGAAAGTCGCCAAACACGACTAACCTTCAAGGCAAAGCATCGCCTTATCCCATTTGGCGCTGCAATAGGGCAGGAACATCAGCATCATTCATTTGATTAAATGCTTTTGCATCACTGCGCACACTACCCATCTGAGGTGTCGTCAACGCATCACCTGAATGATTAAAACCTGTTGCTGCATCGCGCTGCTGTTGTGACAAACGAACACCCTGCTGCTGCTGGGGCAAAGGTTGAGAGGTCGCCTGCATAAAGTCTTTAGGCAAAAGCTCATACGGGATCGTATCTGGCATCTGCTGCGTACTATCGCATAACTGATCAAATTCTTTCAAAGATGAAACGCTGTAACGCTCACCATTCATTTTAACATTCACACTACCCATTATGTCTACACCTTATGCTTGTAAAAAATTTGGCGAAACATATATCAATGCAGAAAAGTGCGTCAATAAAAAAACAACAAGAAGAAATTATATTTCAACAATATTGAAAATGCGTACTTAAATTACTCAAAAAGCACACGTCTAATAATTCCTGGTGCCAGAACAGATAAAGGATTAATCGAAATTTCAGGCTCATTTGCCTTGCCTTTCACCTTATAAGTCGCAGCAAATACACCGCTTCCCCCTGTAAGCACATCCCCCAAGACAGGAATAGATTTAATCATATTATTCACCCCCGAAACGGGGATGATCGTTCCTGACACATCAATCGTGCCTGCATGTTGATCCACAACGCCATCAAACGTCAAACCAATAGACGACCCAGATGTGCGCCCTTCTTGCAGGGTAATCAAGCTGCCCCCTGGCCGGTATGTCCAATCAAACTGCGTTTCAAGGCGGGAAAAGCCAATCCCTTCCTCTGATATACCGCTGGTTAAACCATCAAACGATGTCAAACTAAGCAGCTTCGCCAAGGTTGGCGCTTCAACTACGCGAAAATCTTTAATCTCGGCCACGCCAATCAAATTCCCGTCTAACAAGCGATTTAAAGGCTCGGCATGGACAAGAATAGATCCCCCGCGAATTTGTTGATACAAACCAAATGCCGCCAGCGTTGCGCCCGCATCATCGGCCTCAAACCTGAAGACGCGCACCCCTTCATCATTAGGCTTATACCGCAGATAAATACTGCCGCGACCGACCTTGGCATCCATCTCCAACTGCTGAAAGCGTCCCTCTTCAGTAATATCGGCGTAAATCTGACTATCGCGCACGCGCTGCTCTTTATGAGTTAAAAGCTCACTCGCCTTCAGCGTTGCAATCAAGGCAATCTGATCCTCCGTCTGCGATGTATTCTTTTTATCCTTATTCAAAAGTGGCCGCAGATCATAAACCTGCATATCGCCATCAATCATATAGCGCTGATCTGCATCAACGCTAAACTCAACGCGACCATAGCTTTGCCCAACACGCATAAACGGCGCATTACCGCCGCTGAGCATACCAGTTTTTGGCGCAAAGCTCAGCGCGCCATTTTCAATAAGCAAATCTGGCCCCATAACATGCAAACCTGAAATTGCGCGCGCCGTCCCATGACGCAGATCCAAGGAAAGTTCTGCCTGCGCCGCCACGCCCGATGCCTTATCATAGCCCAGTTGCGGGGAATAAATGTGCGCGCTGCCTAAATCTGCTTTCACCTGCACATTTTGCTTACCGCCGCCATAATTCGTATAGATCGCATCAACGCCCATTTCGCCGCCAAGAAAGGCACTCAGGTCAATATCAAGACGATCAAGCGTATCGTCATTCGCGCGCCCTTTTACAGTAATTTTTTCTTTAAAGGGCTGCCCCTCTGATTCAAGAAAGCCTTGATAATCAAACCGTAGGTTTTGCCCGCCAAACATCCCCTTACCGGCGACATCAACGGCATTTTGATCAATCACAACGCGTGCATCGACTTGCGACAAATCCGTCGTTTTCAAGATATGCGGCAATTGGCCATTTTTCACCGTGCCGCGCACATCAATTTTCACATCATCCATCGTGACATGCCCATGTGTCGGCACGCCTATATTCACCTTCAGCTCAGCCTCACCCAAAATGCGGGATTTATTATAACCATGATTAAAGGCAATGGGCTTGGCCTCAAGAAAACCGAACACATCGGCAAGCTGCCCTTTCAGCACAACAAAAACATCTGCATCGCCGTGACCGCTCTCAACAATGTGGGCAAGCTCAACATCGCCGCGCACAATATCCAGCGCCCCTGCTTTACCGCTTTGCATATCCAGTGACAGATATTCACTTTGATAATCAAAAAAGCCTTCACCTTTGGCCTGCGTAATCGGCACCATCGGCGCGCGATAATCAATTTTCATCGCGTCAAAGGCAAAATCAACGCGCGCATTTTCAAAAACAAAGACCTCACCTGCATCAGGATGATAAGACGCATCAATCACGGCGGACACATCACGGTAAAGACCATCTGATATCTTCTCAGACAGCCACGAATACGCCCCAACATAATGCAAAGACTCTGGCCACAATTGCACAAAATTTTCGCGGCGCATCTGCGGCACATCAATGCGCAGCGAACCATCGTAACCTGCTGCATCAGCCTTAACATCTGCGGCAATGCTGATCGGCAGTCCCTCGATCGTCACGCCGCTTTCACTGATCTGCACGCCGCCTTGAGCATCATAACGCGCATGAACGATAAGGTCGGTATAGCTGAGCGGTTTACCGTCATAGATATCTAAATCCAAACGTCCCTGCGCAGATTCCAAATCAACATCCATCGAGGACAATTGCAAATCAGACGATAATTTTGCGCGAACGCGGCCATCCAAAGTTAAATCCTGATCGCCCAGCGCATCTAAATACGGCAACTTATTCATCACATAACGCGAGGAAAGCTCTCGCACATCAAGCTGCACTTCGAAATCCGATTGCCCGACAGGCATAACCGCATTCACACGAATGTGATTACGCTCATCCCCCTCAAAGCCCAGCGCAACATCCGCTGACATACGCAGGCCTTGGTGGCGAAACGCCGAAAAACGCACATCCACGCGCGGTACAATCCACTCAGCCCCAATTTTATGATCACGCACAATCATATCAGCCTGACGAATTTCAAAACGGCGCAGCGCACTTAACGGCCCGCGCTCTGCCGAGCGTCCGCCCACATGCCCAACGGCGGCCAAGATCTCGGCCAGCACATCATCTTTTTCAGGTGTATTTAAGTCATTGGCCGGCGCAGGCGCCCCTGCACTATCAAAGCCAAAATCAAAACGCCCATCCGCAAGACGATCAACCACCAAATGCGGCCCAAAAATCATGATAACGCGCGGGCGCAAACGCCCCATCAATAAATGCTTAAATGATGCGCTCATGGCCATATTTTCAATCGCCATCATCACCTGATCATCACGACCTAAAATGCGCGTTTTACTCGCGCTCATAAAAACGGCGCGCTCTTTCGGTGCCCATTTCAAATGAATACCGCCAATCTGAACGCGCACACCATTTTCAGGAAAACTGAGCGATCGCTCAACCATCGGCTTAATCACCGATAAATCCAGCGGCGACGCAGCAATGCGCCAAAAGAAAGCCCCCATCAAAACGGCAACAATCGCAGTTAAGATCAAAGAAAACTTAACCAAAGACCGAAGCCATCCAGACCGTGAGAGCGGCGGATCAATAGGTGGCGTTTGTGTGTTCATAGACATATATTTTAAACGACTGCGGAAAAGAAAATCTAGGGATGAAACTTGATTTATATGTATTTCACCCCCATGTTTATTGCATCGATCATCTAAAAACAAGGATCATCCATGACACATCTTAATGTTGGCGACACCGCCCCCGATTTTACATTGCCCACCGATAATGACGGCGAGATCACACTGTCCGATCTGCGCGGCAAGAAAACCGTTTTATATTTCTACCCCAAAGACAGCACACCTGGCTGCACGACAGAGTCATGCGATTTCCGCGACGCCATGACAGACTTCAATGATCTTGGCGCGCAAATTATCGGCTTGTCTAAATGCTCGGTCACCAAGCACAATAATTTCAAAGCCAAGCAAAACCTCAACTTCCCGCTAGCCTCGGACGAGCATAGCGACGTGTGTGAGCGTTATGGCACGTGGAAAGAAAAATCCATGTATGGCAAAAAATTCATGGGGATCGAGCGCACAACATTCCTGATTGATGAAAACGGCGTCATTGAAAAAATCTGGCCCAAAGTCAAAGTCAAAGGCCACATTGACGAGGTCAAAGCCGCCCTAAGCGCATAAGCCTTACCATCCAATCAGACACAAAAAAGCCCGCATAACTAGCGGGCTTTTTATTGTTCATATAGTTACGTAACGCGAAAAATTATTCCGCCGCTGCAAGCAACTTTGATTGTGTATTCATCGAACGACCAGCACCTGCACGATCAAGGTGGTCATTGATATTGGCAACCAATTGATCCTCATAACCGTGGAAGAAATGGTTCGCACCGTCGATCTGACGGCAATCAATTTCAATCCCTTTTTGAAGCTGAATTTTCTCAGCAAAATCAGTGATCGATTCCGCAGTCACAACATCATCACGGCTGCCATGCATGACCAAACCTGATGTTGGGCATGGTGCCAAGAATGTGAAATCCTGCGTATTCGTTGGCGGAGCCACTGACACAAAGCCCTGAATTTCAGGACGGCGCATCAACAGTTGCATCGAAATCCAAGCACCAAACGCAAAACCACCAACCCACACATAAGGGGCATTCGGGTTAATTTCCTGCATCCAGTCCAGTGCCGATGCGGCATCGCTCAGCTCGCCTTCACCATGGTCATACACACCTTGAGAACGGCCAACGCCACGGAAGTTAAAACGTAATGTTTTAAATCCACGTTGAACAAAAATCTGGTGCATCATATAGGTGATCTTATTGTTCATAGTGCCACCCAGTTCTGGGCTTGGATGAAGAATAAGTGCTAACGGAGCATCTTTATCTTGGGAGTGAGAGTAACGACCTTCAAGACGCCCTTCCGGGCCATTAAAGATAACTTCAGGCATAAAGTCCCTTTCTAGTTTATAAAAATAACCGTAGCCGATATAGTGTCAAAAACGCACTATGACAACGATTAAAACTTTTGCACTGCACACAAGGATTTTTTAGATTTGAAATGTCATCCGATTGGCTCCTTGCTTCGCCAGCGCATGACCTTTTATAAAGACTCAGGCTTGCAAAAGTCCAGAAAATAATGATAAGTGCTTGAAAAACAATGTGGATATCATAGAATTATGGCCAATAACGACCTAACGAAACGTATATATCTCGATTATAATGCCACGTCGCCGCTGCGTGATCTTGCACGCACTGCGATTATGGATGCGCATGCTTTCCCTCTGAACGCGTCATCTGTTCATGCCTATGGCCGCATGGGCCGTAAAATCATCGAAGATACGCGCGCGCACTTGTCCCGCGCCATAAACTGCCCTGCGGCGCAAATCACATTTAACAGCGGCGCAACTGAAGGCAACAACACGGTCATCAACCATTTTGCGCAAACCTATCCAAAGGAAACTATCCTGATCGGCGCGACCGAGCACCCCTCCATTCACGATTTACCTTGCGCGAACATCAAAACAATCCCAACCGATCATAACGGCGTGGTCAACCTTGACGCACTTGAAAATATGCTCGGCGCAGAGCCGCGCACCAGCCTTGTATCGGTTATGATGGCAAACAACGAAACAGGCACATTACAGCCTTTAAAAGACATCACTACCCTCGCCCACAGTAAAGGCGCGCTGATACACTGCGACGCCACGCAAGGCCTTGGACGCATTCACATCGATATGCAGGCACTTGGCATCGACCTCATGACGGTATCATCGCATAAAATTGGCGGGCCGCAAGGCGTCGGCGCATTGGCGGTTGGCTTATGCGGCGTCTCACCGATTTTACTGCACGGCGGCGGGCAAGAAAAGAAACAGCGCGCTGGCACAGAAAATGTTGCAGGGATCGCAGGCTTTGGCGCGGCCATCACACAGGCTTGCGACGCGGATATCCTCACGCACGAGCAACAGCGCCTCGAAGGTCTGCGTACGCACCTAGAAAAGGCAATCATGGATACCTGCCCTAATGCAATCATCCATGCACAAAACGCCGCCCGCATCCCCAACACAACCCTGATCAGCATCCCAGGCGCAAAGGCTGAAAGCATGCTGATGGCCTTTGATCTAGACGGCATCGCCATATCAAACGGATCGGCGTGCTCATCTGGCACTGTCAAAGCCAGTCACGTTTTAAATGCCATGGGCACCGAGGAAAACCTTGCCAAAGGCACGCTGCGCATATCAACAGGATGGCAAACAACGCAGGGCGATATCGACACCTTCATACAGTCCTTTACCAAGATCCTAAAGCGTATAAAAAAATAACAGCCATGATCACAATTACCTTTATCCTTGCAGATGGCGAAAAACAAACCGTCAAGGCCGTGCCCAATCATTCACTCATGGAGATTGCCCTACAAAACGATATAAAGGGCATAGACGGTGCATGTGGCGGCTGCATGGCGTGCGCTACATGTCACTGTTATATCGCGCCCCAGTGGCAAGACATCACCCAAACAGACGATAACGAAAAAACAGATGAAGAAGCCGATATGCTGGACGTGGTCTTTGACGAACGCGCCTCATCTCGCCTAAGCTGCCAAATCAAAGTCACCGAAGACATGGACGGCTTGATCGTCGCCCTTCCCGGCGCAAAATGCGGATATTAAAATAAATAAGAGGCTCCTACAAAAATCGAAAGAGCCCCTTAAGTTACGCATTTTTTACTCAGTAAAGGACTTACACAGTAAAACTCTATAAAACGGCCTAATAAATGCCAAAGGCCTTATACAAACGGATCAAACTTTGCGCCTGCGCAAGCTCTGCCGTCACCAGCGCGGAATTCGCCTCGTTGCGTGTGCGCTGCGCATCCAGCACATCAAGGAAAGAAACCTCGCCTTCATTATACAAATCACGCGACAGTGACAGCGCACGATCTGCATTTATAAACGCATCAGCCAGCGCTTCCCGTCGGGTATGAATATGCGCATAATCACTTAGCGCCGTTTCAACCTCGGCCACAGCCGATAAAACAACCCCGCGATAACTTTCAAAGGCCTGCTTTTCGCGCGCACGCTCGGCGTCTACTTGACCTTCAAGGCGGCCAAAATCAAGCACCGAAACGGCCGCGCCAATCGCAACATCCCAAATGGTTGTGCTGCTCATCAGCGCGCTTTCAGCAACGCCAAAAAATCCGCTTAAAGTGATAGATGGAAAATACTCAGCCGCCTTTGCATCAGCAAGCGCACCTTGTGATACAAGCTCCGCCCAAGCCGCCTGCACGTCAGGGCGCTGCGCAATTACATCTGCTGGCATCAATAACAAAGGCGTTATATCTGCCCCTGGCACCGCAGCAAGGACATTATCCTGCTTATTCGGCGTTAACATGTGCTGCACTTGCGCCGGCATAACGCCAACTAACGCCCCTAATGACAGGCGCGACGCATCAGACAAACGCTCAAACTCAACGATTGAGGCCTTGGTGGTATTCACCAAATTCTCGGCGCGCTCAACATCCAGTTGCGGCGCTTCACCCAACGATTGCTGCGTCTTAATCAAGGACAATGTTTCTTGCTGTAACTTCAAGTTATCCTGTGCAATGTGCACCTGCTTGTCATAGGCACGGTACTCCGCATAAACACGCGAGATTTCCGCAATCAACGTAACGGTGACATCATGATAACTTGCCACCAGCGCCTGAACATTGGCATCGCGCGCCTTTGATGTCAGGCGGTTCTTGCCAAACACATCAATTTCAAAACTGGCATCAAATCCTGCGTTTGATACGTCATTCGCGCCATAAAGGCCGCTATCTTCGCGCCCTTCGCTGATACTGCCTGTGATGTTCGGCATCAGACCCGCGCGCGCAGTGCGGCGCAGACCACGTGCCTCGGCAATGCGGGCGGCGGCGATTGCGCGGTCTGGGCTTTCGCTTAAGGCTTTACTCACCAAGGCATCAAGCACCGGATCATGGAAACCTTTCCACCATCCTTGTAATGCATCACGATCCAAGGCCGTAATCACACCGTTTCCGTCTTGGACAGGCGCTAAATCCTGAGGCGCTGTTTCGGCCTGCTCTGCCTTAACTTGTTTCTCTTCTGCTGCTTTGGCTTGCGCATCTTGTGCAACAGGTGCGCGCCATAGTGAGGGAATTTCCATTTGCGAAAAACCATCGCCCATCAACCCAGAATACGGCATCCCGCAGGCACTAAGCGTCATCAAACTCGCCGAGCATAATAAAATTCGTGTCATTTTCATGCTGCAATATCCTTTTTGCTCTGCGCGCCAGCCTCGTGACGGCCAGATAATTTCAATTCTAGTTTTCTTAAAATCACATAAAAGACGGGCGTAAAAATAAGGCCAAAAATGGTCACGCCAATCATACCCGAGAAGACAGCAATACCAATTGCATGACGCATTTCAGCCCCCGCGCCATGCGCCAGAACCAGTGGCAACACGCCCATAATAAAGGCAATCGATGTCATGATAATTGGACGCAAACGCATCTTGGATGATTCAACGGCGGCCTCAACGACGCTGCGCCCCTGATGTTCAAGCTCGCGCGCGAACTCGACAATCAAAATGGCGTTCTTACAGGCCAGTCCTGCCAAAACAAAGAGTGAAATCTGCGTAAAGATATTGTTATCACCGCCAAACAACATCACCCCAACCATCGCGGACAAAATCCCCATCGGAACAATCATAATCACGCTCAGCGGCAATGTCAGACTTTCATACTGAGCCGCCAAAACAAGGAATACCAAGAACAAGCAAAGCGGGAAAATAAAGATCGCGGTATTACCAGCCAAAATCTGCTGATAGGTAAGCTCAGTCCACTCAAACGCCATGCCTTGTGGCATTTCCTCGTTCAAGATTTTGGTAATGGCTTCTTGCGCCTGACCAGATGAAAATCCTGGCGCGGCATTACCATTAATATCGGCAGACCTAAAGGCATTATAACGCATCGATGTTTCAGGACCGAAGGTTTCCTCAACCTTCACAATCGATCCCAAAGGCACCATACTGCCATCATGGTTACGCACCTGAAGGCGGGTAATATCCGTTGGCACACCGCGAAACTCTTTATCCGCCTGCGCCACAACCTGATATGTGCGTCCAAACTGGTTAAAGTCATTCACATACATCGACCCCATGTAAATTTGCATGGCCTCAAAGACTTCTTGCACAGGCACGCCTACTTGCTCTGCCTTGGTGCGGTCCACATCAACAAACAACTGAGGATAGCCAATATTAAAGTTTGAGAAGACCCCTGTCAGCGCAGGATCTTGCGCCGCGCGTGCCTGCACTTTTTGGATAATCTCTGCCATTGCCGCCTCACCTTGGTCAGTACGGTCTTCTAATTGCAGTTTAAACCCGCCAAGCGTCCCCAAACCACGCACAGGTGGCGGCGGAAATACCGCGACATACGCTTCATCAATCACGGAAAATTTCTTTTGCAATGTTTCTGCAATCGCAAAACCGTTCAAGTGATGATCTTTATCGCGCTCTGAAAATGGCGCCAAAGGCACAAAAACAATCCCTGCACTCGGCGAACTAACAAAGCCATTAATCGACAAGCCTGTGAATTGCACCGCGTTGCCAACACCTTCTGTTTTCAAGGCAATATCCGACATTTCGCGAATAACTTCCTCTGTACGGTCAAGCGTCGCGCCCGGCGGTAATTGTGCAAAGGCAATCAAA
>Ga0256829_1000531_pt1 | contig 37423 bp, 45 predicted proteins | sample 131447metaG_FD_185979 | JGI IMG/M metagenome (GOLD analysis project Ga0256829, IMG submission 185979) | Hydrothermal vent microbial communities from Lau Basin, Pacific Ocean - 131-447 | ecosystem: Environmental > Aquatic > Marine > Hydrothermal vents | place: Pacific Ocean: Lau Basin | collected... | reverse complement strand
CTCGCCCTCATGCCGGGCGATGCGCATCTCCAGAAGCTCCTTGTCCATCATCAGGTCCCCAACCAGCCGCTTGGCGCGTTTGAGTTCCTGTTCCAGGGCGGCTACCTTCGGATCGTCGGTGCGGCGCTTCAGGGCCGCCTCACCGCCTTCCAGAAACTCATCCCGCCAGCCCGACAGCACTCCCGCTGGCTGGCCGGTTTCCCGGCTCAGTGCATCCAGGCTCTCGCCCCGCAGCAACCGCAGCACGACTTCCTGCTTGCGCTTCGCCGACCAACGCCTCACCGATGTTTTCTTGTTCATGGACACCTCCTGTCGCTCTCACTCTACGACCAAATGTGTGTCCAGAATATTCAAGAGGCAACCCAGTTTTATCTATGCCCATGCAGCAATCTTCTCCTTAATCAGTATTTTCGACTGGATAGTATCAATGAACATACGACACTGTTTGTTCATGAGCCTGTTAAACTCACGAGATTTATTGTTAGGGATTTTCAGGAAAAGGACATGAAACGGGATCTCTTGCCCTTGCTGGCGAATGACATCTGATATTAGCCCCTGATTTTTATCTAGATTGAGTGCATCCCATCTCTTTTCAGATATCGGGTAAACAAAGCCACACCCGTTTATAGCGGCTTCATTCCCATACTGGCCTATGTATGTGTGCAGCTGGAAAAGATCCTCCCGCTTGACCCCGAATTGTGGGTCAAAGGCTTTATACTTCACATCAAAGACGTACAGGCCGCCATCACTCTCAAAAACAAGGTCCGGTTCAAGTTTGCGCATGTAGCTGCCGAGCGCACCCGCCGGTATTTCATAACGTTGCTCGAACTTGCTAAGCAGCCGGACTCCATTACGCTTGATGAGTTTCCGGATGAAATATTCGAAAAGCATCGATATATCGAAAAAGAAGGCGCTCGAATCATGCTGGGAGTCAAAATCAGAACCTTGCTGGCTGATGACTTGCTTCGACAGATCTATCAGCACGTTATAGTCGTTGTAGAAGGGGTTGGTGAAATACGGTGTTCTCAAAATTTCCTGACGGGATCTTTTCACACCCTGATTAGCGGTTAGAAACGCATTGTAGACATTCCTTGTTCGCTGGCAAAAAGAGTAGTGCTCAACCGCCTCATAGGCTTTGATGAAAAGTGAGGTCGCAGGGCTGTCGTAGCTGTGTTCACGGTAGGAGCACAGATATTTGCCGGAGGTTTTGTTTCGGAAGTAATCAACCGCATCGATTGTTCCGCGAACGCGGGAAATCCGATCATTCTTTGTAATGTAGGTCTTGGGAAGCCCCAGCCGGTAAGCTCTTTTGAATTTGATATTCCAAAGATATGCAAGGAGCCACTCATATCCATCACCGTGGCTTTCTCCGCCAATGTTTTCCAGTTCGAGAAACCCATCGGCATCGGCAATGATGTACTGAAGGAAAGCATCACCAAACCGGGAGCTGATCTTCAGGGAATAATCGCCACGTTTGACAAACCCAATCAGATTGCCTGTATTGAGATTGAAGTTTCTGGCATCGGTACCGGTTACACCGATAAAGCCGCCGTCGGTGTTGTGTTCGTAATCTTCATCATTGAAGAGGATGAGTGCATCGGCAATGTTGTCAGTCAGCGTTTTTTCGACATCACGAGAAACCGAATTCAAAAAATGCCAAATAGCAGACTCGTCGTTATGAGGATAGGTCCACTGGCCTTTTGATTTGGTGCTGAGGGTAATCGATTCACCCAAACGCCTATTGGTCAAGATGCCTTGATTGACCAAATAAGACTGGTTATCGACCAGAGTTCCGTTCTTTATGATATCGAACAGCCACACGATTTAAACCCCGAATGCCTTTCCGAAAGAACCGATGAGCTCAGCCTCCTTGCCGGTACCGCGCAGATATTCCTGTAACAAAGGCCGGATACAATCATCCCAGACACGCTCTCTTACTTCCGCAACCGTAAGGCTGGTGGCATATTTCAAGTTCATCAAATAGGCATGACCGATTTGATAATCATGACCCAGCAAAGGCTCTTTGGCTATCTGGGTGTTCAGTCGTTCAAGGTTATCCGCCAGAGGGACCCAGGATTTGCAGAACTGGCTCAGATAGTACCTCAACAGCCCTGTATCCGGCGTTACTTCTTCCCAGCGGAATCTGCGTCGGAGAGCGAAATCAAAACTTTCCACGCTTCGGTCAATCGTGTTCATCGTTCCGATCAGATAGATATTTGACGGAATGAAGAACAGGTACCCTTGATCGGTCTGACGCATGCCAGTGTGTTCGTTATTCAGATTGGCATATTGGGTTTTGACGCTGCCCTTAATGCCTCGATATTCCAGACAATACATCAGCTCACCAAAAACCCGAGACAACTCAGCCCGGTTCACTTCATCGATTATAAAGAAGAATGGCGGCACAGCATCGGATACTAGCTTGGATGCGTCTGAGATTTCGAAGATGTACTGCCAGTGATCACCTTTTAATTTTTCTTTAAGGGGACGGAGCTCATCGATCGTGATTGATTCCCAGTCCCGATCGAGACCAAGGCGGCAAACATCGATTTCCCACTTACCGGCGTTTCGGCAGAATTCCTTGAAAACACCATTTTGCAACGTCAGCTGCGCGGTTCCATTACCATCCAGAACGGGGCGTAAGCCCTCCATGAAGTCTTCATAACTGAAAGAAGGATGGAATTGCACCAGCTCAGTCTGGCTTGCATATTCAAAATTACTGTTCGGATCGAACTCCTCTTGCCAAATATCAAACAGTAGCTCCGTTTGCTGGCGAGCTTGGTATGTCTTCCCGGTTCCGGGGGGACCGTATTTAATGATCTGTTTTTTCAGGTTAAACGGATTGGACAGGTTCGCATAGATCTCCCAGACCAACATGCTTAGATAAAATTCATCCGTTTTGTTGCCCTGAAGTTCATCACGAAACTCGTTCTTAATGATCTTCAGCAGGAAATTGTTTTTTGAAAACCAATCCTGATCCTCTTCTGCCGGATATGCCGGGATAATTCCTTCACGTATAAGCCAGCTGAAGACCTGATTAAACTTACCGGAATCAACAGTAGTGGAGACTTCGAGCGTGCAGGCTGCTGCCACACGATTTACAAGAACTGGATTGTTAGACTTGCCTTGGGCAGACCACGCATCGTCAAATTTTCTGAAGTTCTCTTTGTTGGGAGCCAGGATAAATCCTTCCAGCGCGGATATGAAATCCTTGTTTTTGATGAAAGCCTGAAAGTTTTCGTTGCTTAAAACAGACTGGCCGCGAGAAGCGATTCCGTTACTTTTTTCATAGAGGAGCTGCTTCAGGAAAGCCTTGTCAGTTTGAGACAAACCCTCTCCTGATTTGATGCGTTCACGGATTTGCCCGACCTGACCGTAAAACTCACGATAGGCATCATGCCAGCCTTTGACTTCGTGTTTCCGGTTTTCAATCAGGTATTTGTAAAGATTCTTCAGTCTGCTTTTCATTTCAGCCCCTTATTTCTCTATGCAACACCATCAGATCTACGATGATTGGTTTCATAATCTGTTTTTTACCTGAATCCGTAACTTAGCAGGCCATTATGATGGGATAAATAGCCGTAATTTATAGGCTATATTGCTAAAATAGATGCTCTCGAAATGGTCACTCAGTCAGTGAAAAAATGAAGCGCTTCAAAATTGAACAATCAGATGCAGATATCATCAGCCACAGTGGCCTGGCACTGATCGGTCAGGCCATAAAGCGCCACACGAAGCTGAGTAGCCAGCTGGATGCAAGCATCCCGTTACGCCATGGCATCAAGCATTCTGATGTCATCAAGAGCTACCTGGCATTACTGAGTATCGGAAAAAACGATTTTGAGGCCATCAATACCATTGAGAGTGAATTCTCTTTCATGAGCGCGATGGATATCAATGACATCCCTTGCGAAGCGACACTGCGCCAACGCATGGATAAACATGCGGAACACTTTTTGCCCATCGTCGAGCAAGCCAGCCGGGATTTTCTGAGCACTATCCAACCGACGCTACGGCCCTTGCCCACCGGACATATTCCGATCGATGCCGATGTGACCCCGATGGATAATTCGGGCAGCCACAAAGAAGGCGTATCGAGAACCTATAAGGGACATGACGGGTTTGCCCCCATGGCGGTATACCTCGGCCAGGAAGGCTATTGTATCGGCTTTGACTTTCGTGAAGGCAAGCAGCATTGCCAGAAAGACACACCGGCCTTGCTGGCAAAGACCTTGCGACAGGCCCGGAAAATCACAACGCAGCCCCTTTTGCTCAGGCTCGATGGTGGCAACGATTCCATCGAGAACATCGACGTCATCCTCGAGCACAGCGAAGACCATAAAACCCAGTCCCCTGTTGATTTCCTCATCAAATGGAATCCCCGCAAACAGGACAAAGCCTATTGGCTTGAGCTTGCGGAACAAAAAGGACGATGGGAAGAGCCACGGGAAGGCAAGCGGATAGCCACTTTCAGTCTGCAGGTTTCGCGGCAATGGCAAGGTTATGAGTATTCGGTACGGCAGGTCATTCGTCTCACTGAAAGAACCATTGATAAACAGGGGCAGATATTGCTGGTTCCCGAGATTGATCTTGAAGGATGGTGGACAAGCCTGGACATCAGTGAAGGCGATATCATTCAGCTTTATGCAGATCATGGTACATCGGAACAGTTCCACAGCGAATTTAAAACTGACATGGATATCGAACGCTTGCCCTCCGGGAAATTCGCCACCAATGCGTTAGTATTGGGAGCCAGTGTGCTGGCCTACAATATCCTGCGCTGGATTGGGCAAAACGGCTTGTTGGGTCCAACGTCTCCGAAACGCAACAAAGCGAAAAGGCGACGGATCAAGACAGTGATGCAAGAGCTGATGTATGTTGCCGCACGCATCATCCGAACATCGCGCTACATCAAGATAGGCTTTGGCAAAGGTTGCCGTTCACTTCAGGCCTTTGAAACGGTGTATCAGAAACTGGCCTACGGATAAAGAAAGGCCGATAAGCGTGGCCAAACGGGCGTAGTTACAGGATCAGTGTGCGCAGAATACGTTGAATCGACATCATTTCCGTCTGCCAGCAATAATGCTGTCAGTTTTTATTCAAAAAAACACAACCGTTGCAGCTTATTTATGGGGCGATACGAAATGTTAACGAATCATGCTGAAGGCTGCATGCGAAAATACGGATTCAGGACATAGTAAGAACCTTATCGACGCGCACATGAAACTTGAGATCGGGATTGACAGGTTTCTGCCCCACAGTGCCGCGAGCTCCTTTCGTGACCTGACGTCAACTGTCCACACGACTAAATTGTCATCAATTTATGCGGCCATGCCGACTGACCGCATCTGGCCGATAGTGTTGAAAAACTCGATTGTCCAAAGTGGTCGCTGTTCGCTAATCATGTCTAGCTCTCACGCTCGGTACGATGGTCCTGCTGTTACAGGCCGGCCAAAAAGCCAGCAAGGGCACGGCGGCGGGTGGAGCCCTGGTGGCTTTCTTCGCACCGCTTTTGTGCTGCAGTCCCTTGATTCCGCTCGGACTGGGCGCGCTGGCCGTGGTTTTCCCTGCCGTGGCGGGATTTGCGCCGGGAATCATTCAGGGCTTTATCGCTACGCATGAACTCGAAATCGAACTGTTCGCGTTGGGCTTGAGCTTGCTCGCCTTCTGGCAGAACGCCCGGAAACTCGTGCAAGGTCAGGTCTGCCGCATTCCGTGCGCCGATGCAGAACATGGCGACACGCCTGATTGACGATAGAGGCAGGCGATTGCAAGGCCGCGCCGATTCAGGGTTGGCGAAGCGTTGCGATGAGGCAAGCGGCGAGCAAGGCCTCAACCGCGCGGCGCGAGCATGATGATGGTCATGCCGGCCAGCGCCACCAGGCTGCCGACGATGTCCCAGGCGCTGGGCCGTATCCCCTCCACTCCCCACAGCCAGGCGATCGCGACCGCGATATACACACCGCCATAGGCGGCGTAGGTACGCCCCGCGGCCGTCGGATGTAGGGTCAGCAGCCAGGCGAACGCGGCCAGGGACACGGCCGAGGGAAGCAACAGCCACAGTGGTTTGCCCTGCTTGAGCACGAGCCAGGGCAGATAACAGCCTAGAATCTCGGCCAGCGCGGTGAGCGCGAATAAAGCTAGCAGGCGCAGCCAGGCGAGCAAACCGGTCAGCAGCGACAAGCCGGGATCAGTCATGGGAGTTTGCCGGGTCGGCGTTGAACGGACGGAACATCGACCCCTTGCCTCAAGCTACGACGCAGCGACTCAGGCGGCCGTCCGTGCCGGAGTCAGGCCGGGCAGGCGGCGACGCAGGGGGCGCAGGGCCAGCGCTGCCAGGGCCACGGCGCAGCCCAGCTTCACCCAGGCCGGCAGCAGCTCGGCGCTGGCCTGGATCTGAGCGCCGATGTCGATGTGCAGAGCCTGCACTAGGGCATTGGTGAGCCATCCGAAACCAATCGCGCAGGCGCTGATGCCGCCGAGATAAACCACCACGAAGCGCCCGCCGAAGGCCTGCCGCAAGGCGCCGACTGTGCCCAGGTTGGTCGCCGGGCCGGCCAGCAGGAACACCAGCACCGCGCCGGGCGAAACGCCGGCGAGCAGCATCAGCAGCAAGGCGGGCCAGCCACTGCCGTATGCGCCGAGCGCGGTGGGGGAGACTACCGTCATGGTCAGTCCCGCCAGCGCCAGGCCGAGCGCCATCCACAGACTGAATTCGTCGAGCAGGTCGGTGACCGCATAGCGAAGCCCCGCAGCGGAGCGCCGCCAAACGCCGGCATCGGCGTCTTGTCCGAGAGCGGCGGATTCGCAGCCGCAGGTCGTTGCCTCGCAAGCGTCTGGCGCGTCCGTTACCGCGCTTGCCGGTGCGCCTGTCGAGTACGCAGCCGAATCGCAATCCTTCCTGTCGGCCTGGCGCTTGCCCTCGGCAGGCGAATGTGTCACCGGCCCGGCCAGACTCCCCAGCAGGCCGGTCACGATGGCACTCATGATCGCGCTGAGCGGTCGAACGACGGTCATGAACGGCCCCAGCAGAGCGAACGAAGTCGCCACGGAATCCACGCCAGTCTCGGGCGTGGCGATCAGAAACGAAAGGGTGGCGCCGCGCGAGGCACCGGCACGGTGCAAACCCAGCGCGACCGGAATCACGCTGCACGAGCACAACGGCAGCGGCGCGCCGATCAGCGCGGCCTTGGTTACCGGCCATGCGCCTCAGCCGCCCAGCCAGCGCGCCATCCGTTCCTGTGAAATCCAGGCCTTGATCAGGCCGGCGCAGATCAGGCCTAGCATCACCCAGGGCGCGGCCTCCAGGAACAGGCCCCAGGTGTTGGCCAGCCAATGCACCAGGGTCGGCCAGATGGCGTCGACAAGGTTCATGCGCCCAATACCCGTAACGCCGCGTCGAGATTAGGCAGGGGCGGTGCCTCGTGCCAGCGGTAATACACCATCTTGCCCACGCTGCGCATGCGCAACCAGCCCTGCGCACGCAGGATACGCAATTGCTGAGAGGTCGCCGCCACGCTCAGACCGAGCAGATGGGCCAGGTCGCAGACGCACAACTCCGCTTCGCGCAGAGCGCGCAGAATCAGCACGCGCTTCGGATTGCCAAGCATCTTGAACAGTTCGGCGCCGGCCGCCAGGCGTTCCGCGTCGTCTGCCAGCGCCTCCTGAACCCGCGCCACGGTGCGCGGGTGGAAGCATTCGATGGCGCAGACGTACGCAGTGACTTCGGCAGGATTGATCGATTTCGATTTCATATTTTCGAACATAATTGAATGAGATTCCACCGTCAACCGCCATTGAGACGTATCCGCCTGTCGTATTCCCCCTTTTCTCGCTTGTTTTTCAGACCTTACTTGGCACGCCGGATTGATTCTTCACCCATTGTGGCTTCATGCGCCTCCAACCACTTTCGCATCTGATCGAGTATGGCCAGCAAATTGGGATCGTATAAACAGTAATAAACAAATGGTCCGCGCCGTTCCGCACGCACCAGATGCGCTTCCCGAAGGAGGCGCAAATGGAATGAAACATTGGTCTGGCTGAGACCGGTGGCTTCGACCACATCCGAAACCGGCCGGCACTCCAGACCCAGGCTACAGAGGATCTTCAGGCGGTTGGGCTCGGCCAGCAGCTTGAAGAGTTCACTCAGAGGCTTGACAGAACCACAGTCATATGCGTTACTACTCATGTGCGGTATCGCTCATATGTGTTGATGCTCAATTAGATCCATGATCGTCAATCCGACGCAGCTTGTCAAAGACACGCCGAGGAGCGATTCGCCGAACCGATACAGGAGAACGCGGCGCGATGAAGATGTGCAAAGAGATGATGGCCAACATGGCCCCTGCCAACAAGGAAAAGTGCATGGACATGATGAACGACGGTAAATCGGAGGAAGCCAGTCGGCCTGAAAGCGGCCGGGCTCTGGAGTCACGGCAGGAAGGCGCCGAAGGCGCGTCCTGATGCCTGCTACCTACTTGTCCATTCTACCCTCTACATAGGGCTTGTAGGCCTCGATATAGAACGCGGGTGGCTGCCGGTTGACCTGCACCGAGGGGCGCGTCTGCATGGCTTCGAGCCAGCGGTGAACCCTGGACAGGGATTTCGGTAGTTCGAATCCGCGGTATTCGGTCAATGCCGGCATATGCTCGAAGAAGGGATAGTAGGTCAGATCCACGAGGCTGATTTGGTTGCCCAACCAATAGGGTCCCGTGGTTTCGGAAAGCGTTTTCTCGATGGTTGTCAGGCTGTCCAACAGCGCAGTACGGATGGCTTCGTGTTTGCTCTCGTCCAGTTCGAACACCAGGCCGCAGCAGTTGGGCTGAAAGGTGCTGTTGCAGTACTCAATCCAGATACGGGTATGAGCCCGGACGACCGGATTTCGGGGCAGCAGGGGCGGGTCGGGAAAGACATCTTCCAGGAATTCATTGATGACCGTGCTTTCCCAGACCACGTCGTCACCGTATTTCAGCAGTGGCACCTTGCCGGTGGGCGAGATGTCGGCGTACCAGTCCGGGATGTTCTGCAGGTCGATGATCTGCGCCTCGTGGGGGATGGCCTTCTCTGCCAGCGCCAACCGTACACGGTAAGCGAAGGGACAAACATCGTTGTAGTAGAAGTGCAGGGTCATCACAGGTTCACCTCCTGGCAGAGTATTTATCGAGAGCCACCATGATCCTGCATGTGTTGACCCATATATGAGCGATTTCGCATATCCTGTCCAAATTCAGTTTTGATGTCAAACGGAGCGCGCAACATGAATGACGATGCACTTTTTCCCGCCACGCTCATGCCGGACAAGGACTGGTGGCAGGCCCTTTGGCCGAATCCAGACGCGGTTCTGAGCACGATCGGTATCGAACCCGGCATGCAGGTCGTGGACTTGTGCTGTGGAGACGGCCATTTCACCCGGCCCATGTGCGAGATCGCGCATTCCGGCCAAACCTGGGCCGTGGATCTGGATGCCGATCTGCTCGCGCAGGCGGAGGCGGCCTGCGAGGGTTGTCCGAACTTTCAGGCCATTTTGGGTGATGCCCGCCAACTGCCCGAGCTGATCGAAGAGCCGGTGGATTTCGTGTTCATCGCCAATACCTTCCATGGCGTACCCGATAAGACCGGGTTGGCGCAGGCCGTCCACCGCGCCCTGAAACCCGATGGCCGGTTTGCCATCGTCAACTGGTATCGTCGCCCGCGCGAGGAGACCACCGTGCTGGGACAACCGCGTGGGCCCGATACCGGGCTGAGGATGGAACCAGAGGATGTGCAAAAGGTGGTGGAGCCTGCCGGATTCACATTGGAAAGGGTTGTCGACGTTGGGCCTTATCACTACGGCGCGATCTTTCGCAAGATCAATGCGCCACAACCGGAGGAAGAACGATGAAGGATACCATGCAGAAAGTGATGGAAAAGATGATGTCGGGGATGATGAAGCCCGAGGACATGCCGCGCATGATGGAATCCATGATGGACAGCGTGTTCAAGGAGATGCAGCCCGAAGACCGGATGGAGTTCATGCAGAACATGATGCCTCGCTGCATGAATATGATGTTTTCCGAACTCGAGCCAGCCGATCGCAAGGCGCTCGCACAATCCATGCTGGAGCGCATGATGCAAGTGCTCAAACACGAGCTTGAACGATGATGGGAGAAACGCCGGGCCATGGGTCCGGCGTCAGGGTTGACATCAATTGGATGGGTTGATCCGCGGATGGGTTTCCTCGCTTCCGAAAGCTACCCAGGCACCGGACAGCAGCAATAGCGCCAGTGTGACCCAGAATGCGGGCGTGACATGGTCGCTGAGCTGGGCGACCCCGCCAAGAATCAGTCCGCCGATGGCATAGCCCGTGTCACGCCAGTAGCGATAGGCACCCAGGGACGCACCGCGCCATCTGGGGTCTGAGATGTCGTTGACCGCTGCGATGATGTTGGGATAGAGCATGGCCATCCCGATACCCATGACCACGGCGCTGGCGAGCCACAGAGCAAGCCCGTCGAGCAGTAACACACCCAGAACGCCCAGCGCTACCAGCCACAGGCCCCAGGCGATCAGCCACTTGCGCCCGATGCGGTCGGACAGCGGCCCGCTCCACAATTGCGAAGCGCCCCATACCGCTGCGTAGACGCCGGTCACCCAGCCGATGTCCACCAGGCCAAGACCACGCTGATGCATGTAGAGCGGAAACAGAATCCATACCAGCGTATCGGCCACCTTGTTGATCACGCCGGCCTGGCTGAGCGCACGCAGGGTGGGGTGGCGGAATGACACCAGCAGGAATATCTCCCAAACTCCGGGTTCTTCGGTGCGGGTTTGCGGAATCCGCGCTTTCGGGCCGTCGTGGCGTCCTTCCCGGTGAGCGCGGCTCTCGGCATGGGCGAATCCCCGCGTCTCGCGCACAAACCAGAGGGTAGTCAGCGCGGCGAGCAGAATCACCCCCAGTGAAAACCCGAACAGTGCGACTCGCGGACCGTAAGTGGCCGCCAGGATACCTGTCGCCAGCCCGGCTACGCCCATGGCGGCATACCCACCGAACTCATTGATCCCCACCGCGAGACCTCTTTGATCTGTACGCGCCAGATCCACCATGCTAATCACGGTGACCGACCAGGCCAGTCCCTGGCTGATGCCGAGGAAGACGTTCGCGATGACGACCCAGCCCCAGTTCTGCGCATACAGCAACAGGAAAGGGATCGGTAAGGCCGCCAGCCAGCCGAGTAGCAGCACCCTTTTGCGGCCGATGCGGTCGGCCATGGCGCCGGCAGCGAAATTCACGAGTCCCTTGACGAAACCGAAGGCGATGACGAAGGAGGCCAGCCACAGAAAGGCTCCTTTGGACACGCCGAAATCAGAGGCCAGGGTCGGCAGCACGGTACGCTCGGTGCCCAGGGTCAGACCGACGAACACCACCTGCAGGGCCTGCATGAGAAATTGCGGGGCATTGAGCCGAATGCCGCGCCGGTGGGTTTCGTCCTGACTCGAGGCGGAATCGAAATTCATCGCAATGCCTCAATCTGTTACGGAGGGGGGCGGTTTGAGTCCCAGATTGACCTCGACCATGCGATCCATTTCGGCTGGACGTGGCGGGATTTCCTGGGTCAAGGCTTCGATAAAGGCATCTCGGGGCAAGCCCAGCAATGGGTTCCAGCGTTTCTCGAAACCGAGCGTCGAGCCGGGTTTTCCCGAAATGCCGGCGCCGCACACGCTGCCCGCCACATGTCCTGCATAGATTTCCGTTTCATCGGGTAGATCCAGTAATTTTCCATGCAGGCTGTCCCAGAGTTGGCCGGCCATTTCGACCTCTCTGCCCGCAAGATCCGGGCGACCCACTGCGCCCACGAACAGTGTGTCTCCGGTCAGCACGAACCAGGGTTGATCGCCGCGGCGCTTGTCAGTGACCAGCAGGCATATCGAATCCGGCGTATGTCCGGGTGTGTGCAGCACGTCGATGGCGACGTTGCCTACCTCGATGCGCTGTTTATCCGCCAACGGCTCGAAACCGAATTGCACGTTGCCTAGGTTCGCCTCATGCAGGCAATACGTGCCGCCGCTGCGTTCGGCTAGCGAGCGGCTGCCGGAGTAATGGTCAGCATGGATATGGGTATCGATGACATGCGTGATATGAACATCCTGCTTGCGGGCTTCCTCAATGAACCAGTCTTCGTCTCCCAGCACGGGGTCGACGGCCACGGCCACGTGGCAGGAACTGCAGCCGAACAGGTAGGACAAAGTGGCATCCTTGGTGGGTAGTTGTCTGAAAAACATGGTCTCTCCTCCTCAATGGAAAAGTTTTACGGGCAGCCAACTTTAATGGCCAGGGATCATATTTTTGTTGCCTGCATGCGTCATTGAACTCGGTTCACAGCACTTCCTCGACCGGCAGACCTTGCGCTCGCCACTCCGCCACCCCGTCTTCGATGCGCGTAGCGCGGTAACCTTCCCGGTTCAACAAGGTCACGGCCTCCTTGGCCATCACGCAGAATGGCCCGCGGCAATACGCCACGATGGGCTTGTCGTGCGGCAGCTCCGCCAGGCGTTTGCGAACTTCGGCGAGCGGCATGGAAAGTGCGTACGGCAGGTGACCGGCACTGAATTCCAGCTTGGGACGCACGTCTAGCACGACGATCTCGCCGCGCCTGGCCAGTTCAAGCATCTGCGACCGGTCGATCGGGGTCAGTTGTGCGGCATCTTCCGACATCCTGGCGAGCGCATTCTTCAGTTCCAGCAAATGCGCCTCGGCCAGTGATCGGATACTCACCCAAAAATCCGCCACACTACGATCGGCGAGACGATAAAACACGCGCTTGCCTTCCCGCCGTGTCTCGACCAAACGGGCCTGGCGTAGTTCCTTGAGGTGCGCGCTGGCCAGCTTGACGGAAATCGCGGCCTCTGCAGCCAACTGATCAACAGGCTTTTCCGCCTGGGCAAGCAGCTCGATCAGTTCCAGGCGTTTGGGGCTGGCAACCGCCTTGCCAATGCGGGCCACCTGGGCGTAAAGCAAATCCTTAATTTCACGTTCAGCCATGATAATAAAACGATCTAAAGATTGATAGAATATAATCTGCGAAGCGGGCTGTGTCAAATCAAAAACAGACACCCCAAACTTGCCATGATGAAGCCTCCGGAGTGGTCCGCAGATCCCAAGCTAAAGAAACTTCAGATGTAGAAACAGAGCCCAAGGTGGCTTTAAAAGCCACATAAAACTCCTTCTAACAGCAACTGTGTTTTCGAAATCGGCCAATCGGCCAAGAGAACACGCGGCCCGACCTTTTTGCATATTTTGAAGCTTACTGGATAGGTGGAATCATCCGGCGGCGGATCCGGTTATCTGACTTGCCGGCGCACATCAGGAGCTGCCGGCAAGCAGATGGACGATATTCGGATAGATTATGAGTACGGACAAGCCGATCAGTTGAATAAAAATAAAGGGGATGACGCCTCGATACATGGCTGCGGTATTGATGCTGGCTGGCGTAACACCGCGCAGGTAGAACAGTGAAAATCCAAAAGGTGGAGTAAGGAATGAGGTTTGTAAATTCATCCCTAGCATGACGCCGAACCACACCATGTCGATACCAAGATGCATGGCGGTTGGAGCAAGCAATGGTAAGACGATAAATGCGATTTCAAAGAAATCGATAAAAAAGCCAAGAATGAATATCACGATATTGGCGACGATCAGAAAACCGAGTTGCCCTCCAGGGATGCTGGTGAGAAAACCATCGACCCAGAGGTCGCCATTGAAGCCGCGGAAAACCAGGCTGAAAAAGCGCGAGCCGACAAGAATAAACAAAACCATGGAGCTGAGTTTGACGGTGATGTTCAAGCTGTCGACGAGCTGTTGAAGTTTGAACCGCCCGCTGAATACGGCGAGCAAAATAGCTCCAACCGCACCGAAAGCGCCGGCTTCAGTCGGTGTGGCGATGCCGGCAAAAATAGTGCCGAGCACGATGAGTATGAGCGCTAGCGGCGGGATCATCACCAGCAAAATGCGGCGTAGCAGGAGCGATATGTCCTTGGGACGATCCTCGATAGGCAAGGCAGGCGCGGCAGCCGGCTTGAGCAATGCGACCGAGAAAGCATATAAAGCATACAGGGTGGCGAGCATGACGCCGGGAATGAGCGAGCCGACAAAGAGGGAACCCACTGAAACCCCAAGTTGATTGCCAAGAACTATGAGTACCACACTAGGAGGGATAATTTGCCCGAGTGTTCCCGAGGCGGCAATGATGCCCGTTGCCAATTTGCCGTCATACCCGTAACGCAACATGACCGGCAAGGCGATCATACCCATCGCAACGACGGTCGCGCCGACAACGCCCGTGGCGGCCGCCAGCAGGGTGCCCACTGTCACAACTGATAGGGCCAGCCCGCCTCGAAGCGGGCCAAAGAGTTGCCCCATGGTTTTGAGCAAGTCTTCTGCCAGTCCGGATTTTTCCAGCATGGTACCCATGAATATGAAAAACGGCACGGCGAGCAGGGTGTAGTTTTCCATGATCCCAAACACCCGCTGAGGCAGTGCCTGCATGAGGCTTAAGTCGAAAAACCCCATGCCCACGCCCAAGGGGATGAACAGCAAAGCCGTGCCACCAAGCGCGAAAGCAACCGGATAGCCGGTAAAGATCAACAGCAGCAAAACGAGGAGCATGATTCCGCCGATCCAGTCCATGCTCATAAAATTTCCTCTTTTTGTTCTGGGTCGAAGACGTTTTGGCGGTGTCCTCGTATCACGGCGAGGGCTTTAATGGCTTGTGAGAAACCTTGCAGAATGAGCAAAGCAAAGGCGATTGGCACGATGGTTTTTATTGGATATCTCGGCAACCCACCCGGATTCGGGGAGACTTCATGCAATTGCCAGGAGAATTCTACCCACGGCAGCGACAGATACAGCACCATGCTGGAAAAAGGCAGCAGGAATAGGAGCGTGCCGAGAAGTTCTATCCAAGCCTGGCCTTTTGCGCTCAAACGGCTATAAAGAATGTCAACGCGCACATGAGCGTTGTGTCTTAGCGTATAGGCGGCGCCGAGCATAAACATGGCGCCAAATAGATACCATTGAACTTCGATATAAGCGTTTGAGGACAGGTTGCGGGAAAAGAAATCGCCCAGATAGCGCACGGTGGCGTTATACGCGCCGATCAGGATCATGGCCAATGCGAACCAGTACATAATCTGGCCGACGCGGTCGTTCAGGGCGTCGATAAGACCAGCCATTTTAAGCCAATGGCGCATTGTGGGGTCTCTTTTATTGAGTTGCGAGAATAATCGGCAAGAATAGCTGAAAATGATAAGTAACGTAAAGGTGTTGAGTGCAGATGATGAGGGCTTGAAATAAAAAGGTTCATCCCAATTACGGAAGGTGGGCAAACTTGGGGAGCTCTGAATGCAGCTGCCAATCAATAATCGAGGAATTAGCAATGACTACGCAAAAAGAAACCCTTCAATTCCAGGCTGAAGTCAATCAACTGCTCAAGTTGATGATCCATTCGCTGTATTCGAATAAGGAAATATTTTTGCGCGAACTGATTTCAAATGCTTCTGACGCCTGCGACAAGCTGCGATTTGAGGCATTGTCGGATGAGGCATTGTTCGAAGGAGACAGCGATCTGAAGGTCGAGGTCGAATTCGACAAAGAGGTCGGCACGATTACCGTGCGAGACAATGGCATAGGAATGCATCGCGATGAAGTTATCGCCAATATAGGCACTATCGCCAAATCGGGCACGCGTGAATTTCTTGAGAGCCTGAGCGGTGACAAAAACAAGGACGCCAAATTGATTGGTCAGTTTGGTGTCGGCTTTTATTCGGCATTCATTGTCGCTGGCCGAGTGACCCTGACAACGCGCCGGGCTGGGATGGGCGCGGAACATGGAGTTCGCTGGGAATCCGATGGCACCGGCGCTTATACCTTGGAAACGGTGGAAGTTCCCAATCGCGGCACAGAAATCGTTCTGCATTTGCGTGAGGAAGAGCGTGAGGATTTGCTAAACCCCTGGCGCTTGCGCAGCATCATCACAAAATATTCCGATCATGTGCCGTTGCCCATCCGCATGCCCAAGCTGGATGAAAACGGCAAGCCGACGGGCGAGTGGGAGACGGTGAACAAGGCGTCGGCGCTTTGGCAGCGACCGAAATCCGAGATCAGCGAAGAGGAATATAAGGAATTCTATAAATACGTTTCGCATGATTTTGGCGATCCCTTGGCATGGACGCACACCCACGTTGAGGGACGGCTCGAATACACCTCTTTGCTCTATATTCCCTCCAAAGCGCCCTTCGATCTTTGGGATCGTGATCAACGCCACGGGGTCAAATTGTACGTGCAGCGCGTTTTCATCATGGATGAGGCTGAGCAGCTCATGCCACGTTATTTGCGGTTCATCCGTGGTGTGATCGACTCCAACGATCTGCCCTTGAATGTTTCCAGGGAAATTCTGCAGGGTAACCGCATCATTGATCAGATGCGGGCCGGTTCGGTGAAAAAGGTACTCGGTTTACTCGAGGAGATGGCGCAAAAGAAACCGGAGAAATACCAGCAATTCTGGAATGAGTTTGGACGCGTGCTCAAGGAAGGCCCCGGGGAGGATTTTTCCAATCGTGAGCAGATCGCCAAACTGCTGCGTTTTTCAAGCACGCATACCGACAGTGAAATTCAAAACGTCTCGCTTGCGGATTATGTTTCGCGAATGAAAGAAGGGCAGGAAAAAATTTATTACATAACAGCCGATTCTTTTCTCGCCGCCAAGAACAGTCCCCATCTTGAAAGGCTTCGCAAAAAAGGCGTGGAGGTGTTGCTCCTCAGTGATCGGGTAGATGAATGGCTGATGTCGCATCTGACTGAATTCGATGGCAAGCCGCTGGCCTCCGTCGCCAAGGGCGATCTCGATCTTGGCAAGATTGAGAGCGAAGAGGAACGCAAAGCGCAGGAGGAAACCGAGAAGGCCGCTGCGAACTTGGTCGAACACATCAAAAAAGCGCTCGGAGATCGGGTTGAAGCGGTTCGGGTTTCTCATCGCTTGACCAATTCACCCGCATGTATCGTCTTGGGAGAACACGATATGGCCTTGTATATGCAACAATTGCTGAAACAGGCCGGGCAGGAGGTGCCTGCCGCCAAGCCAGTGCTGGAAATCAACCCCGAGCATCCTATCGTGGCGCGGCTGAATGAAGAATCCGATGAGAGGCGTATTCAGGAATGGTCAGAACTCCTGCTGGATCAGGCAATACTTGCAGAAGGGGGGCAGTTGGAGGACCCGGCAGGTTTCGTGTCGCGGTTGAACGAGCTGATGCTGGCCCTGGCCTGCTGAGGATTGGTGGAGGCTTTCAGTGAACCTGCTCTCCTGCTTCGTTGAGAAAGCGGGAGAGCGGGCAAAGAAGTTTTTCATTTTTCTGAAAAGGCCATGTTCGCCATCAGCGCGCTCAAGGAATCACTGATTGAAACAGGATAAGCCATGGGGATGGAAGACAGTTCCTTAAGCTCATCTGGCAGGTGTTGGATTGACCGAAGGGCGTATTCGCGGATTAAGGCCAGACTTGGCAGGGGGTTTAGCAACCGCCCTCCCTGCATGATGGGTTGCAGCAATCCATCCCCTTTTTCTCCGGCGTCAGCGAGGGTGATGGTATCGCCACACATCAGACCATTGTCCCCATAGCGCCTGTAGACCTGCTTGCGCCCCGGCAAGTTGGCTTTGCCAGGAGAGTATTTGCTTTTGGGTTGGCCGGCATATTCCTGGAGTTTGTAAGCGCATTCGAGGTAGGGCCCGTCGGCGGAAACATCCAAGCGCGTGCCTACCCCGAATCCATCTATCGGCGCATTTTCGCTGATGAGGTGGTGAATACTGTATTCATCAAGGTTTCCGCTGGCCAGGATGATGGCTTTTGGCAATCCTCCCTCGTCCAAAATACGACGCACCTTTTTTGACAGACTTAGAATATCTCCGCTGTCGAGCCGGACTCCGCGAACGACGATGCCCTCCTTTTGCAGGATTTTCGCTGCCTCGACTGCCTTGCGAGCACCTTGTAAGGTGTCATAGGTATCGATCAGAAAAAGGGCATTGGCTGGATGGGAACGGGCAAAATCCAAAAAGGCGCTCACTTCATTCTCATGTGCCAGCACGTAGGAATGCGCCATGGTGCCAAATAGAGGAATGCCGTGGTTTATGCCAGCGAGCACAGTCGCTGTGCCATCGAAGCCGGCGAGATAGGAGGCGCGGGCGGCCAGCATAGCTGCTTCGGCGCCATGAGCGCGCCGCATTCCGAAGTCAATCAGTTGGCAATCTTTGGCGGCCAGTCTGATTCTGATCGCCTTGGAGGCGATGAGTGTCGAAAAATGCAAGAGGTTGATTATTCGGCTTTCCAGCAGTTGTGCAACCGGTAAGGGAGCGGTAAGACGGAAAATGGGTTCATTGGCAAAAAAGACACTGCCCTCAGGCATGGCTTCAATATCGCCTGCGAAACGCAGATCTGCCAAATAGTCGAGCAATCGCTGATTATCGAAGCCTATGCGCTGTAGGTTTTCCAGATCGGCACCATCAAAATGCAGGTCAGAGAGGAAATCGATCACGTTTTCAAGGCCTGCGGCCATCAGGAAGCGGCGGGATGGCGGCAGTTCGCGCACATAGAATTCGAAAGAGGCGCTGTCGGTCATATCGCGGTCGAGGTAGGTCTGCATCATGGTGAGTTGATATAGATCGACAAGCAGGGGATGGCGCGTCATGCAATCAGTCATGGGATACTCTCGGTCCAGAATCGCGTTCATTTTACAATGGCAGACAGTTGATCGTCGGCGATAAAAATCGCCGTATTGATGAATCCAAATGTATGTTTTTTGCAAGGGAAATATGTTGTATTGCAATAGCTTAAGGTGGGTATCATGAGCGATTTCAATGTTGCGCTCGATCTCTATCTATCCGGCGACGTGATTGGCGCCATACAAATTTGGCGATTTCTTGCCGAACAGGGAGATGCACGGTCGCAATACAACCTCGGCGTGCTCTACGACCAGGGTGAAGGCGTCGCCACGGATAAGCCTCTTGCCGTCCGCTATTACCGGTCTGCTGCCGAACAGGATTATCTTGACGCCGCGTTCAACCTGGCGGTGATGCTTGAGGAGGGTGATGGAATTCCTTCCTCGCCTGAAGAAGCCGCCCATTGGTTCTGGCGCGCGGCGGAGGGCGGAAACACCCAGGCTCAGTTCAGGCTCGGTCTGAAATACGACACCGGCAGTGGCTTGCCTCGCGATCCAGAGCAAGCGGCGCAGTGGTATTACCGGGCGGCGCAGGGCGGAGAACCCCATGCGGCGAGCAACCTCGGCCGCTGTTTTGCGATGGGCGAGGGAGTTCCGCGCAGCGATGTGGACGCTTATAAATGGTTCAATATCGCCGCCGAACTCGGCGCTCCCAATGCGGCACGCTATCGTGAGCGAGTGGCGCGGGAGTTGAGTCCAGAGGAACGCCTGCGCGCAGGAGAATTGTCCCAGCAATGGCTACAGGCATTTCGCTCCAACCGGCAATAGCGCGCTTTTATGCGCGACTTGCCAACCATTCGCGGGCGGAAGAAGCCAATTGCGCAGCTTTTTCCGGGTCGCTGAGAAGTTCTCTTACCGCTTCGGCCAGACTTTCAACATCCTCACCCGTGCGCACGACGCCAGCCCTTACCGCTTCTTGTACCAGAGCATCCTGCCGGTGAGGGCCGACAACGATGGGTTTCCCAGCCAATATGGGGGTGCGCAAATCCGGTTTCACCGGGCTGGACGAGTCCAGGGTACCGCCGGGCAGCACTAGATCTGCGCAGGCATAGAAATCACGGACGGGTTCTGGATCTTCGATAAAGTACACGCGGTTGTTCTTGGGAACTTTCGAGGTGAACAGGCGGCTATGGCGGATGGTCGGCAGACGGTACTTGAGGGCATCCTGGTAGACCGGAACATAGCGTTGAGGATCCGCTGGACTGATCATCATGAGCGCCGTCTTTTTGCGTAAAATCTCGAACAACAAACCGTAGGCCAAAGCCTCTTCGCCTTCGTTGCCTGTGCGTGGAACATAAAAGATCCATTGATTGCGATCACGAAATTCCTGGAATCGTTCGCATAAACTCAAATCAGCCGTGTATTCTGATGACATATAGTCTCCTTGCATGAGAAGAATCAGGCGCATTCTGCAGGCTCACATTATATGCCTGACAACACTACTTCCCAGCGTGTATTGTTACAATGATTCCTCTTCCATGAAGAGGCACATGCGCTGATCCTGGATGGAACATTACATGCGGAGTCTGCTCCTGTGAGTCTTCCCATAAGCCCTTGTAGGATCGACGAAGATGGATGCATTTTGGCGGCATAAAAAACTGCATGAGATGACGGGGGAGGAATGGGAATCTCTGTGTGATGAGTGCGGCCGATGTTGCCTTCATAAGCTTGAGGACGAAGAGTCAGGCGAATTTTTGTTCACAAACGTGGCGTGCCGCCTGCTCGATCCGAATTCCGGCTTGTGCCGCGATTACTCCCATCGATTCGAACGGGTGCCGGATTGCCTTGGCTTGCGACCCGAAGATATTCCCCGTTTCCGCTGGTTGCCCTCCAGTTGCGCTTATCGTCTCATCGCAGAAGGTAAAGACTTGCCCACATGGCACCCATTGGTTTCCGGTGAGAAGGATAGCGTTTATCAGGCGGGCGTATCCGTGCGCGGTCGCTGTGTCTGTGAGAGTGAAGTCAAAGACGATATCCTGGAGCATATCGTCGAATGGCCGCGCTAAACCACCTCACCGGCTGTTGACTGGAAACGCGTTCGCCAGATAACCACCATGTTCCCGGATATGTTCAGCGTACAGCAGGTGGAAATCGTCCACCACCGACTGTTGCACTTCTGGCAGGCCAAGAAGCGTTTTTGACCAGGAAACAAGGCGCGGGAATTCTTCTGAGGGGAGTGCGCCGAGGGTTCGCGGCCAAAGAGCATAGCGCATGAACAAGGGAGCGAATGCAGCGTCGACCAGGGAGAAACTCTCACCATTGAAATAAGGGCCTTCGCCCAGCATGCCTTCAATCTTGGCAAGGTTGTGATGGGCTTTTGCGAGCGATTCTTCCCAGCTTTTTCCATTCTCGGCTGTGCTCAGATGGTATTGATCCACCAGACATTGTTCGCCGAACTGTATCCACCCGCGGTTTTGCGCTTTTTGCAACGGATCGGCCGGCATCAAGCTGCCGGCGGTGACATCATCGATGAATTCATTAATGATCGCAGATTCGAACAATACGGTTTTATCATCCACTCTCAATACGGGAACCCGTCTGAAAGGGGAGATTTTGAAAAACCATGCGGGTGGTTCGGAGAGATCAATATAGCTTATGTCAAACGGCGCTTTTTTATGGAGTAATGTAATCACGCTGCGTTGGACGAACGGGCAGAGTTTAAAACTGATAAGTTCAAGATGCATCTTTGTCTCCAATGAACGATCGGGCTTTATGAGAGGATTGTATGTCAGCTGATGAAAGTGCTGGGAAAATGCGTCTGGACAAGTGGCTTTGGGCGGCGCGATTTTTCAAGACTCGGGCCCTGGCCACGCAGGCTGTCAGCGGCGGGAAAGTACACCTGAACGGAGCCAGGGTAAAGCCGTCCCATGCGGTCAGAATCGGTGATCGTCTGCGTATCCAAAAAGGCGCTGAGCGCTACGAGCTGGAGGTTTTGGGACTGGACAAGCAGCGAAGACAGGCCCTAATAGCAAAAACGCTTTACGCTGAAAGCGAAGCCAGCATGCAAGCCCGTGAGTTTTCGAGACAGCAACGCCGACTGCGGCGTTTGTCAGAACCAGTACCGGCCAGGAGGCCGGATAAACGCCAAAGGCGAATGATCCGTAAATTTCTTGAGGAGAGATAATCGTTCGGGCGCCTTGTTTCTATAGCCGCGCGCGGGAAAAGAAAAGGCCAGGCGAGCTTTCCTGTCTCCCCAGCCTGTTTATTATTCATCCATTGGCGGTGCATATTGGTGCCGATGTGATCCGGGGGCGGCGGGCGGGGGAGTGACGCCGGCCGCCTGCAATTTATCGGCGAGTTCCTTGGCTTCTTCGCCTAAATCAGGATGGGCCAATAATCCTGCAAGAAGGTCTTTTGCTTTTTTTTCTCGCATGATAATGCGAACGTGCGTTTTGCCTTGAGTTTCGATGCGCATATCAGTCCTCCGCTTTGGGATGTAATGGGTGATTCTCATCAAAGGCATGAGGCGGCTGATGAAAATCGTTCTTGGCTTCATAGCAGGCCTCTTCAAGCAAACTCGCGAAGTCGATGGCGCTGCTGGTGATGTCGTCTGTACGCTCATTAATGGCGTGATAAAGCTTTTCTGCTGTCTCTATATCGACATCAATAATGATATGGTCTTTATCGTGACGTTCCACTTGCATAATCTACCTCATTGATGTTTCGCCGATGCGGATTGGCTTCACAATATGCGCCCTTAAGTTTATAAGGCCCGTTTTGTTCCATGACCGGCTTGAAGTGAATAAGCCCTGCATGCGCTTGTTCCAAAAATATAAAGCTCAGAATGACCACCGGCATCGTTTTGATCGGCTGATCATTCTTATGCATTTTAGATTATGGCGCCTGTGCCGCAAGTTTTTAAAGGGGATGGTTTATTTCTCCTCCTGACTGTTGTTATCACGAAGGCGCTTGAGTACGCGTTCAGCAATTTTTCCGCGAACCACGGCCTCATCCGCTCCCGCTTGTTTTGCCAACTTTAAGGTCTGGGCTTCGACATGCGGTCCGAAAACGACGATGCGAGCGTGCGGATAGTGTTCGCGTTCTTTTCTGAGAATAGAAAAGGCGTTGGTATCTGCAAGGTCGACGACGATGATGTCAGGTATTATTTTCTCATGGCTTTTCAAAATAACAGCATCTGCTTTTTGCCAGCGCGAAACCAGTCGTGTACGGGTCATCAGGTCATTGCACAGTAGTTTGATTTTCATGCCCATCAGCTCATCGAGGCGAAAGCGCGTTTTGCCGCTCCAAGGGTTGCTTCGATTTCCGCATCGCCATGGGCGGAAGATACGAAACCGGCTTCGTAGGCCGAAGGCGCCAAGTAGACGCCTTCGTCGAGCATGGAATGGAAGAACAAGCGGAAACGATCTGCATCGCAGGCCATGACGTCGGCGTAAGAGCGCACCTGAGGGATGTCGGTGAAAAACAGTCCAAACATGGCGCCAGCCTGATTGACGCGGAGACTGATCCCCGCGTTCTCAGCCGCCTCAAGCAGGCCTTTGAGCAATCGCCGTGTGGAATGAGTCAGTCTTTCGTGAAATCCGGGGTGACTGATGAGCTCCAGCGTCTTCAATCCGGCGCTCATAGCGACAGGGTTGCCGGATAAGGTGCCCGCCTGATAAACAGGGCCTAGAGGAGCGAGTTCCTCCATGATGTTCTTTCTGCCGCCAAAGGCGCCTACCGGCATGCCGCCACCGATGATTTTTCCCAGTGTGGTCAGATCTGGCTTGATCTCATATAAGGCTTGGGCGCCGCCGAGCGCCACGCGGAAACCAGTCATCACTTCGTCAAAAATCAACACAGAATCATAACGGTCGCAAAGATCACGCAATCCTTCGAGGAAGCCAGACACCGGCAGAACGCAATTCATGTTCCCCGCAACCGGCTCGACGATAATGCAGGCAATCTGTCCGCCGAGGCGCTCGAAGGTTTTTTCGGCGGCCTGCAGATCATTGTATGGCAAAGTCAGGGTGTGCTCGGCCAAAGCGGCAGGCACACCGGGGGAGCTGGGTATGCCTAACGTCAGAGCTCCCGATCCGGCCTTCACCAGCAGGGAGTCGGCATGGCCGTGATAGCAGCCTTCAAATTTGACTATTTTGTTTCGACCTGTGAAGGCGCGCGCAAGGCGAATGGCGCTCATGGTCGCCTCGGTACCGGAGTTGACCATGCGCACCATCTCGATAGAGGGCATCAGTTCAAAAATGCGGTCGGCCATTCGCGTTTCCAGCTCGGTTGGGGCGCCGAATGAAAGACCTTTTGCGGCCGTTTGCTGAACTGATCGGACAACTTCAGGGTGAGCATGCCCAAGGATCATAGGCCCCCAAGAGCCCACATAGTCTATATATTTCCTTCCATCGCTGGCATAGATATACGCTCCTTCTGCCCGTTCTATGAATAAGGGTTCACCGCCGACGCCTTTGAATGCTCTTACGGGAGAATTAACACCACCTGGGATATGTTTCTGGGCGCGTTTAAACAAGTCATGGGTTTTATTCATTATCTCCTCCAGAAGGTAGGCAAGCAGGCGTTCGCGGACAATCGGCCAAGAGAACACGATAAGGCTCACCGCTTCGAAACACGGCGTTGATGAGAGTTAACAACTTGCGCCTGGCGATGACCAAAGCGATTTTCTTGGGCTTTCCGGCCTGCACCAGGCGCTGGTAGAAATCCTTCATGCAGGGGGCGTGGTGGATCGCCGAGAGCGTCGCCAGAAACAACGCCGTACGAACGGCTGAACGTCCACCATAGATGTGTCGCCGGCCTTTGTCGGTACCCGATTCATGGGTCATGGGAGCCAGCCGCTCCAAGACCGCAATCTGACGCCGATTCAGCTGCCCCACCCCCCCCCCGCACGCTCATACCGCACGTTCCTGTGCTTGCTGGCATTGGCTTCCACCTTCGTCACGTCTACGCTCACCGTGCCCACCTTCAAAAGCTTCAGCGCCCGCGCCAGCAGCAAAACCTGCAAAAAAGGGCTCGCTCTCCGCTTCGAAATTCTCCCGCCGAAACTTGCAGAGGGCGTCATGGTCCGGGTGCGCGTCCGCAGCACACAAATAGTGTCCAGGAATTCTAGGACTCTGCATCCATTAAAAAGGCAATCCTCCCGGCACGCCGCCGCCTTTCATGCCACGAATCATCTTGGTCACCCCTCCCTTGGAGAATTTTTTCATCATCTTACTCATTTGTTGATGCTGTTTCAGTAAACGGTTCACGTCTTGAACCTGGGTGCCAGAACCTGCGGCAATACGGCGTTTCCTGGACCCTTTGATAATCGCCGGGAATCGCCTTTCATGCGGAGTCATCGAATCGATGATTGCTATCATTTGTTTGATCTTGGCATCATGCGCTTGATCCTTGATCCCGGCCGGCAATTGACCGGCGCCGGGTAATTTATCGAGGAGACTTGAGATACCCCCCATTTTATTCATCTGCTCCAGCTGGTCTCTCAGATCGGCCAGATCAAACCCCTTGCCTTTCTTCACCTTTTTTGCCAACTTTTCCGCTTTTTCCTGATCGAAGTTCCGTTGGGCCTCTTCAACCAGAGAAACGACGTCACCCATGCCTAGAATCCGCGAGGCGATACGATCAGGGTAAAACGGCTCCAGTGCTGTCGTCTTTTCGCCTACACCAATGAATTTGATCGGTTTGCCGGTAATACTTCGCACAGAAAGCGCGGCACCGCCGCGGGCGTCGCCATCCGCCTTCGTCAGGATGACGCCACTCAAGGTCAATGCCTCATCGAAGGCATGGGCGGTATTGGCGGCATCCTGCCCCGTCATGCTATCAACCACAAACAACGTTTCTGCGGGAGTGGCCGCGGCATGAATGCGTTGTATTTCCGCCATCATTTCGGCATCGACATGTAATCTACCAGCCGTATCAATCAGCAACACATCCTTATGTTGGCGGCGTGCCTGATCAATCGCCTGACGAGCGATATCGACTGGATCCTGATCAGGATGGCTGGGAAAGAAATCTACGTCCACCTCCCTGGCTAGCGTTTCCAGCTGCTGGATTGCGGCTGGGCGATAGATGTCGCAACTGACGACCATGACCGACTTCTTCTTGTCGTTCTTTAGCCATCGAGCCAATTTGGCGACAGTTGTCGTTTTGCCTGCGCCCTGCAATCCCGCCATGAGGATAACGGCGGGTGGCTGCACGTTTAACGCCAGTCCCTCGTTCACCTCGCCCATGGTGGCGGTAAGCTCGTCACTGACGATCTTGATAAATGCCTGACCGGGAGTCAGGCTGCGAATAACCTCCCGCCCGATCGCGCGTTCACGGACTTTGGATACAAAATCCCGCACAACCGGAAGAGCGACATCTGCCTCCAGCAATGCCATACGCACTTCACGCAAGGCGTCCTGGATGTTGTCTTCGGTTAATCGCGCTTGCCCGCGCAAGCGCTTGAAAGTGACGCCAAGACGATCGCTGAGACTTTCGAACATGTTTTTGCCCCGAAACGGTTTTGAATGACGTAATATTATCTTATTCAATAGCTTTGTCGAGAAGCCTTGGCCAACAAGCCCGGCTTATCCAAGCAAGCTCGCTCCTAAATTGATTAACGGCACCTTAAACTATCGCATGCAAATTGTAATCAGCATCCTCGCTATTCTGATGTATCTGATTTGCACCTGGCAGATAGGGCAGCGTGCGCGCATTCGCCTGAAAGGCGGCCAAGTCGCTTGTGGCCGGCAGATCGCCCTCTTTTGGATTGTTGCCTTGATTTTGCATGGCGGCGCACTCTATCTGGACATCGTTACGCCGACCGGCCTGAATCTGGGCGTCGCTCAGGCCCTATCTATGGTTGGCTGGCTACTCGCCTTGATTGTACTAATCTCGCTCCATAATAGGCCAGTGGAAGGGCTTGGTCTCATATTATTGCCTTTTGCTGCATTAACGATTGCCATAGAACTGATTTTTCCAGATACACGACTCATACTGCACCCGGAAAATCAGATTCTAGCTGTTCACGTTTTCATTTCCCTCATCGCTTCCAGCTTATTCGTTATCGCTGCCTTGGAAGCCGTTTTACTCTGGTATCAGGATCGGCGTTTACGGACTCATCGCCCTGGTGGATGGCTCAGCGTGCTGCCGCCCCTGCAACACACCGAAAGCATTTTGTTCCAGACTTTAACGCTTGGATTTCTCCTGCTTACTGCCGCCCTGGCTACTGGCCTTTTGTTTATCACCCGATTTCTTAGCATGGAATCCCCCCAACGCACGGTTCTGTTCATCGCTTCATGGGTCGTTTTTGGCTTGCTGTTGCTCGGACGATGGCGTTTGGGTTGGCGAGGCAGAGTCGCCATTCGTTGGACGCTTTCGGGTTTTGGCATCTTGATTGTTGCCTATCTCAGCACCCTCATTTTCAACGCACTCACAATCTCTGGATGAACATCTCCTTGATACGCAGCCGAGCGCTTCATGTGACTTTGTTGCCATTACCGAGAAATTCCGGCACGAATGGAACGCGCAAATACTCAGTTCGACGCGAGCGAAATTCAGGCTTGCGCCGGACCTTGCTATTCGAAAACATTCAGGACGAATCATTCGGCATTCCTATATTCCAATACTTTACGCGCTCTGAAGTAGTCGGAGCCAATACCCGAAGACACGCATCTTGAACGCCACTCAACTCGGCTTACTCGGCCTTCTGCTTCTCCTCCTAGTGATGGTTTCCGCATTTTTTTCCGGAACCGAAACGGCATTGATGTCATTGAACCGTTATCGGCTCAGACACCTTGCCGAAAGCGGGCACCGTGGAGCTATTCTCGCGCAGAAGCTGCTTAGCAAGCCTGATCGTCTCATTGGCCTGATATTACTGGGAAACAACCTGGCCAACATCTTGATCACCCAATTGGCCACTTACCTCGGCTATGCCCTGTTTGGCGACGCCGGTATCGCTATCGCCACCGGCGTATTGACATTCGGCTTGTTGATTTTCGCCGAGGTAGCCCCCAAGACTCTTGCCGCCCTGCATGCCGAACGGGTGGCTTTCCCGGCGGCGTTCATCTACGTCCCTTTACTGAAACTCACCTACCCATTAGTCTGGTTTGTCAATCTGATCGCCAATTCGATTCTCAAGGCAGTAGGCGTATCCACGGACGACGTGGAATCCCAACCAATCAGTCGTGAGGAGCTTCGTAGCGTAGTCAATCAAGCAGGAGGACTGATACCCAAACGCCACCAGAAAATGCTTCTCGCGTTGCTCGACCTGGACAAGGAAAGGGTCGAAGACATCATGGTGCCGCGCAATGAAATTGTCGGTATTGATCTGGATGAACCCTGGGATGAGATCCTTGAGCAACTCGAACAAACACCCTACACGCGGCTGCCTGTTTATCATGGCGATATTGACCACGTAGTGGGCATCATTCACATCCGGCGCATCTTCAAACTGGCTCAGGCAGACCGGCTTGACAAGGAAACTCTTGAATCTGAGCTGCGCGCGCCCTACTTCATTCCCGAAAGTACCACCTTGAATCAACAGCTTCTGAATTTCCAAGCCGAGCGACGGCGTATCGGCCTGGTAGTGGATGAATACGGTGACATCCAGGGACTGGTGACACTTGAGGACTTGCTTGAAGAAATCGTCGGCGAATTCACGACCGACCCCACTGCCCACAGCCGCAGCATTCACCCTCAACCAGATGGCAGCTACATCATTGATGGGTCAATTCATATTCGAGAGCTCAATCGCGTTCTTGGATGGCGCCTGCCCACCAAGGGGGCTCGTACCTTGAACGGCCTCATTCTGGAATATCTTGAAATGATTCCGGAGCCTGGAACCAGTGTTTTGATAAATGGTTACCCATTGGAAATCGTCCAAACCAAGCACAATGCGGTTCGCACGGTGCGGGCGCAGCCGCAACTTCTGAAATACAGCCAAAAGAAAAAATAATGGCCAAGCCGCGCGTCGAATATCAATGCGCCGCTTGTGGCACGACATTTCCCAAATGGAGTGGGCAATGCGCCGAATGCGGAGAATGGAATACTTTGATGGAAATCGCCGCTCGCAAACCCGCCAAAGCACAAGCACCTCATCCCCGCTTCAGCGGATACGCCGGGAGTGCTGGTGTTCGCCGCATGAATGACGTCGCATTGGAAGCAGAGCCTCGCACGGCCACCCAAATCGATGAATTCGATCGCGTCCTCGGCGGAGGTTTAGTGCATGGTTCAGTGGTACTCATCGGAGGCGATCCCGGCATAGGCAAATCCACCTTGCTGATTCAAACGCTAGCCACACTAGGCCGATCTCTTCCTTCGTTGTACGTCACTGGCGAAGAATCCCTGCAACAGGTGACATTGCGAGCGCATCGCCTCTCCCTGCCGCGGGATCATTTGCGGCTATTGGCTGAAACCAGGGTAGAGCAAATTCTGTCTATCGTTGCCGAAGAACACCCACGGGTATTAGTCATCGACTCCATCCAGACCTTGTATTCCGAACAGCTACAATCCGCTCCAGGTTCCGTCGGCCAAGTGCGCGAAACCGCCGCCCAACTCGTGCGCTACGCCAAACAGACCGACACCGCTGTTTTCCTGGTCGGGCATGTCACTAAAGAGGGCACCCTGGCCGGTCCGCGGGTACTCGAACACATGGTCGATACAGTGCTGTATTTCGAGGGCGACCCAGGCAGCCGTTATCGTGTCATGCGGGCGGTGAAAAACCGCTTCGGCGCAGTCAATGAGCTGGGCGTTTTTGCCATGACTGAGCGTGGCCTCAAAGCGGTCAGTAATCCATCGGCGATATTTCTTTCCCGACATCCGGAACCGGTGTCCGGCAGTGTGGTCATGGTGACTCGCGAAGGCACGCGCCCATTGCTTGTAGAAGTTCAAGCGCTGGTGGATGACAGCCGGCAAAACACCCCCAAACGGATCACTGTAGGCCTGGAGCAGAACCGGCTCGCCATGCTTTTGGCCGTCATGCATCGCCATGGCGGGGTGGCACTTTTCGATCAAGACGTCTTCATCAACGTGGTCGGCGGGGTAAAGGTCAGCGAAACGGCAGCGGATCTTGCCGTGCTTGCTGCCGCGCTGTCGAGTCTTCGCAACCGGCCTTTGGCCAGCAACCTCGTGGTTTTCGGCGAGGTGGGTTTGGCTGGTGAGATCCGCCCCGTACCCAATGGCGAAGAGCGATTACGCGAGGCGGCAAAGCACGGTTACACTCAGGCCATCATTCCGAAGGCAAACGCACCTAGACGCCCGCCTCCCGGCATGGAAATTCATGCGGTAGAACGGCTCTCACAGGCGTTGGAACAGCTCACCTGAAATTCAATCCAGATCGGCGATAATGGCTCTGGCCGTTATTTCCGGAACCGGATCAACTTCGATCGTCATACCGGGATGATCAATGCCAGCGGAAAGCGCAGCCCCCCCCTTGATTGCAGCCACCATTTCCGGCGTCATCTCAAAGCGCATGAAATGCACCGTCGAAGTCTTATCATCCGTTTCCCGCTCGATATCTTCATCCGCGATGGCGTAAATCCTGTCGAAACCTGCCACGCGCATCCACACGCTATCCTCGATACCGATCAATCGACCGACGGCTTCCTGCCGTTGCGCTACATCGGTATATTCGAGCATGAAAGTCGCTTTCCAGTTGGATCCATCCGGGATCAGGGGGTTATAGGTCGCCAATTCCTCTTCAATACCGTCGGCTTGGAAAATTCTCTCCGCACGTAACATCTCTTGGATCTGATACTGCATAGTCAGGCTGTCCTCGAAATAAAGCGCGGCATGCGGCCCCAGTGGCAACCGGCGGTTCTTTTTGTGCGCCATGACCCGCCTACGGAATTCAGGGCGATGCGCGTCGTAGGCCTCAAGCGACATCAAGTCATCACGGGTCAATTTCTCCATTTTAATGGCTCCCTTTTCCAATTTCTCATTCCAGGCCGTAAGCGATTCTCAGCAGTGTCAGCGGATGTTCAGGAGGACGCTCGTCTCCTTGATCCCGCAGGCCATTCTCTATCTGATGCCCTGCCATTGGGCAATCGCTCGAGTAATGATCGCTTTCGGCTTTTTGCACTCGACTGACAACCGGTCGGCATATTTTCATGGATATATCATGGAACTCGCTCTTGACCGCATAGGTACCATCGTGGCCGGAACAGCGCTCAATAGTTTCGATATGAGTGTCCGGCACAAGTTCCAGCAATTCGCGGGTCTTGAGCCCCATGTTCTGCACGCGCAGATGACAGGCAGCGTGATAGGCGATCTTGCCCAAGAACTCCTTGAAATCCGTTTTCAGCAGCCCTTCCTTGTATCGCCGCATAAGATATTCAAATGGATCGAAGATATGCTCTCTGACCTTGGCCACATCAGGATCATCCGGGAACATAAGTGGCAATTCCTGCTTGAACATCAACACACAGGAAGGCACGGGGGCGACGATGTCCCAACCCGCATCAATCATACTCATCAACACGGGTATGTTCGCCTCCTTCGCCCTCGCCACGGCTTCCAGGTCACCCAGTTCCAACTTGGGCATGCCGCAACAACGCTCTTTCTCAACCAAGGTCATTTCGATGTCATTATGATCGAACACCTTGAACAGATCCTCTGCCAGATGCGGCTCGTTATAGTTGCCGTAACAGGTGGCGAACAGGGCTACTTTCCCTTGTGTTTTCCCAGCAGGTATCGCCTTCTCAACCGTTGACTGGAAGCTGGCAACGCGTTGGCGCCCAGTGGGATAGTGATACTCGGGCAGGATCGCGTGAGCGGAAATACCCATCACTTTCTCCAATTGCTCACGAAATCCAGGGTTGTGATTAGAGGTATTGACGATTCCGGCGACCACAGGAATGCTGGCCAACCGACCGACGGCATCAGTGGAACTTATCAGCTTATCCCTCGGTTTTACATCCCCCTCCTTGAACTTTACTGCCTTGGCTCGCAGCATCAAATGTGGAAAATCCACGTTCCATGGATGAGGCGGTGTATAAGGGCACTTCGTCATATAGCACAAATCGCATAAGTAACACTGATCAACTACTTTCCAGTAATCTTCCCTGGCGACCCCGTCCACCTCCATGGTTTCAGACTCGTCAACCAGATCGAACAAAGTAGGAAAAGCATTACAAAGGCTCACACATCGGCGGCACCCATGGCAAATATCGAACACTCGTTCCAGCTCTCCGAACAAATGTTCATGGTCATAGAACGCCTCTGTTTGCCACTCTAATGGATGACGGGTGGGCGCCTCCAGATTGCCCTCTTTTTTGTCGTCAGTAGGTGCGGACATATGTATCTCCATTTCCTAGGATTCGGCGCAATCATCATCTATTACACCGATAGCGGATATTTTTGGGGATAAATGGGGGAGCATCCACAAACATAACGAGAACGACTCCCCCGATGGTTTACGCTAAGGCATCCAGTGCTTTCTGGAAGCGGTTGGCGTGTGAACGCTCCGCCTTGGCCAGGGTTTCGAACCAGTCGGCGATTTCATCGAACCCTTCTTCGCGAGCCGTTTTAGCCATTCCCGGATACATGTCAGTATACTCGTGAGTCTCTCCTGCAATGGCGGACTTGAGGTTCGACTTAGTATCACCAAATGGCAAGCCAGTCGCCGGATCGCCAACTTCTTCCAGATACTCGAGATGCCCATGAGCATGACCGGTTTCACCTTCCGCTGTTGAACGAAAAACTGCGGCCACATCATTTTGACCCTCAATATCCGCCTTGCCCGCAAAGTATAGATATCGACGATTCGCCATAGATTCGCCGGCAAAAGCATCTTTCAAGGCCTGTTCTGTCTTGCTACCTTTAAGTTCCATGGTGCTATCCTCCTAGATTGTCAAGAAACACTATGTGGCGCAGTAAATGGCCACACCCATAATTTAGACATAGTCTAATTATATGTCAACCCATTGTTCAACTTTCAACTCACGCCTCATGGATTGCCCTACGGTTCAGACTCGGGTACTGTTCCACTCTGTTTACAATCCGTCTCTCTTATCTCCGATGAGTGCAAAGAAATTTGACCTTGAGAAAGCGCTTAGCCAACTCGAAAAACTGGTCGAACGCCTGGAACAGGGGGATCAGTCCCTGGAAACATCTTTAAAAGCCTTCGAACAAGGCATAGAGCTCGTTCGCGAATGCCAGCAAACACTTGCTCAGGCGGAGCAAAAAATCCGCGTCTTGACCGCCAATAACGAGCTGGATATCGACCTCGACAACATCAATGGAAACAATAGTGATGATTGACCCCGCCCAACTGGCAGATAACTGGCGCGCTCACATCGAAGCCGTACTCGAACGCTGGCTGCCTTCCGAAGATACCTCTCCGGAAAGATTGCATGCTGCCATGCGTTACGCCACGCTGGGTGGCGGCAAGCGCATCCGCCCCTTACTGGTCTATGGAACTGGTCATGCCCTAGGTCTTGATTTGGATTCGCTGAATGCCCCCGCTGCCGCAGTCGAAATGATCCACGCCTATTCCTTGATTCACGATGATCTCCCTGCAATGGATGACGATGATATTCGCCGCGGGCGCCCAACTTGTCATCGCCAGTTCGACGAGGCAACGGCGATTCTCGCCGGCGACGCCATTCAATCACTGGCCTTCCACATTCTGGCTTCAGACCCCTCGTTGAAGTGCTTGCCAGATACTCGCCTGGCTATGATAGATGCCTTGGCCAATGCCGCTGGATCTCGTGGCATGGCGGGCGGCCAAGCCATAGACCTCACCTCGGTGGGGCGCGAACTTTCTTTGGCGGAACTTGAAAACATGCATATCCACAAAACGGGGGCGCTGATCCGGGTCAGCGTGCGCATGGCCTCCTTATGCGCAGAACATGCAGATGAGGAAATCCGCCAGAAGCTCGATCGCTATGCTGAATGCATAGGATTGGCTTTTCAGATCAGAGATGACATCCTTGATGTGGAGGGAGACACGGAAACCCTCGGTAAAACCCAAGGAGCGGATATCGCCCGCAACAAACCCACCTTCCCGAGCTTGCTTGGGCTAGACGAGGCAAAAACACATGCTCGGGCTCTTCACGAGGAGGCTTTGAAAGCTATTGAATCATTGGACCCAGCACGCAGTCAGGTTTTGCGCTGGATTGCGGACTTTGTTCTTAATAGACTGCATTAACGGCACATTATGTATGTCACGAGGGTTACGATTGCCTCAAAATTCTTCACATGAGAATACGGTCAACTCGCATCACCACCTCGTGCTTGTACTTAGCAGCCACACTTCAGAAACTTCCCACTCATGGGAAAGTTCCTGCCACCCCCACTCCAGGAAAAATGTGTCCAGATCAACCAAGGAAAGAATTAGTTGTTCTCAATCTAACTATCACAACCGAGCGGAATTCATTTGACAACAGGCATGATAACTACATGCAAATTTCCATAAAAAGTTATGGAGCAAAAAACTATTCTTCAATATAAGTCATTCCTTTTAAAACCATCGCTTCGTCATATGCGGCATCGACAGTCAAATAACGCATCAATAAGATGCCATCTCCTCCAGTAATCATAACTATGGCATCCTCACCCATTTCGGCTAATTTATTTTTCATTTCTAATATCACCGCATCCACACTTTTCGCCCACGAATATATCAATCCACTTGTCAAGCAGGATTGTGTAGAGCAATTAAATATTTTTTCCTTATCATTCAAACTCATATCTATTTGATTGAATTTTGGCAATGCCTTTAATAATGTTCGCTTGATAAGATTAAATCCTGGTAATATTATGCCTCCAAGATGAGTCCCATCGGAAATCACCGCATCAACCGTGGTCGCGGTACCCGCAGATACAACAATTGCAGATCGATTTAATTGAGCAAGCGCTGAAATCATTATTAGAACCCGATCCATTCCAACTTCCGATTTTTTCTCGTAACAAACATTTATCCGCCTGTTATCAGCAATACTCAGCTCCTTGAATTTACCCCATCGTTTTTTAATAAAATATTCTCTAAGAATGTCTTTTAGATTGCTGGAACTTACATCAACTAAATATATCAAGGCCGGTTTATCAAAATAGATCAATTTAGTATTTAACTCTTCAATGCTTTCGAAAACATAAATCTGCTCTACCTCCCCCCTCTTTCTTGATATGCCACACTTTATTCTGCTGTTGCCAATATCGATCAATAACTTCATTGGACGAGTCTTGCACTGACAAAGGACGAATCCAGGATTTTCAATCCCTGAGATGTCTTCACCATAAGTCTCCCCCCATCATCAATCCCCGCCCCTCTTCCCAAAATAACAGAACCATCCTCGCGATATATTTCTATTTCCTTTCCTAAAAATAGATCGAGTGACGACCACAATTGTAAATAATCGCGTAATACGTTTTCATTTATTTTTTCACAAAAACTCAATAAATTTTCTATTATTCTCGATATTAACTGATCCCTTTTTGAAAAGGCATCCTTCCATATCTCAGCCAATCCAATTGGATTCATATCCATACAAGGATCCTTATCCATTTCCTGAATGTTTAGACCCACCCCTATGATCCAGTACCGTTTTTTATTTGAGCTTATTTCTTCCACTAAAATCCCCCCCATTTTCTTGTTATTGAAATAAATATCATTAGGCCATTTCATACGCACTATAATTCCGGATATTTCTTGAATTGCTAAACCAACAGCAACCCCCAACCCCAAAGTCATTCCATTCAACTTCAAAGCATCTTTATTGCTGGCGTCATAACATATGCTCAAATAAATATTTCCACCACATGGCGAAATCCATTCCCTACCTCGCCTCCCTTTGCCATGGGTTTGACACCCGGCAATGCAAATGTCACCTGAGTTTGCTTCGTTATTTTTTACCAGTCTTTTTAGGTATTCATTTGTTGAATCCAATTTACCGAAAATATAGATTTCGTAATCTAGTTTATTGCATCGATTTGAAATAAGTTTTTTTATTTCTTCTGGATCAGACGGATTAAACATAAAAATAATGCCCTACGGATTCAACTCACAAGTGCAACGGGTGGATCAACCCCGAAGAATACCTGCTTGGGCGTTTTGTAGCCCAGGCATTTCCGGGGTCGGTTGTTCAATTTATCCATGATCTGCTCGACCTGGGCAGAGGTCAGCTGATTGAAGTCAGCCCCCCTTGGGAAGGTACTGGCGAATGAGCCCGTTGGTGTTTTCATTCAGGCCACGCTCCCAACAGTGATGGGGATGAGCGAAAAAGCCGTCAGCCTCCAGCGCCTTGGCAATGTCCATGTGTAGCGCAAACTCCTTGCCGTTGTCATACGTAAGTGTATGCCCCCCTGTGAGGACAGCGGACGAATCGCTCTCAAGATGGCCGCCTTGACCGCTTCCGCCGTCTTGTTGGGCGCCAATGCCAGTACGCTCATCCGGGGATATCGCTCTACCAGGGCGGCCAGCACGGCACCCTCTGGCTTCCCATTCATCGTGTCCACCTCCCAGTCCCCAATGCGACTACGCTCCTCAACCACCGCAGGGCGTTCATCAATGGAAACCCGCTCCCTGGATGCGCCCACGCCGGTCATGGCGGCCATAGCGCTTCCTGCGGGGCTTCTGGCAGCGCGGATGACGATGCAGGTCGCCACCACGTCGCTCGCCCTCGTACACGTGGTGGTAAATCCACTCATGGCTGATGCGAATCCCTTCCCTCCGGTGCAGCCAGCCGCTGATCTGCTCCGGGCTCCAGTCTTCCCTCAGCAACCGTTCCACGCGCCACCATACCCGGAGTCCGTATCCGCCTTCGGCTCCTCTCTTGCTTGCGGTTCTGCGCCAGCCTGTGGGCCTGCTTGGGCCGGTATCCTTTCAGCCCCTTGTTCCGCCTCGGCTCCCGGCTGATCGTCGAGGTACTGCGACCCAGGGTTACTGCGATTTCCTTCTGGCTGTGGCCCGCTTTCTTCAGCGCGTAGATCTGGTATCGTTCCTCTCGGGTAAGCTGCGCGTAACTGTCGCACCCCGGATGATACTATAGATCCAAGGAGGTTTCCTTTACTGTATGCTCGAGAGATATTGAGAGCGCAGGATATACAGGAGAAGTGAACATCGAACTACGATTGCATCGACGGGCCCGCACGACCCCTGCGGTACGGGCGGAGATCGCCAAGAGTAACGAGCCTGTACGGGCCCTGGGACGTCGCTTTGGTACCTCGGAGATGACAGTTCGCAAGTGGAAAAGCCGGGATTCCGTCTGGGACCGCTCGCATACCCCGCATCGCCTGCAAACGACGTTGAACCCGGCACAGGAAGCCATTGCCGTGGAGCTCCGGAAAACGTTGCTGCTTCCTTTGGATGACCTTCTGGCGGTGATGCGCGAGTTTGTTCATGCGGGCTTTCCCGTTCTACCCTCGACCGCTGTCTCCGTCGCCATGGAGTGGGGAACCTGCAGGACCTCAAGCCCACTCCAGCCAAGGCTCCTCAGAAAGCATTCAAGGCGTATGAACCGGGCTTTGTGCATATCGACGTCAAATACCTGCCGCAGATGGCCGACCAGTCCTCGCGCAGCTATCTTTTTGTGGCCATTGACCGTGCGACTCGCTGGGTCTTTGTAGCCATCAAAAAGGACAAAACGGCACGCTCTGCCGCCGCCTTCCTCAAGGCCCTGCAGAAGGCCTGTCCGATCCGCATACAAAAAATCCTCACGGACAACGGAAAGGTATTTACCGACCGCCTCTTTACCGAAGAAGGGCGCAAGCCAACGGGCGATCATCTGTTTGACCAACTCTGCA
>Ga0256829_1000530_pt1 | contig 37454 bp, 39 predicted proteins | sample 131447metaG_FD_185979 | JGI IMG/M metagenome (GOLD analysis project Ga0256829, IMG submission 185979) | Hydrothermal vent microbial communities from Lau Basin, Pacific Ocean - 131-447 | ecosystem: Environmental > Aquatic > Marine > Hydrothermal vents | place: Pacific Ocean: Lau Basin | collected... | reverse complement strand
TTTGCAAGCCGAGGATATGTACTGCTTCCTTCAGCAGATGGACCATGACAACCAGAACAACCATTAGCAAAAAAAAGCATCTCGCCCCGGTTATACATGCCATCATTTGCGTATATTTTTGTTATTAGAATAATAAATAATAAAATAAATCTCACTCTCATCTCCTCTTTGCTATAATTGTATCAAAAAGTAGTCACAAATTGAATAATTTTACGTTTGAATACCCTTCTATTTTAATACTTTTACTTTTGGTAATTTGTATCTACAAATGTCCACAAACGCTTAAACAGATTATATTTCCACATATACAGCTTTTTTCAAAAAAAACTTCTTTAATAAATAAAGAAAAACTTCTTTATTCTCTTATATTGGCATCAATGATTCTCGCTCTTGCATCTCCTATAACGTATGATCAAAAAACTTCAAGCAAACGAAAAGGACGAGACCTTGTCTTTGCACTTGACACCAGTGGTTCTATGGCAGAGAGTGGGTTTGATACAAAAAATCCACAAAAAAGAAAATTTGATGCACTCAGAGAACTTCTAAAATCTTTTATAACAAAACGTTTTAATGATAATGTCGGAGTAAGTATTTTTGGTACCTATGCCTACCCTGCTATTCCTTTGAGTTATGATATGAATAGTGTTGCCTTTTTACTTAATTTTTTTGATGTTGGCATTGCAGGAGATAGTACTGCCATAGGAGAAGGATTAGCAACAGCACTCAAAATACTTAAAAAAGGAGAAGCGAAAGAAAAAGTTATTATTCTTATTACAGATGGCTTTGAAAATAGCGGTTCTATTTCTGTAAAAGAAGCAGTAAAAAGAGCAAACAAGTTACATGTAAAAATTTACACTATAGGGATAGGAGATAGTACTACATTTGATGCGAATCTTCTCAAACTTATAGCAAAGAATACAAAGTCTAAAATGTTTGCAGCTAAAAATGCAGAAGCATTACAAGATGTTTATAAAGAGATAGATAAACTCGAACCGAGTGCCATACGTTCTAAACATTATCTCAACAAACAAAATCTTTACATGTACCCTCTTTCTTTAGCATTTTTATTACTTCTTTTCCTTGCATTCAAGCAAAAAGAAGAGCAACTATGACTCTTTTATATCCTTGGGTTCTATTTGGATTTATACCCCTATATTTTTTATATAAAAGCGATGCAAGTCCAAAAGAAAAAGAGAAAAAACGACAAAAATATTTACTTTACATAACACTTTTTTTCGCATTACTGGCTTTAAGCAGACCTGTGATGATTAATACACCCAGTGAGCAAAAATTTGATGCCAAAGATTACATTATAGCTCTTGATGCCTCATTTTCAATGCAAGCAGATGACTTAAAACCGACACGGTATGACGCGGCAAAAAAAAATATAAAGCGTATTTTAAAAAGCTTGAGTAAAGACAGATTTAGTATATTTGCTTTTACATCCAATACTATGCTTATATCACCGCCGACAACAGATAGTACAATAAGCATGATGGCACTCAATTCCCTTGAACCAAAATATATACTGACAAAAGGCACTTCCCTGCTCTCTTTATTTAAAAGTATTGCAAAAACATCTTACAAACAAAAAAATCTTATTATTTTTACTGATGGAGGCGAGGATAGAGACCTCAATGAACTTGTCCAACTATGTAAAAAAAATTCCATTATTCCTTATATAGTTGCTACAGGTTCAAACAGCGGAGCAACACTCAAAAAAGAAAATAAGCCCATCTTAGATACGAATAAAAACCTTGTGATTTCTAAAATAAATCCTCTTCTTGAACCTTTAGCTAAAGAGTGCAACGGAGAATATTATGAATTACATACAAATAAAGATATAGCCAAAGAAATTATTGCAGATATAAAAAATAAAAATAGCGACATAAAATCAACCATAAAAGTACTTAGCTATAAAGAACTTTTCATGTTCCCTCTTGTTATAGCACTTTTAAGTTTTTTTATTTCTGTCACAAAACTGCAGCAATTTTTTATATTTATTCCCTTATTTCTTTTACCCTATCAAAGTCATGCGGCATCACTCTTTGATTTTTACCATAACAACAAAGCAAATCAAGCATATAAAAGTAAAAAATTTATTGTAGCTGCAAAAGAGTTTAAAAAGATTTCACCCTCACCAAAAAGCTACTATAACAGTGCAACTGCCTACTACAAAGCAAAAAATTATAAAAAAGCTATAGAACTTTTTTCTCAAATACAATCTACAAATCCGAAATTAAAACAAAATATTTTTTATAATCTCGCAAACTGTGCTGTAAAATTAAAAAAATATAAGCGAGCTAAACGTTATTATCAAAAAGCTTTGGCACTTGGATTTGATAAAGATGCTTTTTACAATCTTTCACTTTTATATAAATTAGGAGTAAAAGAGCAAAAAAATCTCTCTGATATGCTTCCTAAAAAAAGAAAACAAAAAAAAGAGGTAACAAAACAAAATCAGAAAAAAAGTACAAGTAAAAGTGCCTCATCCAAGTCAAATCAAAAAGCTTCACAAAAAAGTAATGGGAGTGGTAAAAACAAAAAAAAGAAAAAACAAAATCAAAATTTACAGCTCACAAAACATAAAAATAAATCAAAATATAAACTGGGCTATAAAGCCTATGAACTTATAAACAAAGGATATACAAATGAAAAACACCCTTGGTAAAATTACTTTATTGATTATACTCTTTTGTGTGTCACTTTTTGGAAACACCCAATTGGCAACATATAAGCTACAAACCAATAAAAAAAGTGTTCATATAAAAGAGCCTCTCCTTCTTACCTTTACAGCCAAACAAAAAGATCATAATGACAATATGTTTTTTGAATTTACTATACAAAAAAGTCCTGATTATGAGGTAAAACTTCTGCATAAAACTATACACGATAATAGCTTTCACAATACTACAACAATTTTTCAATATGTACTTTTTGCATTAAAAGAAAAAACGTTGCATATAAAATTTAATTTTATTATACGAACAGCCAGTGATAAAGCTGTAAAGCAAAGTTATGTGGACGATCATGATAATAGTGTAGGTATTAGTACTTCAAATACAAAAGTAGTTCTAAAGCCATTAACAATAAAAGTAAAAAAATTGCTACAGCCCGTAGATTTGGTAGGAGATTTTACGCTTCACTCAAAAATAGATACGACACAAATCAATCAATATGGTGCAGTGAATCTTCATTATATACTAAGCGGCACAGGGTACAAAAATTCTCACTTAAATATACTGAACAAAGCTATTAAAAATGTAACAATATTTTCAAAAATCAATAATGATTTATCAAAACTTACACAAAGTGGTTTTATTATTAAGACAGAATACATATATGCTATGACTTCAAAAAACAACTTTACAATTCCCGCATTCTCTTTACATGTATACTCTCCCAGTAAAAATAAATACTACACACTGCATGCAAAAACATATAATATAAAAGTGCAAAAGATGGATACTACAACATTAATAGACAAAACAGATGCACCTAAAACAGAAAATTTTATAAATACTCAAGCAATAAAAGAGTTTTTCATCTATGCTTTGCTCTTTTTAGCTGGATTTTCAACTGCCAAAATAAGCCAAAAATCATTTTTTAATAAAAATAAAAAGAGAAAATTTGAAGATATTCAAAATGCAAAAACAGTTAAAGAATTGCTTATGCTCTTAGTAATGCATTATCAAGAGAGAGGTTTAGACACATATATTTCAAAGCTTGAAGCAAACGCCAATGATGGACATTCGCTCAATCTTAATAAAATAAAAAAAGATATACTCAATAAACTTATGTAAAAAATTCTACATAAACCTTATCAAGATATTTTTTTGCTTTCTCGGCTTTTTGTATTTTTGGTTCAAAAAGCTCTTGCATTGCAGGATATTTTTCTGAGTACTCTTTATACAAATCACATTTCATATCTATATGACTTTTAAATTGATCTACAACTGCCAACATATCTTCTGGTGTTGCAATCCACTGCATAAAATTTTTGAACATTCTTTCTCGAACATCTATAGCAAAAGATTCATCTAATTCCGCAGCCATACGTTTTAAATCCCATCTTGAAAAGTAAATACCACTCTTAGCAGGAGGTATGATCTCTGCATAAATTGCACGTAAATAATCAGGATAATCTTCATAATCCTCATCTTCAACACAGCTTCCATCAACACAAGCATCTTGCATTGCCTGTTTTTGCATCACTTCAAATTCACTTCTTAATTCATTTAAATCTTTTATATCCATAGTAATCTTCCTATCTTATGTATTTTTCAAATATTTCTTTTGCTAAAGCTTCGCCAAGCAAAGTATTATTCTTTTCTAGATATGTCCCAATCAATTTTTCTCCATCCCTAAGGACAAAATCGCATTTATTATAAACTTGTACAAATTCATCGGCTTCATCTAAAAGTTCAACTGCATTTGCTTGATATTCAGGAGCTATATATGCCCCGTTTACATGTGATTTTTTCATATTTGAAAGCGTAAAATAAAAATCGTCTTCACGTATATTCATAGGTATCATCATTGCATCGACATTGTTTGCTTTTATTTCTTTATTGAGCATTACAAACAGTCTATTTGGACTAGCATGTTCAGCAATAAGGCCAAAGAGTTTTGTCTCTTTTTTAATATCATCAGCAGCATTCATCGTATCTATAGTATTCATATGTTCACTCATTTGATCCCCCACAATTCTTTTGCTTCTTCTTCTTCAATTCTACATCTGTTACACAGTTTTTCTCCACCCTTATATGCAAAGAAATTCCCGCATTCATCACATCTTTTTATATCAAAATGAACTAAAGTTTCAATTTTTGGCTCAAAAAAGCTTGCAAGAGAAAATGTATTTCTCAATGTTAAAGAGTTTGGTTCACATACATCATGACAACTGTGACACTGAACACAACTAAGTGGATTGAAATTAATCTTACTCCCTCTATGGTCTGAACTCAGTGCCCCTGTCGGACAGATTCTATAACACATTTGACAATTTGTACATGTAGTTTCATCTAAATCTTTTTGTGAAATAAATGAAATATCTTCTATATCAATTGTATGAAAAACTTCTGGCACTTTTGCACGTTTCATAGCCATAAGCAATAAACTACGTCTTTGAGGAATATTTTTCTCTTTTATCTTCATTATGTCTTGTGCGGTAACTTTATGTGTTTTTACATTTTTGTCACTGGCATTAACTTCATTTTGCAATTGCTGCTTTATGCTTATGGCAGTTTTAACACCTTCTTTAGAAAGTAATTTACGTCTACTTAAAGCGTCTATTTCTTTTGTAACTTCATAATTTAATTTTTCTACATGTAAAGATTTTTTCTGCACCATTGCTTCTAGGAGAAAATTTACTTCTTCTGCCCTGTTCTTTATAATACTAAGGTTTGTTTTTGCAATCTCACAATTACTACATGGTCCTATATCTAAAGTAACTTCTTCGGACGATATTAAAGCAATACTTAGTAATTCTTCAACACTTAATGATGCTATACATGGAAAATTTTCATCATTACATGTAAGAACGCTTTCTTCATCTTCTAAAAATTTAAAAACATAATTTATCGGTTTAAAATCATCTAATGTGTATGCAGCCGTTGGACAAACAGCATCACAGCCGCCACACCCAACACATTCACTGGGGGTAAAGGATATAGCGGAGTTTTCCAACTTTATAGTTTCAACAGGACATGCCTCTACACAACTATTACAAATCGCAAATTTATTTGAAGTATGAACACATTTGCTGACATCTAAGGTTAAAAGACTCATACTGGGTAGTTATATCCATTATTTTTTAATTCTGTTAAATATTCAAAATCACTCATCATAAATTCTAAACCCAAATCAGCAGCATCAAAGTAAAATGCTGTCCCTGCCTCACTTTTGACATTGAGAAGGTACATTGGAGCCCACTCTAAAATATGATCTTTCATAAATCCATATTGAAGCTGTGAAAGTTGTTTTGCCATTTCCATATTATCATCTTCTAGTGCTTTGAGCTCTGCTTTGCACAATTCATACATAAATTCTAACTCAACACCTATATGATCAGATGCCATTACACGAGCTTTATCTAGCTCAACTTTAAATTCAAAAGCATTAAAAATTGCTTGCACTGGATTCTCGCCGCCAGTCTCCAACATCTGATCTTCTCGCATATAAAAAGATTCGTAAGGAATTAAATGAAGTAAAAAAAGGTTAGTAAAATCAACATTCAAATATCGTTCTATCAAATCTTTTGAACTATGTTCTTTTCTTCTTTTCCAATCTTTAAATGTTGGAAAAAAAGAGAGTATATTTTCATCTTCTTCTATTGATTTTAATAGCCCTTCATCAATTTCACCTATCATAATTCTTGAAATGAGTGCATATATATTTATTCTTGCAATCTGCTCTTGTTTTAAATCATTATTCATAAACAATGTACCTTATTGGAAATTTTTCTTAGAAGTATAGTAAAGCCACACTTGAAGTGGGCTTTAACTTTATTGTTAAACGTCTTTAATATTAAACTCGTAAGCTTTTTGGCTTGGTTTTACAGGACGTTTAATGTGATATGGACGACGTAATTTATCTGCCGCTGTTAATGGACGAGATAATTGATCTCTCCATGCTTTGTAAACTTTGAAGTTACTTTCATAATTTACATAAATATTACCTATTTTCTCATCAGCTCCAGCCTTAGAAAGAATAACTTTTTGATGCCAACCATGATTTCCGGCAATAGGGTCTGGATGACAAGGAGATACAGCATTTTGCCATGCACCACTAAGTCCATTCCACCAGATATCTTCAAGGTCTCTATTGTACTCTTTAAACTGCCATGCTTTATGAGGATGAATACCCTCAGTAGTTGTCATAGTTCCAATTTTTCCATCATTTGTCATAGAAACTTTTGGAGAACCTAAACTCATGATACCAAGAGTATGCTCAAATCCAGGGATTTTTACAGAGTCTTGAAGTTTCCATCGACCAGCATGGTGTGAACATGCAAGTACACCCGGACGAGTTGCTTCAGTTGGTACAGCCATAGCAATAAAATAACCACTTTTAATGCCAGTTAAAGTATCTTGAATCTGTACTTTTACAGCATCACCACGTTTGATACCAAGTTTCTCAGCATCTTTTGTATAAATCCATACAGGGTTATGGTTTTGTGAAATTTCCATTAAATGTTTAGAGTTCACAGAACGCGTATGAATATTATATGGTAGACGATAGATATTATTTAGTGCAAATTCATTATCTCCTTTCATATGCTTATGGTGTACCTGTGTGACAAGGTGAATCATTTTTTCACTCTCTGCATCATTTCTTGGATAAATAGGCACCGCATACTCAGGCCACTTCCATTCATCAGCTAACCACTCAGAAAAGAACTCAAGTTTCTTACTTAATGTATGGAAACCTTCATGAAGCTTACCGTCTACATCAACGCCTATAGATTTTTTGAAATTACCATCATCAACCCATAATGCACCAAACTCATCTTTAGTTACTTCATTTTTAGCATATTTATGACCATGTGCATGGTAATGTGTTCCATCAAATTCAAGCTCTTCCTCTTGAGGTTTATACACATCAGTTTTCTCAGTCCAAGCACCATGATCTCTCATATAGCTATAGATTGGATACTCTTCACCTTTATAAAGTTTTGTAGCTTCTGCTTTTAGTTTTGGTAATAACTTAAATGCTTCATCAAAATACTCAGGTACAGTAACACAACGAGACGGATCTTTTTTACTTGCCCAGTATTTTGCAATACCAAGAGAACCATCAGGGTCAACATGATGCATAATAAGGTTTGGCCAGAATTCGCTCTCTTCCCAAACTTCACCAAGACCAAATTTCATGTGTGCTTCTAGTGTAGCACGAGTTGGATCTTTTGGTTTCCAACCAGCTTTTTCAGCAGCAACACGAAGTACCGCTTGACGGAATTCAATACGTTGTTCTGGTTTAGATGGAGTAGATTGTTGATCATTTCTCTCACCAGCAAGTCCAACAGGAAGTACATAATCACAATACCAGTTTGTCTCAGACCATGTTGGAGACAAGTTAAATGTTAATTCAAATTTATCTTCACGCTTTAATGCTTCCATCCATCTGAAACCATCCGGATTAATCCAGAGTGGATTGTGCATTCTTGGAACATATACAGCCATAGACTTAGGAATCTTAAGACCTTTTTTTGTCCACTTTTCATGCCATTCTTCATCCATCATAAGTTGCGGCATCATAAATCCCATTTCATATGTTGCTATAGGATATTCCGGTGGCCAAGCAATTTCATTCCATGCATCAGTTTTTGGTGGGTGAACACCAGCCACTGTAGCTTTGTCACCTTTACCGGCAACTGAAATTTCATGCCAATGGTGCATACCTATTCCACCAATATCTCCACGCATTGCTCCAACAAGAGCAAGAGGTAAGAAACCAGCACGAGTATTCATCCAACCACCACGGTGACCAATTGCTCCCCCACGCCAAAGGTAAGATGCTATTTTAGCACCGGCTGGAACAAAAAGTTCCCATAATTCGTCAAGTTTATATTCCATGCCTTCAAGACGACATTCTTTTACTACAAACTCTTTTGTATATGGAGCATAAAGTTCTTTCGCTAACTCAATAAATGATTCATAAGAATCATCTTTTGGCATTTTAGAAATATAGCCATAACCAATCATCTTTTTAAGATAATCTTTATTTGCCATCAATCTGTCCCAGTTCATCCAGTTTTTTACATATTCATGATTTACTACATCCGAACCATCTTTTTTCTTTTCATGTAAAACACGATTTGCTAAATAAAGATAAAGAGCTGCTTCTGTTCCTGGCCAAGTTGGAATCCAAAGGTCAGCCATACCAGCTGAGTTTGACATACGAGGGTCAATAACAACCATCTTAGCACCACGCTTTCTAGCATCAGCAATATAACCTGCTGATTGTTGGAAGTAGTGACCTGCATCTGCAGCATGTGATGATTGTAAGAAAATAAGATCAGCATTTGCCCAATCTGGTGAATTTCTATCATCATTTGCCCATTGAATTGTACCTTCACGAGCACCTGCAGAACAGATATTTGTATGTGAGTTATATCCGTCAATACCTAAAGATTGTGGAACACGTGGGCCAAAACCATTTTCATTTGGACGACCAACATGGTACATAATAGATTTTTTAGAAACTTCATCACCAACTTTTAGAGTATCGTGCATTTTCTTACCGATTGCAGCCATTGCTTCATCCCAAGTTACACGAACCCACTTCCCTTCACCACGTTTAGAACCTGGAGCTCTTTTGATTGGAAAAGGTATACGATCTGGATCGTACATTTGGGATGTTACAGCATACCCTTTTGCACAGTTACGACCACGAGAACCTGTATGTAATGGATTACCCATATATTTACGTACAGTAAGTACTCCTTTATCAAAATCGTTCTTGTTAACCCATGCAGTTAACCCACAACCAGCCTCACAGTTTGAACAAACTGTAGGCACGATTGTGTAATCATTTACTTGAATACCATCTGGATTTTCAGCACTTCTTACACCATGACGCTCAATACCACCACGTTTCCAATCCGTTCCATCTAACTCTTTAAAACTATCCCATTCAGATTGATCAGGATAAAATGAAAGCGTTTTAGGTGTATTTGTAAACTTAGAATCAGTTACAGACTCTGCCTTTGCATCAGTTGCAAATACACCCTTTGCTATAGCCACACCAGCAACACTAAATGCAGCACCTTTTAAAAATGTTCTTCTACTTTGTAAATACATTTATATTTTCTCCTTAACTCATTGGTAATAATTGTGGAATAACTAGCCAAACATGTTTTACTACCCATAGACCTACGATTGCTAGAATAGCCGCAAGACTTAAAAGACTGTTACTTTTGCTGACTCTTGAAAGAGCAACAAGTAACATTGGTAAGATATACGCAACCCATTGTCCTATCCAGAACATAGTTGAATACTCACCATTCCCTTTTACATGTGCTAAAATAGCTGTTACTTCTTCTGATTTCATTCCACCGAAGATGTATTCTGACATGTAAATTATAAATGCCAGTAAAGCACTTAAACCTAAAATCGCTCCGAAAAATTGTTTTGTTTCATCACTAAGTTTTGAACCACCAAGTAAAATAATAGCTGCTGAACCAGAAAGAGTTGCTGCTAAAATCATTTGTACTGATTCTGTTGACATTTGCCACAATTCACGTGCACTTGCCTCTGCCATAATACCAGCAGTATAGAGTGTAACAGGAATAGCAAGAAGTGTTAACCAAAAAAGCATCTTATCAAAAAAACCTACAGGATTTTTTGTAAGTAAACAGTTTTCTTTTCTAATCATTACGACTATCATAATGAATTCCATAGCAACAAATAGTGTTGCCATCCATGCACCAACTGTAATAGCTGACGTCCAATGAGGATAGAAAAATATATGCCACATTCTAAATGGTTGATGTAAATCAGCCAATGTAAACAATAAGAAAACATTCATAAATATAAATGAAACTATAAGTGTTAAAGTCCTTAGTCCTTTCATTTCACTAGAATTTTTTCTAAGTAATAAGAAAAGCATAAAGATTAAACCTGTACCTATACTTTTCGCCCACATATTCATTGTAACAAACCAGCCCCAAAATATGTCTGGTAACGGTACGTCCAAAGTCACTACTGCATGTGTTGCAGCCAAAGATTCATGTATCATTCGTGGTGCCCTCCTAAAGGAAGTGTTGTAATTTTATCAAATAAGTTAAAACCTTCAATTCTTTGTGATGCAAGAGGATTAAGATTTACGTCTCCACCTCCAACATAAAAGTGATGAGGATTTGTACCCTTCTCAGGTTTACGTACTCGCACATCTCTATGATCTTGAATATACTTAGAAATATTTGAAGCTGGATCGTCAAGATCACCAAAAATATTTGCTTCAACAGGACATGCAACAACACAAGCAGGCATCATACTTGATGCAATACGGTGTGCACAATATGTACACTTATCTGCTGTTTGTGTTTCTGGGTCTATATAAATAGCACCATAAGGGCAAGCCATAACACAACCTGCACAACCTATACATCTCTCTTTATCAATATTTACAATACCGTTCTCTATATAATGAAGAGCCGATACCGGACATATTCTTTCACATGGTGCATTTTCACAGTGATTACATCTAAGAGGAGTAAATGTTCTCTTAGTTTCTGGGAAAGTTCCCACATCCACATACTTAACACGAAGTCTCCATGTACTAAGTGGAACTTCATTCTCCACTTTACATGCGATCTCACAACCTTTACAACCCATACACAGGTGTAAATCAACTAGGAAACCTAATTGCATATATTCTCCTTTGGCCAATTACGGCTTAATTAAGATTTATAACTACGACTTATTAACATTAAAAGAAGCCCTTATGCACGGCATTTCAAGCTTTTTTTACTACAACAATCTTAGCCAAGTTTGCTTAAATAAGTTATAAATTAGTGATAAGAATTTGATTATTTTTGGAATGTGTGTATTTTAGAATTATTAATATTCTTAATATTTATAATTACCATAAATATTTAAAATATATGCAGTAATTATAAAGAATATTTATTTCATACGAACGCGAACAGATGCTTCATGTGCAGTTAAACCTTCGGTATGAGCTATAAGTGCACATTCTTTTCCTATTTCATTGATAGCTTTAGAACTAAATGAGATGATAGAGCTTTTTTTCATAAAATTCTCAACACCTAAGGGTGAATAAAATTTTGCTGTTCCTCCTGTTGGTAAAGTATGATTTGGTCCAGCAACATAGTCACCAATAGCCTCAGGTGTATTATGACCTAAAAATATGGCTCCGGCATGTTTAATGTATGGCAAAAGTTCAAAGGGGCTCATTGTTGCCACTTCTAAATGTTCAGGAGCAATTTTATTCATCAAGCTAATTGCTTCTTGCATATTTTCACTTACTATTATTGCACCACGTTCTTCGATTGACTTTCTTGCTATCTCCTGACGAGGAAGTTTGAGCAACCATTTTTCTATTTCGATTTTCACCGCGTCAGCCAGTTTTTGTGATGGCGTAATTAAAATAGAACTTGCCATCTCATCATGTTCTGCTTGAGAAAGTAAATCTATAGCTAAATGATTTGCATTTGCACTCTCATCCGCCAAAATACCGATTTCACTCGGTCCGGCTATCATATCTATGTTAACTTCACCAAAAACCATTTTTTTTGCTGTTGCAACAAAAATATTTCCCGGTCCCGTAATAACATCTACCTTAGGTATTGTCTCTGTTCCATAAGCAAGAGCAGCAATAGCACTTGCTCCTCCGACTTTATATACTTCACTTACGCCGCAAAGATGACATGCTGCTAAAAGTAATTCATTTGGTTCGTTATCAGGTGTCGGTGTACAAACTATAATATTTTCTACACCGGCAACTTGTGCAGGAATTACATTCATAAGTAGTGAAGATGGATAAGCAGCTTTACCTCCCGGAATATAAAGTCCAGCACTATCCACAGGTGTTACTTTTTGTCCTAATATCGTCCCGTTTGCTTCTGTATCAAACCAAGACTTTGGTTTTTGTTTTTCATGATATGTTTTAATTCTATCATAGGCTAAATGCAGAGAGTCTTTTAAAGTTTTATCAATATTTTCATAAGCTTTTTGCATAGAAGCTGTTGTTATTTTTAAATCTTCATCACTCTTCGGCGTCCAATTGTCAAATTTTGCAATATGCAATTTGAGTGCCGAATTTTTATCTGTTTTAATATCTTCAATAATACCGCCAACAATACCACTCACATGAGCAATATCCATCTTTCCACGGGTTAAAAGTTCATCGAATTTTTGACTAAAATTGCTATCAGTTGACTTTACAAATATCATTTTTTCATTACTCTCTTTTTAGATTTTTCAAAATCTGTTTTTACAGTAGCTAATGCACCCACAAAGTTAGGTGCCTGAATATACCCCAACAAAGGCTGGTACATTGGACTTCCATCAGGAAATAAGAACCAAATACCCGGAAGACCAGGAGTATTTCGTGCAAGAGTAGCAGGAATATAATCTCTCTGATCTGTCCATGAACGAATAGCTATGAAATCTCTGTTTACTGCTTTTATTACTTTTGAATCATGAAATGTTGTTCTATCTAAAAGAAGACAGTATTTGCATGAGTGACTAGAAATTATAAACATTACAGGTTTATTCTCTTTTTTCGCTAATTCTATTCCACTATTATAATCTTTCGCCCAATGGATTCCATCTGCCATAAGTGTTGTTGTAAATAACAAAGCTATGGTTAGTACTATTTTACGCATATTTTTTTACCTTTTTTAATAATTCTTTTGCACACATCTCAGGATTTTTATTTGTTACATTTATAACGATATCTGCAAGTTCCAAATATCCTGAACGTCTTTCATTATAAAGCTCTTTTGCTTTTTTTAAATTTTTGAGAAGCGGTCTTTTTTTTAATTTTTTAGCAGCATTGGGATGCTCTTTAATTCTTTTAATGATTGCATCAAAAGGAGAATCTAAAAGCACAATTGTACCTATTTTTTTTAAATTTTCCTGTTTATAAAAACCACCGCCGGTAGAAACAAGCGTATTGTGCACACTTTTTTCAAGCCATTTTGCAACATGTCTTTCTAATTTACGAAAATACTTTTCGCCTTCTGCTTCAAATAAAGCCTTAATCTTTCTATTTTCCATACTTTCTATAAGATCATCCGTATCTATGGCAATATAATCAGAATGTTTGACAACTTCTCTAGCTACACTGCCTTTGCCCACGCCCATAAAGCCTATAAGTACAATATTTTTCATTCCTCTTCCAATATATAATTAGCTGTAATTTTAACATACTTCATATAAAAGTATACTACAAAGCTTTCATTTATATGCTATTTATCTACAATTGGTATAATATCTTTCAAAATAATAATAGAGTAGGTTTCGTATGAAAAATAAAAAAATTATCACCCTTGGATTTGCATCTACTGCTGCTTCTATAGCACTCTTATTCTCTTCATCTTTGTTTGCACAAAGTTCAGTAAAAGATGCCCAAGTCTCTAGGCTCCAAGCTTTAGAAAAATTTACAAAAGTCGTTAGTATTGTAGAACAATATGATGTTGATAAAGTCACTATTAATGAACTCATAAACAAAGCACTTGATGGTATGATGAAAAATCTTGATGCACATTCGAACTACTTGACACAAAAAGATTATAAACGACTTAAAGTACAAACAAATGGTGAATTTGGTGGCCTTGGTATAACAGTTGGCATGAAAGAGGGCGCACTTACAGTAATTTCTCCTATTGATGGGACGCCCGCAGATAAAGCCGGATTAAAAGCAGGTGATATTATTTTAAAAATAGATAATAAATCAACAATTGGTATGACCATTGATGAAGCTGTCTCACTTATGCGAGGCAAAGTTGGTGATCCAATAAACGTAATGATTGTTAGAAAAGGAGAAATGAAACCTCTTGCATTTCATATTGTTCGTGGTGTTATTACTATTGATTCCGTCAAAGCAAAAACAATAGATAAAAATATCTTATATATTAGAGTTGCAAGTTTTGATAAAAAAGTAGTTGAAGATGTGCAAAAAGAGATTAAAAAAAGAAAAGGCAGTACAAAAGGTATTATTTTAGATCTAAGAAATAACCCAGGCGGTCTTCTTGATCAGGCAGTTGGTTTAGTTGATACTTTTGTCGATAAAGGCATAATAGTTTCGCAAAAAGGAAGACGTGCAGCAGAGACAAAAACATACTCTGCACATCCTGGCAATACTCTTACAAAGGTTCCTATGGTTGTTTTAGTCAATGGAGGAAGTGCAAGTGCGAGTGAAATTGTAAGCGGTTCCTTACAAGACCATAAACGTGCTGTCCTTGTTGGAGAAAATACTTTTGGAAAAGGAAGTGTTCAAGTTGTTCTTCCTATCACGAAAACAGAAGCTATAAAACTTACTATTGCAAGATATTATTTGCCTAGCGGACGTACCATTCAAGCAGTTGGTGTTAAACCTGACATCAAAGTACTTCCGGGTGAATTAAAAACATATAAAAATGAATTTGCAATTAAAGAAGCAGATTTAAAAGCACATCTCAAAAAAGAACTTGCAAAAGTTGATGGAAAAAAAGCAAAGACTAAAGAAGATAAAAAAGATAAAAAAGATATAATTACACCAAAAATGCTGGACAAAGATCTTCAGCTTAAAGAGGGTGTTGATATTATCAAAGCTCTTATTATTACAAAAGGATAAAAAGTCAATGGAAAAAAGGGATTTACTTTACGAAGGCAAGGCAAAAAAATTATTTTTAACAGAAGATGAAAACTTGGTTATTTCTGAGTTTAAAGATGATTTAACAGCGTTTAATGGTGAAAAAAAGTCAAGTGAAGCCGGTAAAGGTGCACTAAACAATAAAATTTCAACGGAGTTATTTAAGCTTTTAGAAGAAAACGGTATTCCGACTCACTTTGTTAAAATGTTAGATGACAACCATATGCTTCATAAAAAAGTTGATGTTATTATGATTGAAGTTATTGTTCGTAATATCGCCACAGGAAGTCTTACTCGTAATCTTGGTATTGAAGATGGCACAGTGTTACCTTTTACTCTAGTAGAGTTTGATTATAAAAATGATGCACTCGGTGACCCTAAGCTTAATGATCAGCATGCTCTTATTCTTGGACTTGTTGATTTTCAAGATGAGCTTGACAAGCTTCGTCGTATGGCAAGACAAATCAATGATATACTCAAGCCTTATTTTGCACAAAAAGGTCTTAATCTAGTTGATTTTAAACTTGAATTTGGAAAAGACAAGGACGGAAATATCATTCTTATTGATGAAATTTCACCAGACAATTGTCGTTTCTGGGATATAAAAAGTGGTGAAAAAATGGATAAAGACAGATTTCGTCAAGGCCTTGGCGGATTAACAGTAGCCTACGAGCAAGTATTAAATAGAATTTTAGGAAAGTAGTAACATGAAAGCAATAGTAAATGTATTTTTAAAAGCAGGCGTATTAGATTCTCAAGGAAAAGCTGTGCATCATGCACTTGATTCTCTTGGTTTTAACAGCGTTGAAGATGTACGCATCGGAAAACAAATTGTACTTCAATTAGATGAAACAAACAGAGAAAAAGCTATGACTGATGCTACAAAAATGTGTGAAGAACTTTTAGCCAATACAGTCATTGAAGATTATACTATAGAGCTTGTATAATGAAAGTTTCAATTTTACAATTTCCTGGAACAAACTGTGAATATGATACACAGTATGCTTTTGAGAAACTTGGTGCACAAACAGAAATAGTATGGCATAAAACAACAAGCATTCCACAAAATACTGATTTACTGGTAGTCGCCGGTGGATTTTCATATGGCGATTATCTTAGAAGTGGTGCTATTGCAAAATTTAGTCCCATAATGGCTGCGGTTCAAGAGTATGCTTCAAAAGGCGGTAAAATTTTAGGTATATGCAATGGTTTTCAAGTTTTAACAGAGGTAGGTCTTCTACCCGGTGCTTTAAAACGAAATGAAGGTTTACATTTTATCTCAAAATACCATCATTTAAAAGTAGAAAATAATAACAATATATTTTTAAAAGAACTTAACAATAATGATATTGTCAATATCCCTATTGCCCATCATGATGGAAATTATTACATTAATGAAGATGGACTTGCTAATCTTGAAAAGCATGAACAAATTTTACTTCGGTATACTGATAAGAACGGGACGATAAAAAATCCAAACGGAAGTGTTGCAAGTATTGCCGGTGTTTGTAATAAAGAAAGAAATGTTTTTGGTCTTATGCCACACCCGGAACGTGCAATGGAAGCAATTTTAGGCAGTGATGACGGTATTAAAATGTTACAAGGGTTTTTAGTATCGTGATAAAAACACTTTTATTTACTCTTCTTCTTGTTACATCACTTTTTGCAAATAAAGTGATATACCTGAGTTATGATCAGATTCCAAAAAGAGTAATTAAAGGTGAAATATTTTCTGTAACATACAAGGCACTTTCAACTGTTAAACACTTTGATGATATATCTTATGAATTTTCAAACTACCCCGGTTTAAATATTTTAGATGATGTACCACAAAGAATACGAACCGGAAAGTATTATTACGATACTTTTCATATGCAAGTTACAAAGAATAACGCAAAAATTCCTGATGTTACCGCTTTTTTAATGGCTCCTCATGATTATAATGGAACCCTGCTTAAGGGACCAAAACTTAATGTCATTACACTTAACCCTAATCAGAAATTTTCAAATATCATAGCAAACAGCGTAACACTTTATGAGTACAAAACGACAGTTTATGACAATAAACATAATATTGTTATATTTGTAGCCTCTGCACAAAACTGCGATATTACAAAAATGCATTTTAACAATGTTTACAAACAAGGTATTGAATCACAAAGTGGCTCATATAAAGATGCAAAAATCACTTACTTTGTGCTTATTGATAAAAAAATAGAAAATTTTTCATTTTCTTATTTTAATCTACTTAAAAATGATTATGTAACTTTAACCATTCCTATCATTTTAAGTGATGACAGTGTTAGTACGCAAAGTGATTTAAAACCGAGAGATCAGTCACATGATACCATTAAAATGTATATAGCTGCAGCTGTTGCACTTATTGGCTTTTTTCTCATTATTATAAGACGGAAATACCTTTATTTGCTATTTATACTCATACCACTTATATACATCACCTATTTGGCAATACCAGCAGAAAAAATATGCATAAAGCAAGGAGCTAAAATTCATTTATTACCAGTAGAAAATGGAACTATCTTTGAAACAACACAAACACAATATCACTTAGAGAAAGAAGGACAAGTGCAAAACTTTATAAAAGTAAAACTAAACAATAATAAAATAGGCTGGGTAAAGAATGAAGATACTTGCACATATTAACTGGGCATATGCTACTGTCATAATATTTATAGGATTAACGTTTTCTATCATAATGTACCCGATTCTTCCACGCCCATATGCAAGAAAATTTTCTGCTTGGTTCATACGACTGAGTATATTTTTTTCAACGACTATTAAAGGAAGCGAAGACCCTGATGCACAAATGTTTCTTGTCAATCATCAAAGTGATTTAGATATTTGTGTCATCGAAACAATTACAAATAAAGACATTACATGGGTTGCAAAAAAAGCACTCTTTGAAATACCTTTTTTTGGGCTTGCTATGAGTATGCCTGAAGATATTGAAGTAGAAAGAGAGAGTAAAACATCATTAATTAAACTACTCCGTGCAGCAAAAGATAGACTCAAAAAGAAAAGGGTTATTACAATTTTTCCGGAGGGTACCCGCTCTCGCTCGGGGAAGATGTTACCATTTAAATCTGGTGCAAAAGTTATAGCTAATCAATATAAACTCAAAGTACAACCCATTGTACTTGTTCAAACAGCACAATGTTATGATATTAAACGTTTTTATTATATGCCTAAAAGTATAAAAGTTGTCTTTTTAGACTCTTTTGTCGCAGATAAAAATAATCCAGACTGGTTAAAACAATTAAGAGAAAAAATGCAAAAAATCTACGATATTGAATTAAAAGGAGAAAAGTAATGAAACGATTTTTAGGAAAGAAAAAAATTTTACGAATTTATATAAATACTCTGGATAAATATAATGATAAACCTCTTTGGGAAGAAATTTTACAAGAGACAAAGAGTGAAAAACTTGCTGGTGCCACTGTTATAAAAGCAGTTGCCGGACTGGGAGCTTTTGCACAACTCAGAAGTTTTAAGACATGGGCTCTTGCCCAAGAACTTCCATTGATTATAGAAATCATAGATAATGAGACCAAGATACAGGATTTCATAGAACATATAGATACTATGATTGACAATGGGCTTATAACTCTTACAGATACAGAAGTAATAAAATATAAACATAAAAACTTTAATGAGCAAGAAAACAAATGAATGTAACACTTTTATTTTTTATCGGACTTGGTGGATTTTTTGGTGCTATTTCAAGATTTTTGATAGCTACGGGTATTCAAAAATTTTCAGGTTCTTTTTTTCCTCTTGGAACACTCAGTGTCAATATTTTAGGAAGTTTCATCATTGGTTTTGCGGCAATGTACTTTACGCAAATTACACAGCCTGAATATAAAGCATTTATAATTACCGGATTTTTAGGAGCATTGACAACATTTTCAACCTTTTCTCTTGAAAATGTAAATATGCTTCAAGATGGAGAATTTACAAGCTTTTCAATCAATATTTTTTTAAATGTAACCTTAACAATTACCGCTACACTTTTAGCAATAATGCTCTTTAAAAAGCTTTATACTTAAAGCGATATTACTTCATCTGCACACCAAGATGCTAGATCCATATCGTGTGTGATAAGGAGCATTCCCATAGAATCCAAATTTTTTATAAGCATTTTCATTACTTCAAGTTGAATAACATTATCTAAAGCAGATGTTGGTTCATCCAATAAAAGTAGTTTAGGTTTCATAAGTATTGCTCTAAGTATTGAGGCACGCTGTAGTTGCCCACCGGAAAGCTCATGCGGTAATTTTAATAGTAAATCATATTCAAGGTTCATTTTATGGAGTATCGCCTCAAAATTATCCATAGCTGCAACATCTTTAATTTGCTGCAATAAACTATAGCTTGGATGAAAAGAGCTATAGGGATCTTGGAAAATCTCTGATGAGCGTAACACTTTAATAGTTCCGCTATGCGGTTTTAAGTTTTTGAGTATTAATTCAAAAAGAGTACTTTTACCTACTCCACTTTCCCCTACAATGGCTTTTAATTCACCCTGCTGTACAGAAATAGAAAAATTTTTAAAAAGTAATTTTTGCTTGCTATAGCCAAAAGTTAAATTTTTTATTTCCAATACACTAGTTTTCAAAAATCAACTCTTTGTTAGTGCTAAATATGCTTTTTGTAATTGTTTATACAAAGAATCAGGTGTAATATCATCATTATTTTCCCAAATTCTTTTCATAACAACATTATCTTCATCCCCATTCCATATTTTAATATAGCTACCATCTTTATAGCCATTATCTTGACGAAATAGATTTAAGATATTTTTTCCAACATACAAACGGTATAATGTATCTAAGTTCAAACCACTCATGCTTACCAAATCAAAAAACTCTGATACCAATTCACCTAAATCAAATTCATCTTTTGAAACAGCAATTCTAATAATATTTTCAACTTTATCAATCACTTTGTCTTGAGAGGCAAAATTTACTTTTTGTATTTGTATTTTACTTAACGTCTCCAATGCAGAAATATCAACAGCAATATCTTCAATACCACCTTTTAAATTTTTTACATAATCTTCAATCGCTAAACTCATAATAAAATGCCATACATCGACCACTTCTATCTGATGATTATGCCAATCAGGTTCTATATCTATATTTTTCCAATGCTTCCATCCGAAACTATCCACCATCTCTGCACATTCCATATAAATACAACGCTGCCAATTAATTTTTTTTCCATTTTTTGTTATACCTTTTGGCCAATCTTCACCATTGGTTGCATCATTTAATTGATTTTGCAATTGTAGCATTAGCAAAATTTTATTATCCATCATCATCATCCTTTTTGTTTTTCAGCAAATATTTATTTGTATATTTTATCTAATATGCTAGAATTCCCTACTTAAAAAGAGAGATTTATGAAAAGAATTAATTGTAGAAAATGCGCATATTATTTTGTCACATGGGAAGCAGGTAAACCACATGGCTGCAAAGCCTATGGATTTAAATCAGCACAAATTCCTTCAAGGGTCGTTTTTAACAGTAGCGGAGCTGAATGCTCTTTATTTCAGCCTAAACAGGGGAGTAAATAATTTTTTTGCCAAATCCAAGTCTGTTATCTGTGAGTTTAAAATAATTAACTTTTATCTGCCATAATTTAGGTAGCATTACCAAAGCGTAAGGAAAAGTTTTAAAATATAATTTTTTTAACGCATCATCATGTACCTCTTGCATCACAGCTCTAAATTGCAACCCTTGTATTCTTCCCACCTCATCCGTTTCAAGTAAAATATTACCAGCAACGGCAGAGTTTTGTAAAACATGCTTTACATGTAAGGTCTCATCACTACTTGCAACGACAAAACAAAGTTTATCTGCATCATACGCATAAAAAAGGCTGCAGACACTTAATTCCGCGTTATTTGTAGTCGCCATACTCATTACATGATGCTTAGAAATAAAAAGAGAAATTTTTTCTAAATTAGAATCCATTATAATTTATTTATATAACTTTCTAATTTTTCAGCATCAGTAATATTCCGTTTTTCAAGCATCATTTGTGCTGTTTCATCTTCATGTAACATATCAAAAACATCAAAAGTATTGTTCATATTGTAATAACTTTTTATAAAATCAAGTAATATTACAAAATTATCGTTTTTACTTGTATATTTTTTATACTCTTTGTATTCATTCCAGTTTATGTCAGCCAATTTCTTTCCTTTGTAAAGCATTTTCAAGTCGTTTAACCACTTCTGTCATTTTAGCAGAGCTAACTGCAAAATTCAAGCGCATAAAACCACTGCCCTCTCTGCCAAAACTTATACCGGGATTTAATCCCAGCTTTGCTTCATTAATAAAAAAGTGACGCAACTCTTTATCTTTTAATTGCATCCCTCTGCAATCAATCCATGCCAAATATGTCGCTTCTATAGGTGTCACGCTTATAAACTGCGGATATTTTTCTGCTGCAACTTTAAGCATTAAATAATTGTTATATAAATGTACTTTTAATGCTTTTAACCACTCTTTGCCCTCTTTGTATGCTGTTTCAAAAGCAATATGAGAAAGAGAAGATCCTTGTGCAAAATGTACACGTTCATAAGCTCTTGTAAATTTTTCTTTGAGCTCTTTATTTTGTATAGCCACACTGCTTATAGCAAATCCTGCCATATTAAAAGTTTTACCCACACCAATTGCAGTTATTGTTATATTCTTTGCTTTTTCATTGAGGGAGGCAAAAGGTATATGCTTGTTAGGTTTATATACTAAATCAGAATGTATTTCATCTGCAAATATCACAATATTATGCTTTAAGCAAATTTCTAAAATTTCATCTAACTCTTCTCTCCTCCATACTCTTCCAACCGGATTATGCGGGGAGCAGAGCAACAAAAGTTTTGTATTTTTATCTATTTTTGCTTTCAAATCTTCTATATCAAATGTATATACTCCATGCTCATCAACATGTAAGGGATTTTTTACCAGTTTTCTTTTCAGTTTTAAGACACTATGAAAAAAAGGAGGGTACACCGGAGTTTGAACAATTACCCCTTCACCCTCCTCTGTAAAAGCTTCAATAGCTGTGTGCATAGAAGCCACAACCGAATGAGAATAGAGCATATCATCCAAACAAAAAGTAACCCCATGCTCTTTTTGCATCCACTCAATTTGTGCCATAAATGCAGAAGAAGGTACTTCTTCATAGCCAATCACAGGATGTTGCAGGCGTTTTTTTACTGCATTAAGAACACATTGCGGTGTATCTATATCCATATCAGCGACCCAAGCTGGCAAGACATCATCTGTACCAAAAAGTTCTTTTCTTAGAACATATTTTTCCGCATTTGTTCCCTCACGCTCACTTGCTGATGCAAAACTGTACGTTAACGTTTTTTCCATACACTCACCTGCGAAATAGTATGTTGATATTTTCTTGCCGTCTCTTTAATAACAAATTCTACATCTTGCAAATGTATTAATTCAAACTTTACATGTAAAATATTTTTGAGAGCTTCAATTGTTCTAATTTCTTTTCCATTCTCTTTATATCCACCAAGCCAAAACTCTTTTTTTGTAGATTCTTCCTGCCAGGTATAAGGAGAAGTCAACATTAAAATTCCTTCATCGTTTAACCTTGTATCTATAGTCTCCAAAAAAAGTTTTGGATTATAAAGTCTATCAATAAGATTTGTTGCCATTATCAAATCATATCCACAAAAATTCGGCTTAAGATTACATGCATCTCCCTGCCAAAACGATACTTTTTGAGAGACCTCTTCATAACCCAAATCTTGCAGGGTTACTTTCTTGTTTACACTTAAGTCACCCTCTTCTTTTGAGATATATGCCACATAAGCTTCATCTTTTAATTTTGAACCCACTCCAACAAAACGCACTGAAAAATCTATGCCTTCAACACTCTCAAAAGTTTTTGCAAGTTCAAAACTTGCCCTTCCTGTTGCACAACCCAAATCAAGTGCCTTTGTCTTATTTATTGCAAACTTAGAAGCAATTTTTGCACAGGCAATAGCAAAATTTTCAACACCGAAGTGTGTATCACCATACTGAAATTCACAATATTGAGATACTAAAGCATCACTTTCATAAATATCAGTATCTCTTTCTTTTATATTTGAACTAATGACATAACGAAATCCTGCATGTTGAAAAAAGTGTCTTCGAAAAGCATAACGAGAATGATGCATCATGAGGTTGCCACTACTTGCCCAAGAAGAGCCCAATATAAGAGCATGTTTATCATCAAAAGTAGGTACAGAAAAATCATCATACGCCTCATGCACTTCAAAACCTTCAAATCCCCGTATCGGTGTTCTACTCCACTGCCAAACATTCCCTATCACATCATATATACCATGAAAGCTAAATTCATTCACCGGACATGAAGATGCATAATGATAAAAATTAATATTTGCACGGCTTTCATGTAATGCCGGAATATCTTTGAGATGTGAGTATTTATATACAAGCTCATATTCTGCTTCACTGGGCAAAGTATAATTACAATTTTCTTTTTGGCTTTTATATCTGCAAAAAGCCTCTGCCTCAAGTGTATTAACATCTACCGGCCAATCCAGAGGCATGTCTATAATTTTACTCAGTGCCCTGTATCTAAACTTTCCATTTTCTTTTACCCAAAAATGAGGGTGCTTGGCTTGAGAGATGTTTAAAAATTCTTTTCCCTCAGTATCCCAGAATTCTTCTTTTTCATAACACCCCTCAGTAACAAATTCCATAAATTCACCATTACTGACAAGGTATTTAGAAACCTGAAAATCTTCTACAATCTCGCTGTAAGAACCATATTCATTATCCCAACCATATAAATTACTGCTTTTGTCTTTGCCTAATGTAATTTTGTCACCCTTGAGTGCAATCATCTCATTTTTTGGTGCAGATGTAGAATGCGTACATAAATGAAATTCCAGAACCTCTTTTATGAATTTTATAGGCATTTGACGATGCAGTACAAGAGATGTTTCTATATGAATACGCTCATGTTCTATGCCCATAAGTATAATCCACATAGGAGAATCAGCATCTATAGGCAGAGTAAAATTTAAATGCATAATTAAATCATCAACTTCTCTTCGAACTGCATCTCTATAAGCTCTCACTGGTGCAACTTTAGGCCATTTATAACGAGATTCTTCTGTATCATCCCAACTCATTTCATCAACGCCCACAGCAAATATAGATTCAAATTCCGGATTTATCCGTTTATCTATAATTTTCATATTAATGAGTTTATTAATAAAAAACGTAGCTGTATGCCCAAAATAAAAAATCATAGGATGACGAGTCGGCTCACTCTTTTTGTAAAAAACACTCTCATCTTTTAAAAGTTCAAATACTTTTTCAAATAAATCAAAAGTATTATGAAAATACTCTCGCACTTCTTTACGTTTTTCCTCAATATTTGTGCCATCTAATGTTATCGGATACATACTCAGTTTGCTCATTTTCCACCTTTATAAACGTATTAATCATTATATGAAATTTTATCAAAGCAACTTATTAAATAGGTATTAAACGATAAAACGTTTATAAAGATAATACATTTTACAACCTAAACAATAATCAAAGAAAATTTCTAAAAAAAGACATAGAAGCAATATTGAACTTATTACATAAAAAAATGTGTTTAAATGAAAAAGTTGTAATAAAAATATTAAATTTAAGAACATAAATCCAAAATATGTTGCCAAAGTTTTCGGTGCAATATCCTCTAATTTTGTTTTTACATGTAGAAATGTTTTCGTAATTGTTGAAAGGGTAAAAAGAGGACTGTAATTTTTATTGATAAAAAGTCTAATTACGAAATCACTTATTAAAAATAGAATAATAAACTTATTTAATGTTAGCAGATATAAACTAAACAGCACAGCAATATAAAATGCATTTATTCTTATAATATTCGCATCTACTTTAATGAATGATACAGGACAAGAGTGTTGACTCATATTGGCTCCCTTATATAAATTATCGTAATATTATAAAAGAAGCTTCATAATGTCAAGTAAACATACTCTATTACTAAGGATTAAACTCTTTAATTTTTTGTGCTAATTGTTCAGGTAAAAGATGTAGAGATTCTTCTACAACCTTTGTATTTCCATGTGTTATAAATTTATCATCATATTCAAATGAATGGAGTGAAATACCTAAGATATTTTCTTTTGCTAAAAATTCCAAAATTGCAGAACCGACACCGCCACACTTTGCACTATCAGAAAATACAAACCATTTTGTATATTTCTTTGATAACTCTCTCAGCATTTCTTCATCGAGCGGTTTTACAAAACGCAAATCTAAAATTGTGACTTTTTTATCAAGTAGTTTAGATGTTTCGTATGCACGACCCACACCATTACCATATCCAATAAGTAAAATATCATTTTCACCTGTCTGAAGAAGCTGTGACTTTGCCAGTTCGAAAGGTCCGGATTCAGGAAAATTTGTTGCAATAAAAGAGCCTCTCGGATAACGCAGGGAACACGGATGCTCATACTGTGCCGCAAAAGCCATCGCTTGATGAAAACTTTTTTCATCTCTTGGTGCAAAAAGTGTCATATTAGGAATAGCTCTTAAAAAACTCACATCAAAAGCACCCTGATGTGTTTCACCATCTTCACCGACTATACCTGCACGATCAAGTGCAAATACTACAGGTAAATCCATTAAACATGTGTCATGAATCACCTGATCATACGCACGCTGTAAAAATGTTGAGTAAATTGTACAAAATGGCTTAAAACCCTCTTTTGCAAGTGCTGCCATGGAAGTAACAGCATGCTGTTCGGCAATTGCAACATCCCAAAAACGTGTTGGGTATTTCTCTATAAGTTCATTCAGTCCTGTACCGCTCGGCATAGCTGCCGTAACACCTACAATTTTATCGTTTTTTTCACATAAATGAAGCAATGCTTCTGTATATATTTTCGTAGCACTTTTTGTAACTGATTTTTTTGAAGCATGACCGTTAGCAAGATCAAATGGGCCAACACCATGCCATTTTTCTTCTTTTCCTTCTGCAATTTCATATCCCTTACCTTTTACAGTTTGAACATGAATAATAACAGGCTTATGTAAATTTTTAGCCGTCTGCATAATATCGACGAGCTGCACAAGATTATGTCCATCAACCGGTCCAATATAATTAATACCCATCTCTTCAAAAAGCATTCCAGGTGTTACAAGTTTTAATGATTCTTCCATCCGTTTTGCAATATAACGGGCACCCTCACCAAAATTATCTACAAAATTTTCTGTATTTTTTTTAAATCTTTGATAAAAAGGAGAAGCCATAGCAGAACTCAATATCCTACTTAAAGCACCAATAGGTTTTGCTATACTCATCTCATTATCATTTAAAATAATCACCATTGGGTATTTTCTGTCCCCTAGCTCATTTAAAGCTTCGTATACCATACCGGCTGTCATAGAGCCATCACCTATAAGAGCCACAGGAATTCTACTCCCCTCCTCTCCTTTAAGTGCAATTGCTTTAGCAGCACCCACACCCAAAGAAATAGAAGTTGAACTATGTCCTGCTACAAAATAATCATCAGAACTTTCACTGGGTTTTGTGTATCCACATAACCCGTTAAATTGTCTGAGTGTATCAAATGCTTCCCATCGTCCGGTAATCAATTTATGTGCATACGCTTGATGAGAAACATCAAAAATAAAAGGATCTTTTTGAGAATCAAATACCTTATGCATGGCAACAATTATTTCAGTCGCTCCTAGTGTTGAGCTCAAATGTCCGCCGTTCTTACTCACGACTTCTAAAATTCTTTTTCGTATATCATCACTAAGAGTTTCTAATTCTTGAATATTTTTTTCTTTTACGTTTATTCTACTCACTTAAAGCGGCCTTTTTTACTCTTTGGAATCTTTTTGTTATTTGCGCATCTCTGTTTCCAACATCACTAAGAACAACAACACCACCTTCATTCACAGCACTGTCTGGCAGCACTTCTACATGGGCTAGCTGTCCTAAATGTTCAACTACAGCCGTATGATCTTTTGGATTTACCTTCAAGGTGATTTTGGAAGCATTTTGTAACTCTTTTACCAAAGCATCTCCTAAAGTTTTTGCTACTTCTGCAGAATGTTCACTCAACTCAACCTGTACAACTTCTTTAGCAATATCTAAAGCAGCAGTAATCAGATCATTTTTAATATCTTCTAATGCTTTTTCAAACTCACCAGCACTCTCTTCAAGCTTTTTTATTGAAGTATCAAAAAGCTCAATTTTGCTATTGAGTGTTGTATCTATTTCTTCTTGTGCTTTTGCTTTTCCGGCTTCTAAACCTTCATGAAAAGTATCTTCTTTTGCTTTTTTAAGTTCTTCTTGAAACTCTTCTTCTTTTGCTTCAAGTTTCATTTGAAGTTTTATAAAATTAGAAGACATGTCATCTGTTTTTTTCATCAAAGATTCTATCAGTGAATCTTTAGAACTTGTGCTTAATGCACTCGAATCAATACTTTCTTCTTTACCTTCTACATTCTCTTGGCTTACTGCGGTTGTTGTTCCTTTTGCATCTGCTCCTCCAAGAGCAATAACTTTAAAACTGTATTTATTAACATTATGCTCGGTAACGTCATTGCTTGATATTAGTGTTGCCATAATATTACTCTATCATCTCTTCGGTTGAACCCATTTGAATTGTACCCGATTCTGCAAGCTGATTTACAACTTCAACTATTTTTCTCTGAGCATTCTCAACATCTTTCATTTTTACGGCCCCTAGGAACTGCATTTCTTCTTCAAATGCCTCGCGGGCTCTCTCACTCATAGCAGAAAAGAATTTCTCTTTTAGCTCTTCTGGAGATGATTTTAGAGCAAGCATTAATTCTGCTTTATCAACAGCTTTTAAGATCTCAGCAATAGCATTTTTATCAAGCGTTACAATATCTTCAAAAGTAAACATCATTTCTTTAATCTGTGTAGCTAACTCTTCATCAACCTGTTCAATATTTGCTAGTGTCGATTTAGAATTTTTAACACCAAGGCGGTTAAATATATCTGCCACTGCTCGGGTTCCACCAACTTCTACTTTGTACGATGCCAATGATTCGAGTTTTGATTCTAAAACGGCTGAAACACGTTTGATGACAGAAGGAGAGATATCTCCAAGTTTTGCCATACGCATTGCAACTTCACTTCGTAAATCATCTGGAAAGTATTGGATTGTGTCTGCCGCTTCTGTTGGATCCATATGTGCCAGTATAAGTGCAATTGTTTGTGGATGTTCATTAATAATAAAGTCAGAAAGCTGTTGTGGCTTGATTTTTGAAAGATATGCGAAGTTTTGTGTATTTTGCATACTTTTTGAGAGCTTGTCTAAAACTTTTTTCGCTTCTTCAGCACCAAGTGTTCTATATAATAATTCTCTAGCATACTCCATACCGCCAGAAGTCATAAACTGACCAGATTGAAAAATAGCATGAAATTCTTCTAAAACAGCAGTTGCCATAGCTCTATCTATGGTTTTATTTGCTGCAATATATTTTGAAATTTCAGTAATTGCTTCCACACCTATATGAGAAAATATTGCAGCAGTCGCATCTTCACCAAGCTGTAAAAGCATAATAGCAATTCTTTCTGCCATACTCATTTCATCTAAGGCAGCTTGTTGTTGTTGTGTTAAAGACGACATCTTTATTTCCTCTCTCTACTAGGGATTTCAGATTCTTCACTAAGGAGTGCTTCTAGTATGGAAGCAACTTCTTCAGGTGCTTCTTCTGCCATATTTTTCACTTTTTCTAGGATAACTTCGTGCTTAAGATCATCTTCATTAAAGTTACTACTTACGCCTAACTGATCTTCAACTTTTTTACGCATTGCCTGTACTTTTCCGACTAAATCTTCACCTTCTTCTTCATCTAATTCCAGCGAAGGAGCAACAAGTTCTTCATCTTCTTTTGAAACTTCAAGCATTTTATCTGCAAATGGAGCAATGACTTTTTTATATAATATAAATAGTAAAATAAGCACAAAAAGATACTTAAACAATCCAGAAAATGGTGCAAGATATGTTTGAGTAAACGAAATTGCTTCATTTACACCTTTAGAACCTGTATCTGTTTTAGTTCTTTCAAATTGTAAGTTTTGCACACTAATTTGATCGCCTCTTTGTGTATCAATACCTATAGAACGGCTTGCAAGAGATGTCAATGCACTGATATCAGCATTATCTAGTGGAACATATTGCATTTCATCTGTTGGCTTTGCATTTTTATCTTTTTTGACTTTATATTTTCCATCTACTACAACAGCAGCAGTTATACGTTTAATACGGGCAAACTGGCTTTTTGTCGTGCTTACTGTTTTTCCAACTTCATAATTAGTAGTACCGGAAGTTTTCGAAAATTTATTTTTTGTTGTATTTGAAGTAACACCTTGAACCGGTCCAATATTACTTACTGTTCCAGGCACGCCACCGACTTGTTTTGGACTACTCCCTTCTCTTTTTTCTTCTGATGTCTGCTCACTTCTCACAACATTTTCAGGATCATATTTTTCTGAAGTAGATTTTTGTTGTGAAAAATCAAATTCAATAGTTACTTGTGCAACGACTTTATCTCTACCACCTACAAAAGGAGCTACAACATCAATTATTTTGTTTTGTAATTTTTTTTCTTCTTTTGTTTTGTATTTTTGTTCTACGACAGAGAGTTCACCCATTTGTGCCATTTCATCTTCATCACCTAGGGTAACACCATCACTGTCTATAAGCATAACATTTGAAGGTTTTAATTTTGATACAGCTGCTGCAACAAGATTTTTAATTCCTCTTATTTGTTTTGGAGTGAGTCTTCTACCATCTATAAGAGTTACCATAACAGAAGCTGTAGGTTCAACTTGTTTAGAAACAAAGAGTGTATCTTTTGGTAAAGCAAGATTAACCTTTGCCTTTTCAACAGGAGAAAGAGCAGTAATAGTACGAGAGAGTTCTCCTTCTAAAGCACGAAGGTGTTTAATTTTTTGATCAAAATTAGTTGCACCAAATTCTTGCTTATCAAAAAGTTCAAAACCTACACCACTATTTTTCGGTATACCTAAAGAAGCAATAGAAATTCTTTCTTTATAAACAATATCTTTTGGCACGCTAATAACATTATTGGCTCCAATTTTATACGGAATATTATCTTTTTCCAGTTGTGTAACCACTTTTGCAGCATCAGCAGGTGCCAATGTATCAAATAGTACTTCATAAGCACTGCCCGAACTCTTTTTTGCTGTAAAAACAACTAAAAATATCAAAAAAGCAACAATTCCCACAATGGCTGTCGCTATAATAATTTTTTGTTGTTTTGTCAGTTTTGCATACAAAACAGATAATTGCGAAAAAAGTACCTTAAAATCCATTAACTTCTCATTTTAATTTTTATAATAGTTCTGATGCAAGCTCAAAAAAACGGCTATTTTGTTCTTTTGTTCCAACTGTTACACGAATAGCATTCATTTTATAACTACTTAAATCTCTTACAATCATCCCTTTTTGCAATAAAGCATTAGAAATAAAGCTTGAGTTTTGTGTGTTATTTAAGCATAAAGTAACAAAATTTGTATAACTCTCTATTATATCTATTTTTTGCTCGTTTGCAAACTCCACATAACGTTTCATCTCATCAAAATTTAAAGCGATACAATTATTTACAAATTCTTCATCTTTAAGAGCAACACTTGCCGCTTCAAGAGAGAGTGTTGTAATATTAAAAGGTGGTCGAAGTTTATACAACTCTTTTATGATATTACTTTGTGAAATTCCATAACCCACTCGCATACCGCCAAGTCCATATGCCTTTGAAAAAGTACCGAGGTAAATTACATTTTCAAATTCTTCTACAAGTTCTTTTGGAGTGACTTTTTTACTTTTGTCTTTATACGCACCATATTCCATATACGCACAATCCACAACAACCAAAGTATCTTTATCGATTTTTCGTAAAAATTCCATCATACTCTGGGTATCTATTGCATCACCTGTCGGGTTATTTGGTGTACATAAAAAGATAATATCAGGACGCTCTTGTGTATATAACTCATAAAATTCATTTAAATTATGTTCTTGTGATGCTGTACGAATTATTTGTGCGCCTACATGTTTTGCATAAATTTCATACATTGCAAAAGTAACACTATTTATAAGTATCTTAGCATTTGTATTTGCCTTGGCATGCATAATAAATTCTATAACCTGATCACTTCCACTGCCGATAATGAGGTTTTCTTCTTTTATTTCATACTTTGAGCATAAGGCATTTTGCAATTTCATCATGCTGTCATCAGGATAAAGTGCCATATTTGAGACAATATCACATACTGCCTTTTGTACTTTTGGTGAACATCCATAAGGATTTTCATTTGATGCAAGTTTTACAATATTTTTTGGTTCTATACCAAATTCGCGTACAACTAGCTCTATTGGTTTACCTGCTTCATAGGTATTTATATTTTCTAATGTTTTATTAAATTTCAATCTTCACCCTTTACATAACTTCCCAGCCATGTGACTTCATTTTTATGTTTTTGTATTACTTTTTGAATTTTTTCTTCATCTATATGACCATAAAAGTCTATATAAAACCAATATCCAAATCCGCCTTTGTCTTTTGAAGGACGTGATTCTATTTTTGAAAGATTTATCTTTTGAGCATCAAAGTCTTGTAAAAAATGCACTAAAGAACCAGCTTCCACGGCATCTTTCAAGCGTACTAAAATAGAAGTTTTATCCTCTTTGCTGATGGCATTTTTAAAATCACTCAAAATCACAAAACGAGTGGTATTGTCTATGGCGTCTTCTATATTTTCAAACATTGTGGGCACATCATACAATTTTGCTGCTATATGCGAACAAATAGCGGCAGAGTTAGGCTCTTTTGCTGCTAAAATTGCTGCCTTAGCAGTCGACTCTACTGGAATCTGTTCCACATTGACAAGCCCATGTTCACTTAAAAATTCACGACACTGACCAAAACCTTTGTCTTTTGAATATATTTTTTCAATATTTTCAAGCTTTTCCGCCTTTGTTGCAAATGATATATGTATAGGCATATATAGTTCTGCTACAATTTTCACAGAACTTTTAGCAAGTAAATCAAGTGTTTCACCGACTATACCATCACGAGAATTTTCAATTGGCACCACACCAAATTTTGCACGTCCAGCCTCAAGTGTTTTAAAAACTGAAGCAATAGAATTTAGCGAAAGATAATTACTCATAGCTCCAAAACGGCTTTCTGCTGCCTGATGAGTAAAACTTCCCTCTGGACCGAGGTATGCAATACGTTCTGGTAACTCAAGATTTCTTGCAACAGCAAAAATTTCTAAAAAAATCGCTTCTATTGCACTTCTGTTAAGCAAACCTTTACTCTCTTTGTTTAGAATAACCAGTCTATCCAAAATCGCCTTTTCTCTCTCTGGTCTGTAAATAGCACTGTCTGTATCTTTTTTTATTTCACCAACTCTTTGAACCACTTGCATACGTTTGTTCAAAAGCTCTAACATTTCATTGTCTATTACATCTATAGCTACCCTGCAGTCATCTAAAGTTTTCATTACTTCTCCATCTTATGGCGGATTAAAATATCTTGCATATTTTTATATATAAAATCAGGTTTAAGATTTTCATCCAAAAAAGGCACTATTTCATCGGCATTTTTATATTTTCCGCTTGTTACAAATATTGTTTGCATTTCAAGCTCTTTTGCACCACCCAAATCACCTTTTACATCATCACTAATAATTGTAATGTCTGTAAATTTAGCCTCTGGATTTTGTTTTTTCAATCTTGCAAGTGCTTCACCATAAAATATTGTACTTGGTTTTCCCACTATATCATAAGAACTGCTTGTTGCAAATTCAAGCATTTTTAAAACAGCTCCAACCCCAGGGTAACGTTTATTGTTTTTTGCATAAATTGATGTTTCATGCATACCTACCAATTTAGCTCCGCTGAGTAAGAAATCTATCATTTGTGCATATTCATCTGCTGTAAAATTTTCTTTTGTGGCAATCAGAACTGTTTTTGGATGTGTATAATCAAGTTTGTAACCCATTTCTTGCAAAGTTTGTAAAAACTCTGTTGCCCCATATGCTGCCACAGCTTCTTTTGAAACTTTTGCGTCTAAAAGCATTAAGGGATCAAGGTATTTTGTTTTATCAAAATCAAAGCCTATTTTATTTAAATATGCTAAAAAATCTTGCGATGCTTTTTTTGTATTGTTTGTAACAACCATATACGGAATATTTTGTGTATTGAGCATTTGTATAAACTCTCTACTTCCTGCTATTGGAGATTTATCTTTATCGCTGATTAAAGTGCCCTGAACATCTATAAAATACATTTTATTCTACTAAAAATTCTTGTTCTAAACAAATCAAATCTTCAAAAGATTCACGTCGGCGAATCAATCTCGCTTTAGAATCTTCAACGCATATTTCTGCACTTCTGCCACGTGTATTATAGTTACTTCCCATACCAAATCCATAGGCTCCGGCACTGTGAACTACCAATAAATCATTTCTATTTAACGCGGGAAGCGGGTAATTTTTAGCAAAGAAATCTCCACTTTCACATACAGGGCCTACAATATCTACCTCTCGTGTTTGTCCATTATTTTCAGTAATAGCTTCTATTTTATGATATGCATTGTAGAGTGACGGACGGAGCAAATCATTCATACCCCCATCAACAACCACAAATTTTTTATCTCCATTTTGTTTTTCATACAAAACTTTTGTAAGAAAATAGCCTGCATTTGCCGTTAAAAATCGACCTGGCTCACAAAGAATTGTTAAGTCAAGTGCCCTCAGCGTCCCTAAAATTGCTTGTGCATAATCATAAGGTTCTATAGTGACTTCATCATCATATTTTATACCGAGTCCACCACCAATATCGAAAAATTTAAGTTCAATATCAATGGCTTGTAGAGAACGAATTAAATCTGCTACTATTTCTGCTGCTTCACGAATAGGCTGCAACTGTGTAAGCTGTGAGCCGATATGAAAATGAATACCTACAGGGTCTAAATACTCTGAATTGTTTGCTTGAATATACATACGTTTGGCACTTAAAAGATCAACACCAAATTTATTGTCATGTAAGCCTGTTGAAATGTAAGGATGTGTTTGAGGGTCAATATTTGGATTTACTCTGATGCTTATACGAGAAACTTTTCCAAGTTCTTTTGCAATTGCCTCAACACGCTGTAGTTCTGCTTCGCTCTCAACATTAATATATAAAATATCTTTTTCAATTGCTTCACGAATTTCATCATCATTTTTCCCAACACCAGAAAAAATAATTTTATATGCAGGAATACCGGCTAAAAATGCACGACGAACCTCACCGATGGAGACACAATCTGCCCCACTTCCCATTTTTGCAAAATGTTGAACCACACTTAAATTTGAGTTTGCTTTTACTGCATAGGCAATAATAGATTTTCGCCCTCTAAAAGCCTCTTTTAGTTGGGTATACTGTGCCGACATATAGTCAAAATCATAAACATAAAGTGGAGTGCCGTATTGTTTGGCTAAAGCTTTAAAATCAATCATAAAAATTCCAAATATTTTTTAAGTGATTTTATCTAAAATGTGCTTATAAGTGCCTAAGAAGTTAAAGACCTGTGTCGTCTCCATTGAATAAATGCTAATATCACAAGTATAATAATTGGTGCAACAATTCCAACCTCACTCGATATTACTTTATTATTTGCAAGCTTAATAAGGAAAAAAAGGATACCCCATGTCAAAAGTGTAGCAAGTACAGCTCCAAAAGTGAATAATGAAACATTTAAAAATCTTACACTCATTGGAACAAAAAAGAAAATAATAACAATTAAACAAGGCACAAAAAGAGGATATATAAATATTTTATACAATGCTGCTTGAATATTATCGGTATTTATATTTTGCTTATTTAGCAAAAGTAATGCATCTATGGCATCTTTGATGGTGAAGTTCACCTTGCCTTCATAAACTTGATCAAGCATTTTAGGACGGAAACCCTCGAGTATTTTTAAATCTTTTTCCTGTGTCACGGTTATACCTGATGATGCCAGTGTCAGGTCATCAGGTTTTGTTATAATATCTGCTTTTTTAATAAACCAATAATGACCGATATATCTTGCACTTTTTGCCATTAACACCTCTTTGAGTGAGTTATTTACAATAGTGAAAACACGGACATTTTTAGCTGTTTCTTGTAAAGGCAAAAGTTTTGAGAAATAGATATATTGGCCTTTATATGCAAAAAAGAGATCTCGTGTTGGGCTTAAATATTGTGAATTTTTCTTAATATTTCTAGAAAATTCTTCAGATCTTGCAAAATTTGACCAAGAATGCAGTGAGATAAAAAGTATAATCACTGCAGTAGAAACAAATACAAATGGACGCAATACATCAACTCTTGAATAGCCCAAAGAAAAAAATGAAACGAGAGCATTGGAACGAATTAAATATATTTTTGTAGAAATCATAGCAAAAACCAAAGAGACAGGAAGAAGTATGTCAATTGCCGAAAACGCTTTATATACTAAATAAATTAAAATAAGATTGGCAGAAGATTTTGATAACTCTTCTGCACTCCCCATGTAATCAAATCCAATTACAAATAACACCAATGCTGAGAGTATAATCAAAAAATATTTTAAATAATGAAAAGATATATATCTAAAAGCTAGCATTGTAATCTCTTTTGTGTGTATTTTGAACTTGTTTCATCCAATGGATGTGTTAGTAAAAATTCTACTGCGTCACATACTTTTTCTATTAGATCTTTCAAATTTTTTTGCTCATCCTCAAAAAATGGGCTTAAAACATAAGAAGCAACTTCCCCTTTATGTTCAGGTTTTCCTATACCTACTCGTATTCTAATATACTCACGAGAAATTTTGGAGTCTATTGATTTCAAACCATTATGTCCACCATGCCCTCCACCTTTTTTAAAACGAAGTGCACCAAAAGGTAAATCTAAATCATCATGTATTACAACAGTCTCTTCTATTTTGTAAAATTGTTTAACTTTAGTTACAGATTCTCCTGAGAGATTCATATATGTTAAGGGTTTTAATAAAAAATGATTTTTGAATTTATAAAGTTCTCCAGAAAATGAAGAAGAAGAAAGTTTTGTGGCATGATGCCGACAAATAAGGGCATCAATGACCATAAAACCTATATTATGGCGTGTTTGTGCATAGTCAGATCCAGGGTTCCCTAGTCCAACTATAAGCATATTACTTACTACTTAGCTTTGATAATACTTATGATAGCAACACGATCAGAATCTGTAAATTTTACATTTTCAGGTGCATCGATATCACGAATAAGTTTTGCATCACCAATATCCATATCAGTCATATCTATAACAATTGCTTTTGGTAAATCTTCGATTTTTGCTTTTACACGTAAACGTCTTTTAGAAAGGTTTACAAGCCCTTTGTTTTTAAGACCAATTGCTTCACCAACAGGCTCAACAGGAACCATATAGTGCGTTACAATATTTGGTTGTGCCACCATTAAATCTACATGTAAAAGTTTACCAGTTACTGCATGTGACTCATATGATTGAACAACTACATTCATTTCATTTGCACCAATTTTTACTGGGAATGCTAATGTATCTTTATTACGAACAGTACGGATATATTCATTTTCTTTAAATGCAGCATTGATATTTTCAAGCCCTTTTCCATAAATGTTTGCAATTAGATAACCATCACGGCGAAGCTCTTTTGTGCCTTTTTTGCCAATACTCTCTCTAACTATACCTTCTAACATACGAAGTCCTTTGTGTTTTAAAATGGCCGAATTATACCCTTTTATGCATTAAATTTTACTTTAAATCAAAAACATCATCATCATCAGGCGAAATTTCAGGCGTAGTTATAGCACTTTCTTCTACAGTATCAGATGACATACCACTCATCAATCCATTCATTTTTAATTCTAAATCTGAAGCACTTGTTGCATTATCAAGAGCCTGTTCTTTGGAAATAATTCCTTCATTGTATAAATCTAAAATAGATTGATCAAAACTTTGCGATTTATAATGTTCTTTTCCTGCTTCAATTGCATCACGAATTTCA
>Ga0256829_1000529_pt1 | contig 37493 bp, 38 predicted proteins | sample 131447metaG_FD_185979 | JGI IMG/M metagenome (GOLD analysis project Ga0256829, IMG submission 185979) | Hydrothermal vent microbial communities from Lau Basin, Pacific Ocean - 131-447 | ecosystem: Environmental > Aquatic > Marine > Hydrothermal vents | place: Pacific Ocean: Lau Basin | collected... | reverse complement strand
TTCAAATGCTGGAGTAAAGTATTCTATTCTAACTTTTTTAAACTCTTTTGATGAGTAAAGAGGCATATGTGCTTTTGACTCTATCTCACTTGCTATATCTTCAATGATGGCATTTGTTTCTTCTGTAGTTTTACCATGAACCATCGTAAAAAGGTTATAAGGCCAGTTTGGATATTTTGGACGCAGATAACAGTGGCTCACTGCACTAAATGCAGCAGCAGTCTCTCCTATAGTCTCACCATTAGCTTCATCAACATCCCAGACAACCATGGCATTTGCATTAAAACCAGCTTTTCTATGGTTTAAGATTGAAGCAAATCTTCTCATTATTCCGACTTCTTGCAACTCTTTTAAAATATTAAAAAATGTTTCATAATCAATATTTAGCTCTTCAACAGTTTTTTTAAATGGCTCACTAACCATATCAATATCATACTGTGCTTTTTGGATAATTTGGTGATGTAACTCTGAGAGTTCAAGCTCTTTATGCTCTACTTTTTTCACTTTCTCTTTTTTATCATCTTTTCCAGTTGTGTTAAGTTTCACTGAAATCTTAAATAATTTTAAAGTAGGTAGCATAATATGCTCATCAGCACCTGTTATTTTTGCTAATATATCTATAGTTCTTTCAAGTCCCAATATAGAATCAGGGGCAACAGCAAGAGTAAACCAGACATTGAAGTCATGATTTCTTTCATAGTTGTGGGATATACCTGGATGAGAGTTTATTATTTTTACTGCATCACCAAGTTTATCTTGAGAGATTTTAAAAGCAACCAAAGATGATTTATAGCCTAATCTTTTTGTATCAAATATAGCAGAAGTTTGACGGATAATGTTTTTACTTTTTTCCTCTTGCAATATTTTTAGAACCTCATCTTCACTGACATCTAATTCATTTGCTATCACTTCAAAAGGTTTAGCCACCAATGGAAACTTTTTTTGTATTCTCGATAAAATTTCTTCTCTCATGTATTTATCTCACTTATCGTTTTGTTTTAGGATTGTAATCTAATTTAGAGTATATCCTCTTGATGTAAATCAACAATAATCAAACAAAGAATATGCTATCATATATACTAATAATTAATTTTTGGAGTGTCATGAGTTACTTTCCTGCTTTTTTAAAACTAGATAATAAAAAAATACTAATAGTTGGTGGAGGAAATATTGCCTTTGAGAAACTAGAACATCTTTTAGATTTTACACATGATATTTTTATAATTGCCCCTGATATATCTTCACAAATGCAAGAACGCATAGATGGGGAAGGATTAAACTATGAAAAACGAGTCTATAAAACTGCTGATATAAAAGGATTTTCGATTGTCATTGTTGCTGTTGATAATATCGAAATACAAAAAGAGATATTTAACGAATGCAAACATTACAACTGTTTATGCAATTCTGTGGATTCGGTAGATTATTGTGATTTTATCTTTCCATCTTATATTAAAAATGGGGATTTGACCATAGCAGTATCTACTTCAGGAGCTTCACCTGCCATGGCGAAGCATATAAAACTATATTTAAAAGATATAATACCTCAAAGTATCTCAGTATTTTTAAAAGAGATGAAAAACTTAAGAAAAAAACTACCAAAAGGCAAAGAGAGAATGAAAATGTTAGACGAAAAAGCAAAAAATTATATAAAAACATGGAGTAAATAATGGATGTAAAAAAAGCTTTAGGATTAGGTGCAGTATTTGCCTTCTTCATACTAGGTGCAATAGCCATGAAACAGGCAATGCCATCACATAAAGAAGAGAGAATATATAAAGCTATTTCTGTATATAGTCCTTATAAACTTGAAAAAAGGATAGGTGGCTTAAGCATAGTCGATTCGAGAACAGGAAACAAAGAAAAACCTGCTAGTGCAGATGTTATGCTTAGGTTTGATGAAGTAAATGAAATATGGGGCAAATCTCATTTAAAAGTGCAAGGAAGTGATGTTATTGTCTTAGGAGATAAAAATCAAAGCATTACAAAAATATTTATCGAAAATAAAAAAGAGAGAAATTTTCTTAAAACATTTTATGGAATTTAAGCACCTTAATCTTTTAGTTTAAAAGATAAAAAAAGTGCTAAAAACAGAACAAAAAGTGTCAGACTATACAAAATTGTATAGTCAAAGAAATGCAATATAATTCCACCAAGTAGTGAAAAGAACAGACCAAATGAAATAATATTTATCTGTAATGCAACATAAACTGTTCGTTTTTCTGCTGGTGCTAACTTCAATATTAAGTTACCAGATGCTATCCTATTGCCATCAATAGCTCCACCAATGATAAAAAATATAAACATATATTCATATAAAGATGTAGCCTTAAATGCAACTAAGATAGCAATAATATATAGTAAAATAGAAACATTAGCAGTTAGCTTATTTAAACCTTGTCCACTAAGTTTACCCCATAAAAAGTTACTAAGCATTGCACCTATCATTTGTGTCGTTATCAAAGTACCAATAGCTACACCACTGAGATTGATTTTTGCCTCTGCATCCAAGATAATAAAAGGTAAAGATATTAAGTATCCATATGCCAACAAAAATGTACTAAGTTGTATCTGTAACTCTTTATCTCCTTTTAAAACATCCAAAGAATTTTTTAAAAACTTTTTAAAAGAACTCTCTCTTTTAGAAACCTCTTCCTTATATGGTTCATCTATAGTCCCAAAAGCTATATACCCAAACCCCATAAAAAATGAACTAATCACAAAGAGATAACCATAACTTTGAGGTGCATCAAATGCGTCCAAAATAACTGCGGCAAAAAGACCACTTATAAGTCCACCAAAGGCACTAAAGAACTGTCTATATGCCATTGTCTTACCACGAAATCTATGAGAAAAAATCTTTGCTATAATATCTTTAAAATATATCGCCCCAAAACCAGCACTAAAAGAAAATACAAAAAGCCCAACACCTATGCTAACGAGTGTTAGGTTTGGATAATCTTCGCCAAAAAGGATGATAGATATGCCTATAAAAAACCATGCAAAAAAGCGAATTAGAAAAACTCGTCTTATATAGGGGAGCATCCTATGATAACTTTGTGCCTTGAAAGCTGCAAAAAGTTGTACTAAAATCGCACCACCACGAAGTAAAGAGGAGAAGAGACCAACAAGTAAAGAACTACCACCAAAATAGTTTATGATTAGTGGTAGTATAGTTGATGGTTCAGCTATTGTAGTACCAATAGATAAAAAAAATCCATGCAGTATATTTCTTACATGATTAGAAAATTTATCCATTTAACATTTCATAAGCTTCATCAATACTTTTAGCTTTTTGCGTTACAAAAAGGAAAATAGCTGCATTTAGTTTAGCAAGTTTAAGATACTCACTTGAGGGATTGTTTAGTTGAGCTAATGAGTCTTCAAGTGTAATAGCTTCCCATGACTTTGTATAATTTATCCCATAATATGCAGGATCAATAATTATCTCATCAATTTCCTTACCATCAACTAACCATAATCGTCCTTTACTAAAAAGTTCAGGTGTCCCTTCATTTCCTTGAATAAGGGCAAATCTTTTATATCTATCAGAAAATATATTTGCATATTTTTCTACATATGGCTTATGGAATACTCCTGTAATTGCATATTCACTATTTGCAACACGAGGAAGTTTTTCAATAGTGTTAAAACCAGTACGAAGACCAAGCCTCATACGGATTTGTGTTAAATCATGAATTTCTTTAAAAAAAACTTCTCGATCGAAATAGTGTAGATTTGCATTGATTTGTATGTTTGTACATATATCTTTTACAGTTATTCCATCTTTAGCTGGTTGTTTATCATCGCCTACTACAACTAAGTTAAGTTCTGACTCTTTTAACACTTTTGCCACAAGAGGAAAAATATAAGGGTTCTTTGCTTTACCATCAAATGGGTAGCCAAGCTCTATAGAGTCTTTCACTGTAGTGTTTTTTATATAAGAGTCACAAGCTACAATAGCACCTCTAAACTCATCATTTGTTTCAGGTTTTAGTCTCCAACCCAATAAAAATGCAGCAATTTGTTCACTATGAACACTTTGATCTAAAATTTGTTTCATCATATCTTCACTCTCTTCAAAGCTTAAATCTTTATTACCTTTAGGACCAGTTCCAACTGCATGTATATATTTACTAAATTTCATTCACAAACCTTCTAATTAATATAATTTAGTGTATCAAATTAGAGTTAATATAGATATTTTAAGCCATAAATTGATATATTACTTTCTACAAGGATAAAGATGAAGGAATTAAGAAATTATAAATTATTTAAACATTTAGACGATGAAAAGTTTAAACTACTTTCTCAATTTATACAAAAAAAACATTATCCAAAAGGTTCTATTTTATTTTATGAAAAAGATATGCCAACTTCTTTAATTTTATTAACAGAAGGCACTTTAAAGGTTTATAAAACTGACTTAAAAAATAATGAAATAATAATGCATTTTTTTCAGCCTATATCGATGGTAGCCGAAATGGTCGTTCTTGAGGATATTCCTTATCCTGCTTCAGCTTCATTTGAGACGGATGGAACTATCATAGAAATTGATTTTGAAAAATTTAAAAATGGATTTTTAAGCGATAAAGAGATTGCACTAGAAATGTTTAAATCATTATCAAAAAAAATAATTTATCTTGAAAATATTATTGCTCTTAATGTTGTACTAGATTCTGTTCCTCGATTAGCAAAGTTTCTTTATGAACACAATAGTTCACTAAATACGCTTAAGAATTATCAATTAGCAGAGTATCTTCATATGACACCAGAAACATTATCTAGAACATTTAAAAAATTATTTATTTTAGACTTAGTTTCTAAAGATGGAGCTGGATTTGAGATTAAGAATAAAGAAGGCTTACGAGTTCTTTTTGAATAAACAAATCAACAAATTATAGGAATATTATGCTTTTTCATGATGCAATTATTATCTTAGTTATGACATTTCCAATGTTCATTTTTACCATTTTTATCGGTATTAAACTTTCAAACTATTTAGAAGAGAAGTATAATATAAATGAATTTAACAAACGAGCAGTAATGATAAGTAGTACATTTTTATTTGCACTACTTTTATCTACTTTGTTATATTATGCTTAGAGAACTTCTAAATACTATCTTCAAACCATTTTAACTGTTCTCTAAGTTCTACAACTTTTCCAACTACGATAAGTGCAGGGGTCGGAACATCTATAGCTTTTTGCCTTATGTTCTCAAGAGTACCAACAACGACAGTTTGTTCTTTTGTTGTTCCCTTTGATATAACAGCACAAGGGCAATCTTTATCTTTTCCTATTTCTATAAGTTTTTTAGCAATCTTAGAGAGATTGTGTAATCCCATCAAAAATATTATTGTATCGTCTGTTTTATAATTTTCCCAAGGTATTTGAGACTCTTTTTTATTTGGTGATTCATGACCAGTTACAACACGAAAAGAGACAGCAACACCACGGTGCGTTACAGGGATACCTGCATAAGCAGGAGCACTAATTGCAGAGGTAATTCCAGGAATAACCTCAAACTTTATAGCTCTTTCATATAGATAAGAAGCCTCTTCGCCACCTCGTCCAAAAACAAATGGATCACCACCTTTTAGGCGTACAACAACATCATGTTTTAATGCATTTTGATATATAGTTTCATTTATATCATCTTGTGGCATGATGTGTCTTCCATCTTCTTTTCCTACATAAACATATTCACAACCATCTTTTGACATTTCTAAAATCTCTGGGTTAGCAAGACGATCATATATAATAACATCAGCCTCCTGTATCACTCTATATGCTTTAAGTGTTAAAAGTTCAATATCACCTGGACCTGCACCAGTTAGATATACCATGCCCATTATTTTGTTTCCTCATATAAAAATATACCTGATGGTTTTTTTATTTGAAATATCTCTCGTTTAAGCCACCAACCATTTGTATCCAGCACAGCTACCTTATTTGCATCATTTACAGATATATAAAGTTGTGGTTTAACTTCTGACCATCTTAAGTGAAGAACTTTTCCATTAAACTTAAATCTTTTTATAACTTTAAGTGTTTTTGTATCTACTATTTGAATAACAGGGAATTTTTTTCCACTAAAAGTTACAGCAAGATATTTTTTATCTGGAGAAAGGGCTGTAAATACTGGTAATCCTTCAGTAGTGATAGCTTTTATAAATTTAAAATCAGGTGTATAAACAAAAACTTTATTGTCCCCAACAGCAGGTATAAAAATCTTTGAATTTCCTATAGACCAAAAACCAAAGTGAGGTACTTTTAACACTGGTTTTCTGCTTCCAAGTTTAAGTTGAATTTTTTTAAATTTCATAGTTTTAAGATTTACAACTCCAAACCATGGGCTTTTAAAAAAACCATTAATGTATTTATCTCCTTTTATCATAGCATCAAAAGGCATAATTCCCACATTTTTAAACTCTTTATACGATATAAATTTTGGTTTACCTTTACCATTATTTGTATCTTCGTAAATAGCTATTGCATCTTTGTCCATCTCTGAGAATATAAGGTAATTTTTATAGATTTTTATCCCAACATTTCGAGAGTTAGTTTTTATTTTTTGGATAAGTTTTAAATCACGAGTAAGTATATCTACACTCTTATCATCATAGTTTGCTACTGCTACATAATTTTTATCTATAACAAAACCTATAGCACTTTTACTTGTTTTGTACTCAACTATCTTTTTTTCTGTTTCTGGATTAAATTTCATGATATATCCATCACGACTTATGATATATCCATCCTTACCATAAAACTTCATAACTCCATGGTTCATGTTATGCATATTTAACATATGATTTCTAGGAAGTCCATTTTCTATCACTGCAACAGAACTACTTTCACGCTCTACTACAAATACTTTTTCTTTTTTTATATTAGCACTTAATGGTGCAACAAATAATGCAGTAACTATTGCAGTGTAAATTATTTTTTTTATCATCTATATATTCTCTCTTTCTTCTTTTGTTAAATAACATGATGGGTCTTCACTCCACAAATCACCTGTAAGTGCATAAGCTCTAGCACGAGAGCCACCGTTACATATATCAATCTGCTTACATTCAGAGCATATACCACCAATCTGTTTTCTTGGATGAATTCTAAGCTCATCTAAAAGCTCTCCACTTTGCCAAATAGAACTAAAATCTTCTTTTATAATATTTCCTACAGTTAGAGGAAAAAATGGGTCAGGTCTTACATCACCTTCACTGTTAATATTTAAAAGATTTCGCCCTGCACTGTTGCCACCCCATTTTAAAAGTCTCTCTCTCATTTTTGATTTCAATTCTGGGTATCTCTTGGAAAATTCATTTAAAAACAAAATAGCATCCTCTTCCATATTACCTGTTACTATCTCAATATCTCTACCTGTTTCATAATATTCAAATGCTTTTTTGAGTATAAATTCAACTGATTTTCTTCTTTGCTCTTTTGTTAAATCCATTTTTAGATTATCTAAACCACGACCTGAATATACAAGATGAGAAACATAAATCTTAGGAATATTTTCTCTTTCAGCCAAGTCAAATATATACTCTAAAGAGCCTAAAGTCTCTTTAGTTATTGTATATCTTATACCAACTTTAGCACCTGTTGCATTTGCTAACTTTACAGCTTTTAAAGTCTCTTTAAACGCACCTTTTAAGCCACGAAAATGGTCATGTGTAGGCTCATCTCCATCAATACTTACCCCAACATAATTAAATGTATCGACAATTCTCTGAATATTTTTACTAGTAAAATATAATCCATTGCTAGATAAGTAAGTAACAATACCATTATCTTTACAAAAATCAGCTATCTCAAATAAATCTTTACGAGTTAAAGGTTCTCCCCCAGAAAAGATAATAAATTTCACACCATTATCTTTCATTTCTAGGATTGTTTTTTTTATTTGTTCTGTAGTTAAGGTATCTACTTCATCAAGTGTTGATTTTGAGTAACAATGTAAACACGATAAATTACATCTATTTGTAAAATTCCAAATAGCAATAGAGCCATTTAAAGTTCTCTCTAGTTTATCCTCTACAACAGAAGATATTAAATTTGAAAGCCTAAACATTATTTACCCTTATAAGAAAGTATATAGTCTGAGATCAAATCCAACTCTTTTGGACTTAGATGCAACTGTGTCATAACTGTTCGCCTATAGCCAAACTTTTTATACATTGATTTCGGAGAAGTAACATAAGCCATAATTTCAGCTTTGGTTCTTTTTTCTGCTATTTGAGAAAAAGGTGGTCCAAATGCCATAGCTGTTTGATGGTGACATCCCCAACAGTAAGTTTCAAATACTTTTTTACCAGTTAAATTACTAGCAGATAAAACTATTGATAAAAGCAGTGTAGATAAAATAATTTTTTTCATAATTTCTCTTTTATTAATATTCAAGATTAATTATATATAAATTTTACATCCAAAAGACAACAAATGCAGATAAATATAAAATTTATACATAATCTTCCCCCAAAAAGGGGAAAATAAGAAGCTATGCTCCTGGAATAGATTGTCTATGTTCGATAGAGTAAGTAAAAGTTGGTGTTACTAAGCCTTTGATATATTTAACAAATTTACCAGTTTTTGCATTATATATACCGATACGACCAGCATTCCACTCTGAAACCATTACCCATTTACCATGGTTAGCAGGTTCTGCATGTAAGATACGAGGAATTACGACTTTTCCTTTTTTGTTTTTTACAGTAGGAACACTCCAGCTATAAAGAACTTTATGAGTTACAGGATCAGTAATAGTACCTTTTTTCGTACCAACAGTAAGAATTCTCTCTATTTTAAGAGATTGTTTTCCAATCAAAGAGATTGTATTCCAATTATCTTTACCACCAAGTACATTGTCAGACCAGATAAATGGTGTATCTTCACTTGTTCCAACAAAAAGACCTCCACCTGCTGTTCTTACATGTGCCACTACATCCCAGCTTTCATCCCAGATTGCAACATCACCAACATTCATACTATTTGTAGCAAAAAGTTGTCCATATCTATCATTGTACCAAGATGAACCTTGACCTGGATGTGGCTTACTTCCTGGACCAGTATAAACTTTAGCAACTAAAGATTTTGTTTTAAAATCAACAACACCCATAACATCACTACCTTGCGATGCTTGCATTAAGTAACGACCAATCTCTTTACCCTCATTCTCAAAACCATCATGTAATATTTTACCGATGTTTGGAATATCTCCAACGATTGGATAACCTGGTTTTGAATAGTCAACTATATAAACATGCCCAGCATCTTTAAGTGCAAAAGCGATATATGGACCGTATGGAGTATCATAAACACCTGCTACACGAGATGAACCAATATCACCATCCATATTGATTACAGAAGAAGTTGGATAAACTTTAAGTGGCTCTAGTGTCATAGCATCCATCAAAATAGCACCACCTGGTACATAGTTACCAGCCATAAGATACTTACCATCTGGAGAAACTGCTAGTCCACGAGAACTAGTTCCTACTTGAACCTGTGCTATTTTTTGCTGACCTGGTGTGTTTAGGTCAAACATTGTCACTAAACCTGAACGAGAGATAGAGTAAGCATATCTAGGTTGTCTTTTGTTAGTTACAGTAACATGAACTGCGAAACCAGCAGGATGTTTTGAAAGGACTGTTCCTTTTGTACCATCGAGAAAATCAACTCTTGCAGCATCTCTTTCTGTAGCGAAACATATATCTGTTACTTTTTTCACATCTACAGGATGAGGATATTTTTTTAAGAATGCTTTTCTATCATTTATCTTTAACCAGCCTTTCTTAACTGCTTCTAAAGTAAGAACTTTAATCTTCTCACCTTTAAAGTGTTGCAGATAATCAACCATCTTATCAGCATCTGCTTTATTCAGTTTTTCAGCAAATGAAGGCATTGCCGTTCCTGGACGACCATTTAAGATTGTATCTACAAGTTTATAAGTGTTTTTCTTTGCTAGCATAGCAGGACGCAAGTCAGCACCAACACCACCCTCATGGTTAGGTCCGTGACATCCTTGACACTCTTTTACGAACATTTGCTTAACATTCATACTAGATGTTCCAGCCAAGAGACCTGTTGATACTACTGCTAAAGTAGCCACTAAAGTTACTAATTTATTTGATTTCATTTTATATCTCCTATTGAATTATACAAATATAGTAAGACTCAAAAGAGTCTTACAGACTAAGCTTCCTCAGATAAACGCTTTTTTTCTTGATAATAAATCACTATCATAGGTAAGATAATAACTGTATGTAAAAATAGAGTCAAGATCATTGGACCTTGGTTTAGTGTTCCAAAAAAACTTGGTACAACATCTGTGAAATTTTCAAACATTTTATTCTCCTTCTCTTTCATGAACTGGATTTTTACCAGTTGATAACATATCAATAACTAAAAGAATGAAACCTGTAAAAACAACTCCACCCATGATAAGTCTCCAATCCATAGCTTGCATAAACCAAACACTATTTTGTGCTTCAAAATATGCTGACCAAGTAGCCCCTAATTGTGCGCGACTTACAATAACCTGAACATATCCAGCGATAGTCAATGCCGCTGTCATACCCATCATACCACCAGCGATGAGGCTTGTTGACCAGATAGATAGTTTTGTACTCTTCATAACTTTTATACCATTTGTACCTTGAATAGCAAGGTACATCATACCAACCAAGATAGTTGCATAAGCACCAAAAAATGCTAGGTGACCATGTGCCGCTGTAAACTGCGTACCATGAGTATATAAGTTAATTTGAGGTAGTGTATGGAAAAATCCCCAAACACCAGCACCTAAGAAGTTACCAAATGCATTAAGAACAAACCAAATAAATGCTGGTTTATTTCTAATAACAGATTTTACATGACCTTCATCTGTATGTTCAGCATTCATCTCTGCACCCTGAGTTTTACCCCAGTCATATAATACATGAACAAACATAGCAACAAGAGGTAATGGTTCTAAGGCACTAAATAATGCTCCAATTTCCCACCAATATTCAGGTGTTCCTATCCAAAAGTAATGGTGACCAAGACCCAGTATTCCTGAACCAAAAAGCATTGCAACTTCGATCCATAACCACATCTCAACAACTTTACGATGAGCACCGAGCATATTGATTAGACCATAAGCTGCGATTGCACCAACAAAAACTTCCCATGTAGCTTCAACCCATAAGTGGATTACCCACCACCACCAATACTGATCCATAGTGATACTATCTGTAAAGAACATACCAGCTAAATAAAGACCTGCAAAAGCTATAAGGTCTGCCATCAACACAGTAACGACACCAGTTTGTTTACCTTTAATTCCAGTTAAGAAAAGATTTGCAACAAATCCAAGGACAACTACAACTATGCCAAAATCTGCCCAACGAGGTGCTTCAAGATACTCACGACCTTCTGTAATAAACCAGATTGTACTATCACTTGCTGGTCCAACTTGAATTAGAAGATATACTAAAACAACAACAACAATAGCTGCTGCAAATATCCAAAATAGTAATTTTCCAATTTTAATTCCAACAGTTTCGATTCCTGTTTCATCTGGTAACAACCAATAAACAGAACCAAACATCGCAAAGACCATCCATACAACAAGTGCATTAATATGAATTATTCTAGCAATAGAGAAATCTAAAATTCCATAAAGGAAACCTGGCACTACAAACTGAATTGCTGCTATTAAACCAAAAAGCAACTGAGCACCAAAAATAATTGCTGCAAAAGTAAAATACCATGTTGCTAACTGTTTTGACTCAGAGCCAATACCTGTTAAATGATTACTTGCCATGAACTGCTCCTTTCATTCTTCCAAAGTTTCTTGGGAAACCATTTGTATCTATTGAAGACATATGCTTAAGAAATGCAACTAATCCCTTAGCTTCTGCCGCTGTTATACCAAGATCTGGCATCATACGAGCATGTGTTGGATAAAGGTTTGGATGTTGTAAAAACTCTGCCATCGCTTCTTCTTTTGTATTTTTTCCTGTCATCGCTTGCATAGGTCCATTTGGTCCCCAAGCTGGGTCTAACCACGCTTTTGTTAAATCTGGTGCATAATAAGCTCCATTTCCCAAAAGTGTATGACAATCCATACAGTTTTTAGCTTGTTGCCCTAATTTTCCTAAATGTAACAATGCACGAGCTTCTTTTTCTGAGTAGTCACTTCTGCCAAAGAAATTTTCTTTTGCACCAATTACTGGAACTTCATGACCACGAGTAGCACTCATTTCATAAGTAATTTTATGATTGATAACAGTAGGTCCTGGAACCCTCTTTGTTACACCGTTTTGTATATCCGCATCATTACCCATAGATATTTGACCCATTGTGTCAAAAGTCAACCAAATTAGTAATAGTGATGCAAACCCTGTAACCCATGTTGCTGACCTTTGCCAGAAACGATTGTCACTCCATACAGACTTATTTGCCACTGTATTCTCCTTATTCATTTTCTTCATGAACTTGATGTTGCATATAGTATATGGCATGAGGAAGTAACAAGTACCCAATCATAGCAACAACTAATGCTTTTGCAGTAAATTCACCTACATGCATCAAGCTTCCCATTATATATAAACAGTAAGCAGTTACCATCCAAAACAGATATGCAAAAGGCATAGCCCATTTTTTTAAAAAACTAACCTTAACTGCTGTGTATATACCAACATACAATCCTCCAAAGAGCATAGAAAGTACAGATGAGACAAATATAGGTAAAAAATTATTTACTTCTATATCTTGCGTAGCAATTATTTGACTTATCATTTCCATAACCTTAAATTAAATTAAACTTTTAGAGTTATTCGTATTTTATTATAAATTAAGGATAATAGTATTGACTTATATCAATTTATTTCTTTTTTGAAAGTTCTTCTATGCTTTCACCTGTTTTTTCTTCTATCTTTGCTTTTTGTTCTGCCATTTTCAATCTTACATCATCCATCACAGGAGGTAAAATATCATCATCTTTAAGCCATTTAACTTCATCAATATGACCACCGTAATCTTGACCAAACTCTTCAACTTTTTTCTCTAATTCTTCAATATCTAAACAGGATTCAACTCTTCCATCAACTGTGTCTTTTAGTTCTATATACCAGTTATCAGTATCATCCATCTTGATAGTAGCTTCAAATACAACAGCCATTATTTATCTTTTGTAGCATCAAATTGTTTTGCAAATCCATACAAATCTTTTTTCTTAAGGTCGCCATTATAAACTATATCTCTAGCCTCTATCGTATCATCATGCAACATTTTAGGAACAACATTCGCATTCCCAATAACTTCCATATGTTCTTCAAGTTCATCTGCACTATAAGCCATCTGCATATCAGCTGCTATAACATGAGGGATAGCTTCTATCACTCTTAGTTTTTCTAACTCCTCGCTAACACCTTCACCCTCTATCGTGATGATTATTCTACCCTTTTCATCATGCAAATGATAATCACATTCTGGCGTATTTTTTAAGTTTTCTACAACTTCATCTAAAAATTTTGGTAGTGTTTGAACTACTATGCTTGATACATTCATATTTTTTCCTTTTATTCGTAAATAACTTTTCTTGTTTTTTCACCATTTTTCAATCGTATTTTATCATACAATCTTTGATGTATTAGCTTATCTTCATAAGAAATTGGTGTTCTTAGTGATTTGTATTCGACCAACTCTCCATTTTTATAAACTCCTGACACTATAGCTCTTACCCAATAAAATCCTCTGTCTTTTCTAAGATTTTTCACTACTCCTGTCCACTTATTTTTCTGACTTATTGTTTCCCATAATTCTGCAAAAACAGAACTGGGCATATCAGGATGTCTAACAATATTATGAGCTTTGCCTATCAATTCTGATTCTTCATATCCACTTATTTCACAAAAAGTTTCATTAGCATATGTGATATTTCCTTTTAAATCTGTTCTAGAGATTATAAGTTCTTGCTCTGGGACTTCAGTTTCTAGTAAAAATTCACTCTCGTTATATTCCATGATTTTCTCCTATTTCAACTTATATAGATTGATTTTATGACTTGCATCAGATACTAAAAACTCTTTCTCATTTAAAAAAAGTATCTTTGAGAGGGTACTTCTGTTACCACCAAATACACCAATACTTATTTTTGTTTTTCGGTTAAAGAGTGTTACATTATTATTGACATCACTTGAGTAAGCTACGATATTAGCACTAGGAGACAATCCTACACTGTAGATAAAAAAGTTAGATTTTTTATAGTATGCTGAGTTTAAATTAGTATCATAAACGACAGCACGCCTATCTTTACCAGCTGTTACTATTACCCCTTTTTTATAATCAACCTGAAAAACATTATCAAGATTCTTATTTGTAAAGGATTTAACATGTGAACCATCTTTAGTTTTTAGAAGTTGCAGGTCTCCACTCTCATCTGCCACAACAACTCTACTCTTATCTTCATTTAGATCAAAATCAGAAAATGTAGATGCAGATGCCTTAGCTCTATAAAGTATTGTTTTATTTTTAATATCGTATGAGATAATTTCATCACTGATAAGTGCTAAGAGTATTTTATCTTTATCTAAAAACTTTGCTTTTAAAACAGCAAGTTCATCAGAATCAGAAATCAACAGACTTAATTGATTTTTCTCATAAATATAAACTCTGTTATATCCTTTAAGCCCTTGAGATAGTATCAATACTTTATTATCTAAAACATCTACACTAAATATCTTGGCATCAATAACTTCACCTGTAAAGTCTTCTATCTTGGGAATGGTAATTTTTTTTATGATTTTCTTAGTTTTAAGACTGAAAATATCTACACAACTAGCATCTGTTGATGCATATAAAAGCCCATTACGAACTATCATATCTGTTACATTTCCATTAGCTATATACTCTTGAGTTGCTTTTTGTATCTTAGCACCAAAAAGCATTGTAGTAAAGATTAGTACCATCAATATATATCTCATGAAGTCATTTCCACCTTTATTGCTTCTACTGGGCATCTACTTATACAAAAACCACATGAAGTACATTTATCATTTATCTCTGGCATAAACATAGCTTTAAAATCTATAGCATTATCTATGCAAGGGTCTTTACATGAAAAGCACATAACACCCTCCCAACTAACACACTCATTTTTGTTTATCACTATCTTAGCATCTATATGCTTTAAATTTTCTACACTTAAAACACCAAATTGACATGCATCAGCACAATCATCACAATAAGTACATCCATTTTTTGAAAAGTCTAAGTACGGTGTTTTATCTTGAGCTATTTTTATAATTTCTACTTCACAAACAGTGGAACACACTGCATCGCATTTGCTACACTCATTGTGAAATAGAGATTCATCACTGTTGTAAGGTGGTCTTATAAGTTTCTCTGGCTTCTTTTTAACTGCATTTTTGACAGAGGAAGTCAGAGAACTAAAAAGTTCTCTTCTCTTCATATTTTAATGTTTACCAACTACTGGTGCCCCAGCTTCCGAATTTTTATTTGCTATATCAGCTGGCGTAACTCCTGAGTCTTTTCCTACAGTATCTAAAGATTTATCTACCTGCTCATTCCAATGAGATTTAAATGCACCATCATCACTTAAATACTCTGCTTTAAATTTATTTTCAGTAATAAGTTTAGCATTTGATTGTGGAACATGACACTGTGTACAGTTATATCTACCCTCATAAACCTTAGTAATCTTTTTGATACTTACTTGGTTTTGAAGATTATCAACACCTTTTACAAGTTTATCATCAACTATCTTATTTACAGGTCTCATATTTAGAAAATGAGATTTTGGGATTGGTGTAGCACCAACTGCCTCTGCAACTTCTGGTCTGTGACACTGAAGGCATTGGTTGTTTCCTTTTGTAATAATCAACATTCCATCCGTATTATGAGGAATCATTGGTGGAGCATCTTGAAATGCTCTTTGAATTCTTGTGCTTGTTCCAGGTGCTGCACTACTATATTTTGCTTCTGGGGGAATAACATCATTCTTTTCATTATACAAACTATCTTTTCTGTATCCAAGACTGTTTTCACTTATTACTTGTATCCCTTTATACTCACCTGTTCCTGCATCTTCTTCTTGATGAGCCGCTGTTTGTGCTTTTGGAGTAACTGGACTCTCACCACAACCAACAAAAAGAAGTGTTGCTGTAGCTAAGCCAATACCTATCTTACCAATCATTTTCATATCTTTCTCCTATTTATTATTTTCTGCCATTTTTCTAATCGAAAATTCTAAAGCATCATCATCACAAACTTCAATACATCGTGCACAATTAGTACACTCTCCAGAAGTAACAGATAAACTCTCTTTACCTATCATATGTAACACTTGATGTTCAGGGCAAACTATTTTGCACTTCATACATAAAGTACAGTTTTCTTCATTATGAAGAACCCTAATTAAACTAAATCTTCCTATAAGTGAATAAAATCCACCAAGTGGGCATACATGACCACACCATCCATCTTTTAAAACGAACAAATCAAATAAAAAGATAATAACTACAACACTCCATCCAAAACCCATACCAAAAACTATACCTCTATGAATCATAGAGATGGGAGAAACAAGTTCAAATGCAGCCACTCCCATAAAGGCAGAAACAACTAAACTAAGTGCTAAAATCCAGTATCTTGTATTTCTACTAATAGGAAATTTAACACCTTGAAGACGATTAAATTCTAATTTTCTTCTTATAAAATTTGCTGTATCTGTAACCATGTTAATAGGACAAACCCAAGAACAAAAAGATCGACCACCAATAAGCATATAAAAGAATGTAACCATAAAAACACCTATGAGTAAATCGACAGCTATTGTTGCCCCTGCTGCTAACATTTGTAAGGTAGCATAAGGATCACTCATGGGAATCATGCCAAACAACAATGATGAGCTAAGATTACCTTGTAAAATAGTCCATCCCCATGCATTAGCACTAAAATATAAAAATAGTATGCCTATCTGTGTTACTCTTCTTAAAATAAGGTAACGATAATTTGCCCATATTTTATGCATTAATACAAATCTCCACTATCATTCAAAGAATCTATAGCACTTTTCTTACTAATATCAGTTCTTGTTTTGATGGCTTTTGCATTTTTAACACGCTTGTCATCATTTTTATCCCAACCTTTGATGTAATAATCTCCTGCCTTACCCATAGCGACTTCTCTTGGAAAAATCTGTATAGCTGCTTTTTGGGTAACACATGCATGTTCACACATACCACAACCAGTACAAGGGTCACTATGAACTATAGGTTTCATATAAGCATGCTTACCTGTTCTCTCGTTTTTATCATACTCTATAGTTATCGCTTTTCCTAAAAGTGGACAAGCTCTATAACAAGCATCACACTGTATGCCCCAAAAAGCTATACAGCTATCTTTATCTATAACAGCAAGTCCCATTTCAGATATATTTATGTCCAATTTGTCATCTGTCATTACACTTTGTATATCTAATGCCCCAGAAGGACATACTGGAACACATGGAATATCAGGACACATATGGCATGGAACTTCTCTTGGTGTAAAGTATGGCATACCTAAAGGTTTATGATCGCCAGGTTTAGCTAAAAGAAGTGTATCAAAAGGGCATGCTTCAACGCAAAGTCCACACTTGATACAAGTTTTTAAAAAATCTTCTTCTTTTAAAGCTCCAGGTGGTCTTAGAAGTAGCTGAGATGCTTTTGCTTCATCTATATAAGCACTCCATATGAAACCACCAAGTGTGGCAACACCAACACCTCTTGCCATATTAAAGATAAATTTTCTTCTGTCGCTTACTGGCTCTTTTTTGCCTTTAGACACACTTTTTACACTCAAAACTTTTTTCCTTTTTATCTACGCTTTGTAAATTTTAACAGCACATTTTTTATAGTCAGTTTGTTTTGACATAGGACATGTCGCATCTAAACAAACTTTGTTGATAAATACACGCTCATCAAACCAAGGCACAAATACAAGTCCACGAGGAGGTCTGTTTCTACCACGAGTCTCAACTCTAGCTTTTACACGACCACGACGAGATTCTACCCATGCAAGTTTTCCTTGTTTGAGTCCTTTTTTCTTCGCATCTTCTGGGTGCATATAACATAAAGCTTCTGGAACAGCACGATAAAGTTCAGGTACACGCATTGTCATAGTTCCTGAATGCCAGTGTTCAAGAACACGACCTGTTGCTAACCAAGTGTCATACTCTGCATCTGGTTTTTCTGGAGGATCCATGTACGGACGAGCAAATATCTTCGCTTTATTTGGTAATGGTTTTTTCTTTTTATCTGTAACATGAGTTAAGTCACCTTGTTTAAGTGCTTTAGCTATCTTACCATAGAATGCAAACTCATCATCAGTACCTTTTGCTGCTTTTGCTGCATATGGGTCAAAGTTTACATTAAATCTCCAAGGAGTCTCTTTACCATTAACAACTGGCCATTTAAGTCCACGAACTTTTTGGTACATATCAAATGGAGCCAAATCATGTCCACGACCACGACCGAAGGCTGCATACTCTTCAAAAAGATATTTATGGATAAAGAAACCGTATCCTTTAAAGACTTTACCATCAGAGCCAACAACATTTCTACTATCACCATAACACTCAGAGTTATCATACCCTTTTTGTACAGGATCTTCTTGGTCTAGTTTATATGATTTTGCAATCTTATTTGCAAAAAGGATGTCATACATAGTTGTGCTACCAGTATAACCCATAGCATAAGCTGCTTTTCTAACATCAGGAAGTGCTTTTTTTCTTGGACCAGATGGTGCATAAGCACCCCATAAATCATCAACAGTAAAACGCTTAGAAAGTTCAACCCATTGCCAAGTATCACTCATAGCATCACCTACAGGAAGAACTTGTTGTCTCCAGTGTTGTGTACGACGCTCTGCGTTTCCATAAGCTCCCCACTTTTCATAAATCATAGCCGATGGTAAAATAAGGTCAGAAACTTTAGCTGATATACCAGGATATCCATCAGAAGTTACGATGAAGTTATCCATCTCACGAGCTGCTTTAATCCAATGACTTGCACTTGCACTATCTTGATAAGCATTACATACATTTACCCATGCAAACTTAATAAGTCCATCTTCAATATCACGGTGAATTTTCATAATATGTTGTTTTCCAACACCATTAAGTGTTCCATTTGGAATCATCCACTTTTTCTCAGCGATTTTACGGTGAGCTGGAACTTTAACCATAAGGTCAGCTGGAAGACGGTGTGTAAATGTACCAACTTCACGAGCAGTACCACATGCAGATGGTTGACCAGTTAAACTAAATGCACCAGAACCTGGACGAGCTTGTTTGTTTAACATAAAGTGAACATTATAAGCTAAAGTATTATCCCAAGTACCACGAGTATGTTGATTCATTCCCATTGTCCAAAAAGAGACAACTTTTCTATCTTTTTCTATATATAAGTCAGCTAGTTGTTGTAGCTTAGCTTTAAAACTTTCTATAGACTCGTCAGGATTACCTTTACAAATATTTGCAACATAATCAAGTGTATATGGTTCTAAAGATTTTTTATACTCTTCAAATGAAATTTCCCAGTGACCAAGTGTACCACCAGTGTTTTTCATCTTATCACCAGCTTTATAACCGTATGGCTTAAGTGCAGGTGCTTCAGTGTCTGAAACAATAGTAGTCATCTCTTTATTGATAATTTCCATCTCTTTAACACTATATTTTCCAGCAGAACCATCATCATATGTAGGTGTTAAAGATTTTTCACCAGCTCTTCTCATACCATAACCAATATTTACAGGACCAGCAGCGAATACTATATGCTTTTTAATAAAGTCCCAATCAATAATTTTTTCTTTATCATCACGCATAACTATTTCACGAGCAACATAGTTCCACATTGCAAGGTCAGTATTTGGTGTGAAAATAATCTCAGTATCTGCAAGGTCAGATGTTCTATGAGTATATGTTTGGATACTAATAACTTTTACTTTATCTGGATCTGAAAGTTTTCTATCAGTTACACGAGACCACAATATTGGGTGCATCTCTGCCATATTTGAACCCCATGAGATAACAGTATCTGTAAGTTCAATATCATCATAACAACCAGAAGGCTCATCAATACCAAAAGTTTGATAAAAACCAACAACAGCAGATGCCATACAGTGACGAGCATTTGGATCGATAGCATTTGATCGAAATCCTGCTTTCATCATCTTCTGTGCAGCATATCCTTCCATAATGGTATATTGACCTGATGCAAAAATACCAACACCTTCTGGACCAGCATGTTTTAGTGCTTTTCTTATGTTGAATTCCATTTCATCAAAAGCTCTTTCCCAAGATACAGGAACAAATCTACCCTTCTTGTCAAAATTACCTTTATTATCTACTCTAAGTAGTGGTTGCGTTAAACGGTCAGCACCATACATAATCTTAGCATTAAAATAACCCTTAATACAGTTAAGACCACGATTAACAGGTGCTGCAGGATCGCCTTTAACAGCGACTATCTTTCCGCCTTTAGTTGCCATCATGATTCCACAACCAGTACCACAGAAACGACAAGCTGCCTTATCCCATCTCCATCCATGCTCAGCTTCACTAGCTTTTGCTTGCAAATCAGCTGGTACAGTCATACCCATAGCTGCTGCTGCAGATGCTGCTGCCGAACTTTTTAGAAACTCTCTTCTTGAAAGTGACATATTTACTCCTCTTTTTATAAGATTTTAAATTTAACAAAACAATGTTAGCATTATTAAAGTATATAAATATTGATTTAAGTCAAAAAGTAAAAAATACTTTAAGAATTGAGTAGTTATTATTAAAAAATAGCTAAATAGTTACATATTTTTGAAAGATATAAGTTAGTATTATTATATTCAAGTTTAAGTAAATAAAATCAGAAAAACTTAAGTTTTATTGACATATGTCAAAATTATTCTTGCTTATTAATGATATAATTTTCACTGATATTAAAAAATGAAAAGGATTTATATATGAAAAGATTACTACTTTCAATGGCAGCATTGCCATTAGTTATAGGTGGGTTAAGTGTTAGTGCTAGTGCTGATGGGATTAATATTTTAGATAATATGAAAGTTAAAGGTGAGATTCGTCCTCGTTATGAGTCAGCAGATACAAATAGTGCCACAAAAAGTAGTGCAAGTGCTTATACAGTAAGAACACACTTGGTAGCAACTGCTAGCCTACTTGATATAGAAAACCTAACTGCAACTATTGGTCTTCAAAGCGTCAATAATTTTGGTTCTGACAAATACAATAGTAAAAGCAATGGTCAAACTCAATATGATGTTGTTGCTGACCCACAACAAGCTATGTTGTCAGAAGCTTCTATAGATTACTCAATTGCTAAAACTTCTCTACATGCTGGTCGTTCTCAAGTAAACTTAGATAACCAAAGATTTATAGGTACAGTTGGCTGGAGACAAAATGAGCGTTCTTATGACTCTATTTATGCAGCTAATAACTCTATAGAAAATTTATCTGTACTTGCTGCGTGGGTTTATGGTTATCAAGGAGTTGTTGGTACAGCAGCATCAACAACACAAGACACAAATACAGTTCTTTTACATGCTGTATATACTGTAATGCCAGAGTTAAAAGTTACTGCATATGATTATATGATTTCAAATTTTGCTGATACTTATGGTTTAGCTTTAACTGGAAATGTTAAGATGGACGCTATAAAACTTAACTATCGTGCAGAGTATGCTGGACAAGGTAATGCCACTATGAATCAGCATAATAATAATGACAAAAATAATCCAACTAATACTTTACCAGGAAAAGCAGGTAAATATGGTCAAGCTGATGCTAGCTACTACAACTTAGATTTAGGTGTAAATGTAAATGGCATCTTGGCTGGTGTAAATTATGAATTTCTTAGTGGTCAAAATGCAAGTGGAACTGAAACTGCATTTGCTACTCCTTTAGCAACAGGACACAAGTTTAATGGTTGGGCAGATGTATTTTTAACAACTCCAACTGGTGGTCTTATAGATGCTAATGTTCGTTTAGGATATAAAGCAAAAGGACTTGGAAAACTACTTGCTGTTTATCATAAATTTACTGCTGATACTACTACAGGATTGCTTGATGTGAATGGTGCTGCTTCTGATGATTTAGGTTCTGAATTTGATATTGTATATGTAAACAAAATCCCTGGTGTAAACAATCTTAAAGGACTTGTAAAATATGCTAATTATTCAAAAGGAACAACTACTACTTATAGCAATGATGTTCAAAAACTATGGATTGGTTTAGACTACAAATTCTCTATCAACTAGAAAGTTAAGATAAGTTAGAACATAAAAGCAAAGTTTCCCCTTCTTTGCTTTTATGCATAGATAATTTCATCTTCTACAAAAACACAAATTTCAAATAAACTTAACATAATGAGTAAAGAGTTTTTCTCTCTTTACTCATACATATTATCATTGGATAATACATTTTATCCAAGATGATATATTTTCTAACTCATTTCTCTCTATACTATGCTCTTTATTGTAGGCTTTAAACTCTATATCAAAACCATTTTCCTGTAAAGTTTCTATCTGCCCTTTAGAGTCATCAAAAGCTAATACAGTATCATGAATGCCATGAGTACATAACCAAGAAGCATTTTTAACATCTTCATTCATATCTTCTAAAAGTTTATCAGTGTCGTAAATATATCCACTTATTGCTATGTAACCTGCTAAAACTTTATGATACCTTGCCCCAAACTCAAAAGTAAGTAGAGAACCTTGAGAAAAACCAAAAAGGAAACTCTCTTTGGCATTAAAGTCAGACTTAAAAAGTTCATCAAGAACATTTGTGAGTATATTTGAAGAGTATTCTATGCCTGATAGTTGCTCAGGAGGAAGTGGGTACCATGAGTAACCTGTATAGTATTCAAATGGAGCGTCAAATAAGATATAGTTCATCTCATCTATATCTAAAAATTCTGGTAAGGAAGTGAAACCCTCTGAAGAGTCCCCTCTGCCATGTAAAATTATCATGAGCTTCTTTGAGGGAACTTTAGATGGTATAAAAATATTTTCTAATTCTAAGTTTTTTTTCATACCATCATTATACTAAAAATTACTTCTTAGAATTTAAACGCGATTGGTACTCTTTTGGATGTTTACAAACAGGGCAAACTTCCAAAGCTTTTTTACCATAGTGAACATGTCCACACACTTCACAAATCCATGCTTCTTCTTCATTTTCACTGACAAATTCTGCATCAGTTTCAAGTCTTTCTAAAAGCATTGTGAACATTTTTTCATGTTCTATCTCTATTTTTCCGATTCCCTTAAAAAGTCTTGCAGCTTCTTTATAACCCTCTTCTTTTGCTATCTCGGCAAAATCTGGGTACATAGAAACATTTTCATAATGCTCACCATTGATAGCTTCTTGTAAGTTTTCTTTTGTATCTCCAAAACTGTTTTCACTCTCATTTGCCATTCTGTTATGAAGTGCAAGTTCCATTTTAGCATGTTGTTTTTCATTGTTTGCAGCTCTTTGAAAATGTTCTGCAATATCTCTATAGCCCTCTTTTTGAGCAACTTTTGCAAAATACTCATACTTGTTTCTTGCTTGTGATTCACCAGCAAATGCTTTAAGAAGATTTACAAGTGTTAGGTTTGGAGTTATCATCTCCATAGCCTCACCACAACAATGTAGTTCTCCACCACCAACATTAGACACCTCAACCCCATTTCCACATTTATTACATCTATAAGTTTCATATTGTCTCATCATAAACTCCTTTTTTATATTGATAGGAAAATTATACTCTCTTAAACTTAAAAGATAATTATTATCCTTTAATAATATATATTTCAAATAGTGTCTATCTTTACCATAAACTCAGTAGAATTCTTGTATAATCCCATTATTAATTTATCCATAAGGAATACCCATGCGTGGTTATAAGATTTTTGCTGGTTCTGCTAGTGTTGATTTTGCAAAAGAGATTTGTCAAGTTTTAGATGTTCCATTAGCCAAAGCTGATGTTAAAAAGTTTAGTGATGGTGAGATTTCAGTTCAGATAGCCGAGTCTGTTCGTGGTCGTGATGTTTTTATAGTTCAAAGTACGGGTGCTCCATCAAACGACAACCTTATGGAACTGCTTATCATGACAGATGCACTTAAACGCTCATCTGCTTCAAGTATAACTGCTGTAGTACCTTACTATGGTTATGCAAGACAAGACAGAAAAGCTGCACCTCGTGTTCCTATTACTGCAAAACTTGTGGCAAACCTTTATGAAACTGCAGGTATAGACAGAGTTGTAACTATAGACTTACACGCAGGTCAGATACAAGGTTTCTTTGACATACCAGTTGATAACCTTTATGGCTCTGTAACATTTGAACATTATATCAAAAGTAAAAACCTTAAAAACCCTATCATAGCAAGTCCAGATATTGGTGGTGTTGCACGAGCTAGATACTTTGCAAAACGAATGGGTTTAGAGATGGTTATTGTTGATAAACGCAGAGAAAAAGCAAATGAATCTGAAGTTATGAATATCATTGGGGATGTAGATGGTAAAGATATTATCATGATAGATGATATGGTTGATACTGCTGGAACTATGATAAAAGGTGCAACAGCACTTAAGAACAAAGGTGCAAACTCCGTTATGGCTTGTGCTACACATGGTGTTCTTAGTGGTAAGGCTTATGAAAACTTAGATCACGGTGAACTTGATGAGCTTATAATTACCAATACGCTAGAGACTAAGCCACATGAAAAGATTAAAGTATTAACCGTTGCACCACTTTTCGCAGAAGTGATTCGTCGTGTTTATCATAACGAGAGTGTAAACTCACTTTTTGCATAGGATATTTATTGAAAAATATTAGAAACTTCTCTATTATCGCCCATATTGACCATGGAAAATCAACACTTGCAGATAGAATTATCCAAGAGTGTGGTTCTGTAAGCCAGAGAGAAATGTCTTCTCAGATGATGGATACTATGGATATAGAACAAGAGCGAGGTATAACTATCAAAGCTCAATCAGTTCGTCTTGATTATGTAAAAGATGGCGAACATTACATTCTTAACCTCATCGACACTCCTGGTCATGTTGATTTCTCCTATGAAGTTAGCAAATCTTTAGCTTCTAGTGATGGTGCTTTACTTATCGTTGATGCGGCACAAGGTGTTGAGGCTCAAACTATCGCAAATGTTTACTTGGCACTTGATAATGACCTTGAACTTATCCCAGTTATAAACAAGATAGATTTACCAGCTGCTGACCCTGATAAAGTTGCTGAGGAGATTGAAGAAGCCATAGGGATTGATGCAACTGATGCTTGTTTAGTAAGTGCAAAGAGTGGAATCGGAATTCCTGAGTTAATAGATGCTATTGTAGAGCGTATTCCAGCACCTGTCGGCGACACTGATGCTACAACAAAAGCTATTATTTATGACTCATGGTTTGATGCTTACTTAGGAGCTCTTGCACTTGTTCGCGTTTTTGATGGAGAGATTAAAAAAGGTCAAAATATTAAGCTCATGAGTAGTGGAGAAGAGCATCAAGTTCTTGACTTGATGTACCCTCACCCTATGAAAAAGATTAAAACAACTGCAATAAAATCTGGAGAGATAGGTATAGTTGTGCTTGGACTTAAAGAGGTAAGTGTTGTAAATGTTGGAGATACAATAACAGACGCTAAAAATCCAACTTTAGAGCCTGTAGGAACTTACGAACCTGCAAAACCTTTTGTATTTGCTGGAATATACCCCATAGATACAGATAAGTTTGAAGACCTTAGAGATGCACTTGATAAGCTTCGATTAAATGATAGTTCTCTCTCTTACGAGCCTGAAACCTCTGTAGCACTCGGTTTTGGTTTTCGTGTTGGATTTCTCGGAATGCTTCATATGGAAGTTATCAAAGAGCGTTTAGAGAGAGAGTTCAACCTTGACCTCATAGCTTCTGCTCCGTCTGTTGTATATAATGTTTTCTTGACAAATGGTGATATGGTAGCAGTTCAAAACCCATCACAGCTTCCTGAGATTCAAAAAATCGATAGGATAGAAGAACCTTATGTAAGAGCAACAGTTATAACTCCAGCTGAGTACCTTGGAAATATCATAACCCTTTTAGTCTCTAAAAGAGGTACTCAAACTAAGATGACTTACTTAAATGAAGATAGAGTTATGCTCGAATATGAAATTCCGATGAATGAGATAGTTATGGATTTTTATGATACTTTAAAGTCTATCTCTAAAGGTTACGCTTCTTTTGACTATGAGCCTATAGACTTTAAAGTTGGTGATTTAGTTAAGCTAGATATTAAAGTAGCTGGTGAAGCCGTTGATGCCCTTAGCATTGTAGTTCCTCGCAACCAAGCACTTCCTAGAGGTCGTATTTTAGTTAAGAACATGAAAGAGCTTATCCCTAGACAACTTTTTGAAGTAGCTGTTCAAGCTTCACTTGGCTCTCAAATCATTGCAAGAGAGACTGTAAAATCAACAGGTAAAAATGTAACTGCCAAATGTTATGGTGGAGATATTACTCGTAAGAGAAAACTACTAGAAAAGCAAAAAGCTGGTAAAAAACGCATGAAGTCCATAGGTAAAGTCCAACTTCCTCAAGAGGCTTTTATGTCTGTTTTAAAAATGGATTAATAACAACAAATGAAATGTATTTTGTGTGAGAACTTTTCTCTCACGCATATTTGCAACTCTTGTCAAGAACTTTTTTTGACTCCTTCACTTTACAAACGAAAACTATCAAATGGCATAGAAGTTATATCTTTTTATAAATACAGCGAGATTAAAAATCTACTTCACACAAAACATAAAGACTTGGGATATTATATTTATAACATCTTAGCTAAAAAAAGTTTTGCTAAATTTGCTCAAGAGTTTAGTAGTGAACTTCCCATCATATCTCTAGGGATAGATGATAATGTAAAGAGTGGTTACGCACATACTGCCATCTTAAACAAACATCTAAAATCAAAAAATATCACACCACTCTACAACAAACTTATAGCAAAAAACAACATCACTTACGCTGGAAAGACTAAGGCATTTCGACTCATAAATCCCCGTAATTTTGAGATAAAAACTTTTAAACAAAAAAATGTGATTTTAGTGGATGATATAGTTACAACGGGGACAACTTTAAGTGAAGCAATCAACTTACTTATAAGACAAAAAAAAGAGGTTCTTTTTTGTCTTACTCTTACAGATGTTAGTCAAAAATAATTACTTATTTTCTTCTTCTTCTTGTTTTTTATAATATTCTTCTTTTGAAATAGTAGTTCTCTTTTTTTTGCTTACTATATAAAGAACTATAAACAAACCAATCGCAAGGATAGTCATGATAACACCTATAATCTCTTCAGTAGGAGCTATATATTTTTCTTTAGGGCTATAATCGCTACAAGATTGTAATGGCTTTGGAATAGACTGTGTAATTCTTCCCTCTTTCGCATCTAAAACGGCCATCTTTATGTCAATAGGTAGTTGATTGACACCTCTGAGATAACGAGTAATCTTTCCTTTAGGTGATAACACTATTACACCTGTTCCATGTGCATATTGTAGTTTTGCAGATGGTAGGTCACTAACTTTATAGCGAAATCCTACAGCCTCTACAAGCTTTTCAGCACTTCCATTTTCTCCCACAACAAAATTCCATGCTGATGCATCAAAAGGTCTTGTGATAGATCTCAAAACAGTTCTTCGCTTATGCTTCGCAAGTGCAGGAGTGTCATCTTCTGTAAAACTCGCAGTCAAAACTTGATAGTCTTTACCCTCTTTTAAATCAAGTTTTGAAAGTGTCTCTGCTAAATTATTAAGCTCTATAGTACAGATACCAGCACAGGTATAATAGTTGATCGTTAAGAGTGTAGGCTTACCATGCATCAACTCTTTTAAAGTTTTTTCATGTCCCTCATCGTCAAGAAATTTCAAATCAAGTGGCACCATAGCACCTGGTTTTTCACTTGTATTTATAGTAGCTCCACTTAAAAAAGAGGAGAACAACAATGGTAATAATAGTAAGAGTAATCTCATATTTCTAACTTCCTATATCTTATTTTCTCGAATTATACAATAAACAAACTAATCAAAAAAACTTTTTAAAAAGTTTGTTTATCTCTTTCTTTACAGCTTTAGTTGCCTCTTTTTTCATAAGTTTTTCTGCATTTATTCCAACTTTTGGTCTGTTTACATTACCTTTTAGAGTAATAGTTACAGGATTGCCATTTGCATTTATATCTATCTTTGAATCTATACTCTGAGTTTTAGAATTTAGTTTTGTGTTTTTAGTCATGATAGAAGATGTGTTTGATTTTAAATCAAGAGAAGCTAAAATATGCTCTTGTTTTATATCTGCATTAACATCACCTTTAAAGATTTGCTTATACAGGTCAATACGAGCATACTGTTTTGTTAAGTCAAGAACTCTATTTTTTGTAAACTTACCATCACTCAGTTTACCATTAAAAACTCCACTCTGTTTTACAAGGTTGTAGTCAAGGACTCCGTCAATAGATGAGTCTATGATTTTTGGATATATCAACATATCCATGATGTCTAATGTTTGTAGAGATGCTAAAGTAGCATGGAAGTCATCATTATGCAGTTTTGCATCAAGTTTACCACCTGCTACATCTGAGTGCATACTAAAGTCTAAATCCTTAGCCTTTTTAAGTTCTCCATTAGCCACTAGAGAACCTTTTAAATGTCTATCACTTGCAAAGTATAATTTATCAAGGTTTGGTATTTTAGCGATATAGTCACTTGTGATTGAAGCATTTTTTATATTAAACTTAGCACTTTTAATATCAAAATCTGCAAGATTTGAGTTAATGTTCAAACTTGTATCTGCAATATTTTTATTTAAAGTTGTTGTTGTATTTGCGTTAAAAGTTGTATATGGCATTTTGCTTTTGAACTTATACGCTTTTGTCATATATTTTGAATCAACTAAACCATTTGTAATTTTTGATTTTATAATTCCTTTTAAACTAGCTGTTCTTGCGTCAAGAATATCAATATCCATAGAAAAAAGTGCATCTGCGAAGTGTGGTTGTTTTACTGTATATAAAACTTTTTGCAGTTTAAGATTTTTGATTTTTGCTTTTACTTTAGTTGGCTTAAAATTTTGTAAAAGAGCTATAAATGTTGTATCAGAGTCAGCAAAATCTGTCTTTCCTACCACATTCATTTTTTCTTTACTTCCTTTAACTGTACCATTAAGTCTTAAAGCACCTCTAACATCAGCACCAGTAATCGGTTTTAAAACAGCAAGTTCTTTAATATTTACACCATACTTTATATCAAGGGATAAAGGTTCTGGGGTCAATTTACCAGAAGAAGTTAATTTTGCAAGGTTTGAGCTTAGTACATAAGCATAATCAACATCATCACCCTTTAGTTTTGCATCAAGGTTCATGCTAAATGCAGTACGAGGAATGGTAATATTGAAATCTTTTTTCATAACTTTAGAGTTTAGTTGCCCTTTTATGGTTTCAAGTTTAACTTCTCCATCAAGTTTATGTGGTGTTATATTTTTAAAATCAACATTTAGATTTATATCTGCACTCGCATACTCTTTTTGATTTAACATAAAAAGTAACTTTTTCAGGTTTAGCATATCTACTGTCGCTATGATTGATGTTGGGTTTAAGTCTGTAAGCTCTACATGATACTTTGTATCACTCGCTGCTACATCACTCTTTCCATCCACTTTTAAAAATGCCATATCTCCAACAAGAGTTCCATTTGTATGAAAAGAACTTTGAAGTTTTGCTTTTGTCAATGGCTCTAAAGTTTTTAGTTCTTCCAAACTAACATGATAGGCAATATTAAAAGCTTGAGAAAATAGTGAATAATTTCCTTTAAGCAAAATAGTATTGTTCTTGTTTATCTCTAAAAGAATTTCAAATTTACTCATACTCAACTTAAACGATTTTAGTTTTGAGTCCAATTTCGTTTGCTCTTTTATCTTTGACTCTATAGTTGGTTTTAGTAAATTGTTACCAAATGATGTAAACACAACTACATATACAACTAAAACTAAACTAACCAACAGACCAACAAACCACGCTAAATACTTCATACTGCACTCCAATATTATTTAACTAATCATACTAAAAATTACATTAATTTACTTGTATTTTATACTTGATAGTATATGACTCAACTTAAATGATTAATTTTACTTAAGTATTACTTGACATTGTTACGCTCAATGTGTATAATACTGTTATCTTTTAAAAAGGAGTCACTTAATAATTATGTCTCAAGAAACAAATAAAGACGAAAATATCTCTAAAGATGAGGATTTAGTCGATACACATGAAGAACAAGTTATTGATGAATCAGAGGCTGAAGCTGAAGCAGTTGAAAATGAATTTGATCTTTTACAGGCAGAAATGGCTGGACTAAAAGACAAATATGCTCGTGTTCATGCTGATTTTGATAATATCAAGAAAAGATTAGAGAGAGAAAAGTACACAGCAGTCGAGTATGCAAATGAAAAATTTGCTAAAGATATGATTCCTGTTTTAGATGCACTTGATGGTGCTATGAAGTCTATAAATGGTGAAGCTGATAAAGCAGAACTATTTGACAAACTAAAAGAAGGGATTGAGCTTACACATAAGCAGTTCTTAACACAACTTGACAAACATGGTGTATCAATAGTCGCTCATGATGAGCCTTTTGATCCAAATATTCACAATGCAATTCAAGCTGTTGATAGTGAAGATGTTGAATCAGGTCAGATTGTACAAACTTTTCAAACTGGCTACAAATATAAGAACAGACCACTGCGTGAAGCCATGGTTATTGTCGCGAATTGATAAAAAAAATTAAAATTAAGGAAATGATATGTCAAAAGTAATAGGTATAGATTTAGGAACAACAAACTCTTGTGTTGCAGTTTATGAAGGTGGTGAAGCTAAAATCATCCCAAATGCAGAGGGAAAAAATACTACTCCTTCAGTTGTAGCATTTACAGATAAAGGTGATGTTTTAGTAGGGGACCCTGCAAAGCGTCAAGCGATAACTAACCCTGAGAAAACCATCTCATCTATCAAAAGAATTATGGGTCTCATGATGAATGAAGAGAATGCAAAAGAAGCACATGACAAAGTAACTTATAACATTGTAAACAAAGATGGTGCGGCTTGTGTTGATGTTGCTGGTAAAGTTTATACTCCTCAAGAAATAAGTGCAAAAATTCTTTCAAAACTTAAAGAAGATGCAGAAGCTTATGTTGGTGGAAGTGTTACAGATGCTGTTATAACAGTACCTGCTTACTTCAATGATGCACAGCGTAAAGCAACAAAAGATGCTGGAACAATTGCTGGTCTTAATGTTTTAAGAATTATCAACGAGCCAACTGCATCTGCACTTGCTTATGGTTTAGAATCAAAAGCAGAAGAAAATGTACTTGTTTATGACCTTGGTGGTGGAACATTTGATGTTACAACTCTTGAGATTTCTGATGGTACTTTTGAAGTTCTTTCAACAGATGGTAATGCATTTCTTGGTGGGGATGACTTTGATAACAAGATTGTTGATTTCTTAAATGCTGAATTTAAAAACTCTCATGGAATTGAACTTAAAAATGATAAAATGGCACTACAACGCTTAAAAGATGCAGCTGAAAATGCTAAAAAAGAGTTAAGTTCTGCGACTGAAACAGAGATCAACTTACCATTTATCACAATGACAGAAGCTGGACCACAACACTTAGTAGTAAAACTTACTCGTGCAAAATTTGAAGGTATGATTGAAAGTCTTATAAATGAGACAATTTCTCATATACAAACTGCAATGAAAGAAGCTGATTTAGATAATGGTGAGATCAAAGAAATTATCATGGTTGGTGGTTCAACTCGTGTTCCAGCTGCACAAGAAGCAGTTAGTAAATATTTCGGTGGGAAAGACTTAAATAAAGGTGTAAACCCTGATGAAGTTGTTGCCGCAGGTGCTGCTATCCAAGGTGGTGTTTTAAGAGGTGATGTTAAAGATGTTTTACTTCTTGATGTTACTCCATTATCACTTGGAATCGAAACTCTTGGTGGTGTTATGACTAAGATTATTGAAAAAGGAACTACAATTCCTGTTAAAAAATCTCAAGTTTTTTCAACTGCAGAAGATAACCAACCAGCAGTTTCTATAAGCGTTGGTCAAGGTGAGCGTGAGTTTGCAAAAGACAACAAATCTCTTGGTCTTTTTGAGTTAGGTGATATTCCAGCAGCTCCAAGAGGTGTACCACAAATCGAAGTAACTTTTGACATTGATGCAAATGGTATATTGACTGTTAGCTCAACTGACAAAGGCACTGGTAAATCTCAGTCAATCACTATCTCTGGTTCATCTGGACTTAGCGAAGAAGAGATTAACAAAATGGTTCAAGATGCAGAAGAAAACAAGGCTGCTGATGAAGAAAGAAAAGCATTAGTTGAACTTAAAAATCAAGCAGATGCACTTATAGTTCAAACTGAAAAATCAGTAACTGAAATGGGTGATAAACTAGATGCTGAAGAAAAAGTGAAAATAGAAGCTGCTGTAACTGACTTAAAAGATACTTTAAAAGATGAAGCTTCAACTAAAGAGCAAATCGAAGAGAAAGTAAAAACTCTTACAGAAGCTGCACATAAAATGGCAGAAGAGATGTACAAAAAAGAGCAAGACCCAGCTGCTGCTGAGGCTGATGCTAAAAAGAAAAAAGATGACGAGGATGTAATAGACGCTGAGATTGAATAATCTCGCGTTAGTTACTTACTAACACACTAATTGTGCCGAGGGTTTTCCTATGTGATACCCTTGAGCATAGTCAATTCCCATTCCCTTGACAGCATTGTAAATCTCCTCAGAACTTACAAACTCTATGACAATTTTTATACCAAGTTTTTTTGAAACCTCAACTATAGACTCCACAACAACTTTTGATTTTTCACTTGTTAGCATTGATTCGGTCAAAGAGCCGTCAATCTTTATGTAGTCAATTTTCATATTAAATATAACATCATAATTTGAATATCCAGTTCCGAAATCATCCAAAGCGATAGAAACACCACAAGAGTGTAAATCAGAGAAGAAGGTAGATACATCGCTCAAGTTTACGATAGCTTCATACTCTAAAAGTTCAAATGTACATCTACTAGCTACTTGAGGATTTTCTTTTATAATTTCCAAAATAAAAGCCTTAGTATCTTCATTTATCAAATCAGAATAGAGTAAATTGATAGAAAAACCACACTCTTTATCTTTAAAAAAATCAAAACTATTTTTTATCATCAGCTTTGTAACTTCTGGATACAGATACATATCTTCCAAAGAGTCTAAAAACTCACCAGGGAACATAATGCTACCATCAATATTTTGCACTCTCATAAGCACTTCATGTTTTGTTATTTTTCCTGTTTTTATATCTTCTATGGGTTGATAATGAGAGATAATCCTATTATCTACAAATGCAAACTGAAGTTTTTTAGATAAATGTAGTTCATCAGCATATAAAAAAAGTGCTTTTTCATCAGTGCTATTGACATTAACAATATCACCATAATGCTTTTTAGACAACATAAGTCCATACTCACAATACTCTAAAACATGTTTAGATAGCTCAGCATAACTTCCATAAAAAGAGATACTCATCCTCTCATTTGCAAAAGTAAACTCATGTTTATATAATTTTTCTTTAAAAAGAGTGATAACTTTCTCTGCGTCTTTAGTTGGGAAAAGAATTGCAAATTCATCTCCATATATCCTATATGTATCTATTACTTCAGGGATAGCATCAACTTTATCAGCTATTTTCCTGATCAATTTATCACAAACATCATGCCCATATAAAAGATTCATTTTTTTAAAATCTTTTATGTTAAACATCAATATTGAAACATCTTTATCATACTTTTGAATATCATCTTTAAGTTGAAAATAGTTAAACTTTCCACTCAATGGGTCTTGATATATAGAGTGAATACGGTTAGTAAAGATAATATTCACAATCGCATCTCTAATCTGATAAGATGATGCTAAAATATCCATATATAAAAGCAAAAAGTAAGCATAATCTTTTTGATGATACATTCTTAAGGCACTCTCAGACATTGAATGAAGATTTATATGTTTTTGAACTAAAGAGGATGGTATATTATCTTTTTCGCTTAAAATCCATTTCCCAACAAAACATTTTTTTGGATCAAGTTCAAAATAAGTAGGTTTTTCAATAATGCTAGAAATAAAATTTTTCATCCAGTTAAGATGAGCATTGATTAACTCTCGCTTTGATTCTAAAACAACACTCAGCTGAGTACCCAATTCTATTTCAATACTCTCTTTATCATGTAAAAGCTGTTTATGTAGATATGCCTTAGCAATTTTATTTTTTATCGTATGTCTATGCTGGTCTATATTGCAGTATCTAAAGAACTCATCTATATACTCACTCACTATAACATAAGGGACTTTATGCTCATAAAGTTTTATTGATAATTCTGAGTAAAGAGACTCATTATCTGGGTCATCTAGTACCTTTTTCCAATCATTTAATACACTATTGCCTAAAAGGGAATCTTCCCATGCATAAAAATAATTTGACGCTTTCATCGTAGAAATCACATTTTCAATGTCTATGCCCATAATATACTCCAAAGTTATTGCAAAAATTATATCATAAAAAAAGTCTATTCAACTTTTGATTAATATGATAGATGTTAAAATACAAATAAAGATGAGGAATACTGCATGAAAATATTGATAATACTTACTTTAGTATATCTATCATTAACAGCTCAGGGGTATCAACAAGGGAAGATTGATATGCATGGTGGAAGTTATGAAGATGGCTATAAAAAAAGTGCTTTAAAAAAAGATTTTGCTTGTATGTCAGATTTTTTAGATAAAAATAGTTCCTCACAAACTAAAAAACTAAAAAGTAGCACTTATAAATAATGACTTCAAAACTAAAACATTATGCCAAAGAGACATTGTACTTTATCATTACCATGACAATATTTGCAAATGCCATAAGCTTATATAAAAGTCAAGACTTAAATCCATCTGCATTTGATTTAAACTCAGTCATTGTCTCAAATGACAAAAAACCGATTTTACTTCATATATGGGCGACTTGGTGTCCCACTTGTAAGATGGAAGCTGGAAATATCCAAAGAATATCAGAACATTTCAATGTCATCACTATCGCAGTAAAATCAGGAACGGATAAAGATATACAAAAGTATATGAAAGAGCATGATTTAAACTTCAAGGTTATAAATGACGGAGATGGAACTTTATCTGCAAAGCTTCATATAAATGCTTTTCCTACAACTATTATCTATTACAGCAATAAGAAATCTGTTTTTAGTGAAGTTGGATATACTAGCACTTTAGGGCTTTGGCTTAGGATGCTCTGGGCTGGAATGAAATAAAATGTATCACTTTGAGTTTGAGTATCTTTATGCTTTTGTTTTACTCTTATTGATTATCTGTATCTACAAATGTCCTCTTAGTATAAAAACAATAATATTTCCACATATTCAACTCTTTAGTAAAAAAACAGAATTTTTCAACAAAGAAAAGCTAATCTCTTCTATCATCTTAGCTCTTCTTATAACAGCCCTTGCCTCTCCCATCTCTTATGATTCTAAAAGTTCCGAGCAAAGAAAAGGACGAGACTTAGTCTTTGCACTTGACACTAGTGGTTCTATGGGTGAGAGTGGCTATTCGGCAGAAGATGAACAAAAAGCAAAATTTACTATTCTACTCTCCATGATGAAAAAATTTATCACAAAAAGGTTCGATGACAATGTCGGTGTTGTAGTCTTTGGCTCTTATGCTTTTAGCCCTGTACCTATAACTTATGATATGCACTCTTTAAAGTATATGCTTGATTTTTTAGAGGTTGGAATGGCTGGAAGTTCTACAGCAATAGGTGATGGTCTTGCTCGTTCTTTGGAAATGTTAGAAAAAGCAAAAGCAAAAAACAGAGTCATACTTCTTATTACAGATGGTTATCAAAACAGTGGAACAACAAAGATAAAAGATGCAGTAGCACTTGCAAAAAAACTTCATGTAAAGATTTATACTATCGGCTTAGGAAAAAAGAGTGATTATGATGCTAAACTTTTAGAGAGAATAGCTAAAGATACACAAGGCAGTGCTTTTACTGCACAAAATGCACAAACCTTAGAAGATGTTTATCAGAAACTAAACTCACTAGAGCCAAGTTCCATACGCTCACAAAACTATCTTAACAAACATATGCTCTTCTCATACCCCTTAGCCCTTGCAATCTTACTGCTTTTATATCTTCTAGCAAAAAGGCGTGAGTAGATGACTTTACTTAATGCATGGGTTTTATTTGGGCTTATTCCTATCTATTATATTTACAAAAAACATGAAAACCCTATAAAGCAGACAAAAATTCTCTACCTAAGTCTCTTTTTTATGTTTTTAGCCATAGCAAGACCTGCTTTTGAAAATTCTTATGTAAAAGAAAACTTTAACTCTCATGAGTATATTATAGCCATAGATGCTTCTTACTCCATGCAAGCAGATGACATAAAACCAACAAGATATATACTTGCAAAAGAGGCGATTAAAAAGCTTATAAGAGAACATCCAAAAGATAGGTTTACCATCTTTGCCTTTACCTCTTCAACTCTTCTTATCTCTCCTCCTACAACTGACTATGAGATAAGTATGATGGCATTAGATGCACTCAATCCAAAATATATACTCACAAAAAGCACAAATCTTAAAAATCTTTTTACGAGTATTGCAAAACTTCCGATGAAACATAAAAAACTTATCATTTTCAGTGATGGAGGTGATGAGCATGATGTGGTAGAACTTGCCAAAATTGCAAAAAAAAGTAGTATCACTCCTTTTATCGTTGCCACAGCTACCACAAGAGGTGCGGCACTCAAAAAAGATGGAAAGTATGTTAAAAATATTCATGATACGATAGTTATCTCAAAAATAAATCCCATGCTCGTGGATTTGGTCAATGCGACAAAAGGCAAATACTATCAACTTAAAACTCTTGATGATATAGAAGATTTATCACATGATTTACAAACACAGCAAACAAAAAAAGCAACTATACAGGTAAAAACATATAAAGAACTCTTCGTTATTCCTCTACTCTTTGCAATTATACTTTTCTTTTTAAGTGTAACAAAATTTGCACAAAAGCTTTTTATCTTCACACCTCTACTTTTACTCTCACCTATCAACTCAAAAGCAGGAGTCTTAGACTTTTTCTATCTATCACAGGCAAAACAAGCATTTAGTGAAAAACACTATAAAGACTCAGCCCGTGAGTTTGAGCAAATATCTCCGAGTACAAAGAGCTACTACAATATAGCAACAGCTTACTATAAAATGGGTGCTTATAAAAAAGCGATTGTGTACTATACTCAAATCAGAACAAAAGATAAAAATCTAAAAGCAAAAATCTTTTACAATCT
>Ga0256829_1000528_pt1 | contig 37576 bp, 29 predicted proteins | sample 131447metaG_FD_185979 | JGI IMG/M metagenome (GOLD analysis project Ga0256829, IMG submission 185979) | Hydrothermal vent microbial communities from Lau Basin, Pacific Ocean - 131-447 | ecosystem: Environmental > Aquatic > Marine > Hydrothermal vents | place: Pacific Ocean: Lau Basin | collected... | reverse complement strand
CGGCGGCGCCCGGCTTTCGGGTAGCGCCCTGGGCTGACTGGCTTCTGATTTGTGCTCCAGGTGATCGAGGATCTGCTTGATCACCACCGGGTCTTCAATACAGGCAATCACCTTCATAGCGCCGCCGCAGGCGTTGCAGGTCTCGATGTCGATATTGAAAACGCGTTTGAGGTGCTGTGCCCATGTCATCGAGGTATGCCGTTCGGCTGGCGTTGGCGGTTCACCAGCTACCCGGTCCTTGTGCCCCCTGCCCCGCTTCGCCGGTGTCACCAACGCCCTGTGCCGACTGTTCGGGGCAAACACGCCGTGGAAGCGCGTCAAGTTCACACGCGGCTTCGGCACCAACGCCGCCAGTCTTGCTATGAAGTCCAGCGGCTCAGAGATTACATGGGTGGTGCCATCCCAGTAGGGCGTCTTGAGCTGGTAGCGGATGGTGCCGTTGGGCGTGAGTGACAGGCGCTTTTCCGATACCGCCGGGCAAGGCATCTGGCCGCCGCGGACGGAACACGGCCTGCTACGGCTGGACGCCGACCGCCGCCCGAATTCATCGCGTTATAGCGCCCATCGCCCGCGCAGATCGTGGCGGAGCCTCAATCCAGCCAGCGATACAACACCAGCGCGTCGACCAGCCCCAGGCGCGCGTGATCAAACGCACGGGGCAACACCCCGATTTGCTCGAAACCAAGCTTGCGCCATAGATGGATCGCCGCCGCATTGCTCGCCACCACCAGATTGAACTGCATCGCGCGAAACCCCAGTCGCCTCGCTTCAGCTTGTGAATGCACACACAGCGCCGTAGCGACGCCACCGCCGCGCGCCGCCGGATCGACCCATATAGCCTGCATTGCACACATGTGCGCCGCGGCCCGGCTGATTCGGTTTGAGGTAATAACTGCCGACTACACGACCGTCACGCACTGCAACATAGGTCGCGGACGGCGTGTCCATCCATGCCGCGCGGGCAGCGTCTTCGGATATATCGGACGGATAGGGATGGCTTTCGCCGGCCTCGACGATGGGCCGAAAAAACGACCAGATAGCCGGCCAATCCCCGGACGTCGCGCGGCGCACGTCAAACCCATCGAACGTCGCGGCCTGGGATTGAGCAGCAGACTGCGGAATCCGCCCAAGAGCGGTCACGTTTGTCAGATCGAGATTCTGCACGGCACTGAGCCCCACTTCGAGCGCACCTTCAGCACACAACCCGCTCATACACGCCGACTCATACCCCTCACGCCAGGCATCAATACATGCCTGGCGCACCGCCTCGGCGAGCAGTCGTTCACGTTCGCGCGTCATCTCGTTACGCGCCTAACCGGTAAACGCCTCGTCGGAGGCCAGATAAGCCCGTTTTTCAGGCGTACTGGCACGCCCGAGAACCGCATTGCGATGGAGAAACCGGCCGTACCCACGCACGATCCCGCGGTGATGTCGCGCAAATTTTGCATTGTCCTGCAGACCGTTCGCTTCGAATAGGGCATAACGGGACGATATCACACGAGCCCCCCGGCCGATGAACCCTGACGTTAGATCAAGGCCAGCTCCGCGACGCAGTGAAGTCCGGTGGTCACCAATCCACGTATATCCGCATGATCCACCGTCACCATCTGCCGTACAGGCCCTGAGCCAAGGCGCTTGACATGACAAAGGAACAGACGAATGAACAGGCAAATACCATGAGACAACGTCAGAGATTCTTGTCTAATACATGTGCTTAAAAAGTGTGTAAGATTTTTCGACACTATTCACAAACAAAGATTTGGGATCGCGATGTCCTACGGCATGACCTCACTTCTCATGGCATGAGCGCAGTTTGAGCCTCGCACCTCCCATGCCGCCCCTTGCTGTCGTTTAATCCATATCTATACTCGCGTAACGGTATGCTTTGAATGCACGCCCTGCATCCGCATGACACCGGCCCATGCCAAATCGTCTGACTCCATTGTCCGAAGACCTGACAACCCTCTGGCCTTCCCTGGAATACGACTGGCAGGTCAAAAACTGCACTCGACCAGCGGCGGGGGCGTGTGATAGCAAGGCCCCTTGGCCAATAGGAACAGGCCTTGTACTGCGGAAATGGACGACGGGCATGAGAACCTGGCGTCACTGGAGCAGGCCCACCAATCTCATGAGGCGTTGTATCCGTTTGCGATCGACATGATTGACAAGGCCAATGATTTAAGTCTGAGTGATCGATATTCACCCTCACATATCGTCTTTTTTGTGGCGCGCGAAATTTTCAATCAGAGAAGCGGCCTTGGGAAACGCGCCGTCATTTCGCGCCGGCCCTGTTTTTCTGCGTTCTGTGCAAAGGCGCTCCAGGTCGGCGACATCCCGACTCCATGAAATATCCATGACCTCGGACACTTGGCACAGAAACGCCGTTTGGTGATCGCCGGCGGCGCGCGGATTGGGAAAGGCCACGAACGGCTTGCCGGACAATAGAAGCTGGATCACGGTCGCGCCGCCGTGGGTGATGACCATATCACTTTGATCGATCAGATCCTGAAGCCCGGGGCGGCCGACGAATTGCTCGCCATGCCGCATACGGTATTTCGATTGTCCGGACTGCACGAGCAGCGTGCCCTCGAAAAAACCTTTTTCGGCGAGCCGGTCGACTTCTGCGAGCAATTCATCGAAAGGCATGGTGGTGCCGACGGTGACCAGAATCACAATATGCTCCCCAATTGCGCGCCCGGATAGTGTTTTTGCAATTCGGGCCATTGCACGATGAACAGATCGGTCAAGCGCAGAGCGCGCACCAGTTTGCCGGTCAGCGAGAGCTGGTCACAGCGGGTGATGCTTTCCACGAAAACGGTGGCCACGCCTGTTCGGCGCGCGGCCAAAAAGACCGGCACCGCATGGCTGCAACCCACGACCACCGCCAGGTCAGGGCGGTGCGATTCGAAGGCGCGTAGCGCGATGCGGTACGTCTGCCAGAATGCGCGAACCGCCTGCATCCTGGATGGCTGGGTGACGGTAGGAAAGCTCGGCACAGAAATATACTCGGCCATATTGAATCGATGCTCATCCAATCGTCCGCCGAACCATGTGTTCAATACAATGAAGGATGCCTTGTCCGCCAACGGTTCGAGCAATTTTTCCGTCTCAAAAGTAAATCCGGCGCCAGACAGCACACTGAGTATTCTTAGGGTCATTTCAATCCGTATTTACGCATGAGTTCATTGTGCAAAAGGCACGATCCAGTACTGTGGCTGTCGAGCTCGGGCCGCATGGGACACTCCAGGCGCGCCGCTGCCGGCCAGCCAGCGGTAGGCCGCCAGGGCCTGTTTCGAACCGGTGACGTTATAGATGGACGCCAGCGCGGCCATGCGCACCATACCGTAATAACCGCGGCTGTGTTTCCAGCCGTTGCCATTGGCCTGACCATTCTTCTCAGTGACTTTGCGGATCTTGGCCCAGGTGGTGTAACGCCGCTTCGTTTTCGGGTTGTAGACGAACAGGTTGTAGGCGATGCCGTCGTGTGGATTCCAGCCGGGTTGTGGCTGCAAACTGCCGGCGAGGAAGTGCGTCTGCCATTGCAGCACGCGCTTGGCGCCGGGTATGCCAAGGCGCGCGATGGTAGCCACGCTGGTGGCAAGAAAATCCTGCTGCCATGGCGCCATTGCGCCCGAATGGCCGTAGGAACCGGGGACATAGCCATACGCCTGGCCTTCCTCGCGGGTCCATTCAGGCAAGTGTTGCTCCAGGAAGCGCATGTTGTTGCGCAATATCTTGCGAAAATATCGCCCGAAGTATGAATTTTCCGGATTGACCCAAGCGGCGTAGGCGATCTCGCGCAGGCTCCATGCCCCGCCTCTGACCTGCGCGCCGGGACCGACCACTATGCCTTTGCCGTTCTGGCGCGGCGATGGCCATTGTCCCAGGATGGCGTACAAAGCCTCGGCATTGAGCTGGTCCAGATAATAGTGCCGGCCTGTGAGCAGATAGGGCACGAAGGCCAGGCTGGGCATGTGCGCCACATCAGGATGCCAGCCGCCGGCAAAACGGTACGGCTGCGTGAGGCCCGTGGTATGGGAATGCGGACCACCGCGTGGGTCGGCCCAGAAGTCGGGGTAATCCTCGGTGGTGAGATAGCGGCCCCTGGCGGGCAGATAGAAATGCCAGGGCACGGCCCCGGCGGTATCCGCCTGTCCCAGTGCAAAAGCCGCGGCCACGGGATTTTGCGTGATCAGCCATGCCGCGTTGGCTCCTGTCACCGGCCCGATGTCGGGACGTCCTCCGGTCATGGGCATGTAAGGCGTCACATCATTGCCCGAAAGAGGTCTGCCCCAACCCTTGCTGCGCAACGATTTCAACTCATTGCGTAACAGCCCGGCCGGCAGGCCATAAAGCGTCTGATAATTCGGGATCACTTCCAGAGCCGCCAGCCGCGGCACATCGTGCACCACATTGACAGGCGGCCAGCCCGCCGAGCGCCACACCCGATGCCAAGTCTGGTATTGATATTGCTTGATCATGCCACTGTCATATACGGTTTGCCCCTTGATCCGCAATTGCGCCGTATAGACGAGCGTACCGCCCTGCGGTGACATAGCGATGTCGTTATTGAACTGCACGTCGAGCGACAGTGAACCGTCGGCATAAGCCGTGGCATCGGCCACCAGCCTGAGTGATGACAGCACCGGCCGTTGCAGCCTGACTTCCGTCGCCAACGGGCCGTGCCGCCAATAATCGAGCGCAGACTGCGCCTTGCGCGACATGTTGAGCAGCGAGGTAAGATCGACGCGAATCATTTTTGGCGCGCTCAGTTTCTTGCCGTCGATGGCATAAAACTTCAGCACCACCACGGGTGCAAAACGCTCGAGTACGGGTGCGATGGCCACGGCCGGGGCGGGTCGGCTTGTTTGTGCCGGCTCGCGGACGAGCTTCAGCCGTTCCAGCCCCCTTGCAGGCAGGCCAGGCACTTTCACCGTGACCATGGCAAAACGTATGGAGCCATCCGCGTAATGGGTTCTCGGATCGAGTTGCACGGGGACGACCCGGCCTTCCAGCTTGCCTTGCACTGCAAAAGGCCGGCGCAGCGCGCCCGGCGCGAGCACGGTGGCTAATGACAGAAAACTGGAGCGGATTTCTTTTTTCGATGTGTTCTGCAAGGCGAAAACGGCCAGGCCGTTCGGCCCGCTCAATGCAGGCAGCAACGACGCCTTGACCCATTCCGCCGCCTGGGCGGCAGCCGGCGCGAAGAGAAGGACGAAGAGCAGGCTGAGCAGAAATCTGATGGAAAACTGCTTGCCCGCCCTCGTCCATGAGGAGCCTTCCTGTTTATTCATCGTACTGACCCATGGTGTTCACGCCTCATCGCCTGGCCTTTCGGCCTTGAATAATGCCTTGCAGGTACCCGAGCAGATCGCGCTCCGGCCCTGCAGGCCGCCCGGAAATCCACCATAGCACAAGCACGCTCGCCACATACGAAACGGCGCCTATGCCGATCATTTCCGCCAGTTGCAGCGCCAGCGCCCCGTTGCCGAGGCCTGGATGGAAATCGAACCAGCCAAAACCCATGACGTCCATCAACCCCGCCATGACCGCGGTGCCGGCGAAACTGCGCCATACCCCCGCGCCCAGGCGTCGCCATGAGATCTGCAATCGCTGCATGGCGACGACGAAATAGATCAAACCGCCGAGCGTGCCATTGAGCACCAACCCTATGGCGATGCCAGGGAAACCGAACAGGTGGATGAACAAAACGATACTGCCGATGGCCGACAAGCCGAACACCACGCTCATTTTGAGCATCGCCTTCATCCAGCCGTGCACCGCGAACGCCTGCCGGCTCATTTCCCCGAAAATGGAGATCGCCCCCCCCAGCGCCAAGACCTGCAGCAAAGGCACCGCCCCCAGCCATTTTTCGCCGAAGGCCAGGCGGATGGCAGGCTCGGCCACCAGCGACAAACCCACCCCCATGGGCAGAACGATCATGTTCATGGTGGTCATCATTTTCACCAGCAAAGCCGCACCCCGGTCGGCCTGGGTGCGCACTTCGGAAAGGCCGGAGAACATCGCCCGCGTCAACGGAGCGATCAGCTCCGAGCTCGGCAGTTGAGCCACCTCACTGGCGACCTCGAACAAGCCCAGGGCGCCGACATTCGTCATCTTGGTGATGGTCGATTTGCTGCCCAGACCGCCCAGCAGGCCGGCGATATTGGACAGCCACAAAAGCGTCGAATACGAAGCCATGCGTGGCCATCCGGCAAGAGTGAAACCAGGGCGGTAAGGATGCAAGGCATAACTCAACAGGGTGTCGACGATGACGTTGACCAGAATGGCGATGATCAGCGCCCAGTAATCGCGGAATACGAAGGCCAACCCGATGGCCGTGCTCACCGAAACCAGGCGCGGCAGCAGCTTGAGCAGGAATTCCTTGTCGAAAGCCATGTAGCGGCGGTAATCGACCACACCAATGTTCTGCAAACTGGAGATGGCGCTCACCGCCGCGGCCACGAAAGTGACCTGGGTAAAGTGGGGACTGTTGAAGAAATGTCCCGCTGGCACGGCGATGATGAGCAATATCACGGCCACGCCGAAACCACGCAGCACGTTGATGGTAAAGCCGGTGTTGTAAAGCTGGCGGTCCGGCATGTCGGCGCGGATGATGGCGTTTTCGGTGCCGAGCTCGGCCAGTTGCTGCAAGCCCTGCACGAAACCCATGGCCAGCGCCACTACGCCGAAGTCCGCCGGCACCAGCAAGCGCACCAGGATCAGGGTGCTGATGATGCCAAGAAAACGGTTGACGAAACGCCAACCGATGATCCAGGCCGCGCCGAAGGCGGTGCGGGCGACCACGGAGCCCTGTTTTCGCAAATCCTGCCAGCCGCAATCGACTCCGGTTTCCGGAATCGCGTTGAAGTTTTCAGGAAAACGTACGCCAAACCAGTTCATGTTTCGCCCAGGCACAATCGCAAAAATTCCCAGCTCTTGCGGTACCAGTCATTCTCGCGCGCATGGCGCAGGCCGTTTTCCGCAAGTTTCCGGCGCAATACGGCATTGTCCAGCAGACGTGCCATGGCCGCCTCGATGGCATCGATCGAAGCGCCATCGACCAGCAGACCGTTGTATTCGTCGCGCACCGCGTCCACGCTGCCGCCGTCCCGCCCGGCGATGACCGGCAGACCGGCGGCGTTCGCCTCCAGAAACACCAGCCCGAAGCCTTCCGTGTCGCCGTTGGGCAGCCTGCGGTTGGGCATCACGAACACATCGCCCGCCTTGTAGATCGCCGGAAGTTCTCCCTCATCCACCCTGCCGACGAAGGCCACCCGGTCCATGATGCCTTCTTCGGCGGCGATCCTGCGCAAGCGAGGCTCGTATTCCCCTTCGCCGACGATCAGATAGCGCACCTCGACCCGCTGTCTGGCGAGGCGGGCGAAAGCGCGCAAGGCGTGATCGATGCCCTTTTTCTCCAGCAGGCGGCACACGCTGATGAAAACGAAACAATCGTCCCAACCCAAACCTTGCCTGTGTTCGCCCGGCGCGGCCCGTTCGAAGCGGGCGAAATCGACGCCATTAGCAATCACCGTGACCGGCAGATCCTCGCCGGCGAAATGATGCAGTGTCTGCTCGGTGAAGCGGCTGACCGCGATCACGGCATCGGCCGCACGCAAAAAACACCGGCGCCGCGCACCATCGGCATCGTAACCATCTGCCGTGGTGAGCTCCTCGCCGTGGACATAGATCACCGTCCGCACGCCAGGCCAAAACTTGAGCCAGCGCGCGATCCAGCCGTTGGCCACCAGTTCGCCGATGCACACGCAGCGTACCGGCCCCAGATATACGCGCCTGAACAAAGCCGCCAGAACACGGGTACGCAAGATCATATCAGTCAGACGCTGCCGCCACTTGCGCAGTCCACCGTGCTGCCCGCCACCCTGCAATGGCGTGCGCAACAAATCCAGCCGCTCGACAAGATAATTCTGCGCTTGGTCATGAACGCGCCAATCGGCCAACTCGCGGCCATCCACATAGAAACGGCGAGCGGTCAACACGCGCACATGCCCCGCGGCCGCCTGGGCAATCTGGGCATACACCCGCGCCGAGCCGCCGATCACCGGCGGGAAATTGCTCGCCAGCAGCAGCACCTGGCTTGGCTGCCTCACGCGATTGATCTTCCGTTGTAAACGCGGTATCGTCGGCTCATCGCAGCGCACTTTTGTCATACGCCAGCGGGCGGCTGGGGGCGGTCCGATAGCCCGCTGGCGCGGTGGCCCGTTGTGCTATGCGGTTTTGCAAGGCGAACTTGAGCAGCAACGACGCCACGGCATACAACTGGAACAGAAAATTGAAGTATGCCTGCGGCAAGGCGCTGCCGGCTACTGCGAACGCCACCAAACTCACCTGAATGAAGCCGGCCAGATCGTACATCCACACGCTGTCGGGGTCGCCCCGGGCCAGCCTGCGCACGCGGCCGAGATACAGCCAGGCGCTGGCCAACATCAGCACATACAGGCCGAAGCCCACCATGCCCTGCTCGGCCAGCACCTGGAACCAGACGCTGTGGATGGCGCGGTGATGCGCACCCGGCGGGCCGTACTGATCCCAGGCATCCCGGCTGAGCCAAACGCCGAAACCGCCGCCGAGAATGGGATGATGCAGGGCGTAGTTGGTCGCGAACTCCCAGGACTGCACCCGTCCCTGGAAAGAGCCTCCCTTCTCGGCCCCGCCGCTGACCACGGCCTCCATGCGGTGGGTCCATTGCGCCGGCATGAAACTCAGAGCCAGCGGCAACAGTGCCGCGGTGAGGAACAGCAACCGGAAGCGGCCACGGCTCTTCCAGATCAGGGCCAGAAGCACAAAGGCCAGGGCGATCTGGCCACCGCGCGAATAGGTGCCAAGAATCGACATCACCACGAGAGCCATACCCACCCACAAACCAAGCCGGACCCAGCGCGAGCGCACCTGCAACTGCAGATAGCGCATCAGAGGCAGGGTCATGCACATGACCAGGGCGAATTGGTTGCGGTCTCCGTAGAAGGACGCTGCCGGACCCATGACGATGTAATGGCCGCCATGCACCAGCGTGAACAGGCCGCCCTTCATGCCCCAGAAGCCGAAAGAGATCACGAACACCCAGATCAACAGATCCAATCGCTTGCGCGAATCGATCAAAAGGATGATGAAAAACGACAGTAACACCACCTTGAACAATTGCTGCCAGTGCGGCCAGGCATACCACGGCACAACAGAAAAATAACTCGAAACCGCAGTGAACAGCACGAAGAACACCATCAGCACGGTCAAGGCGTCCCAGCGCAGGCGCTGCAGCTTGTTGGCATGGATGATGGCCGAAAAAATGGTCACCGCCGCGATCAGGTACACCCAATGAATGCGCGCCGCGAAGCCATAGACCTCACGGTAAGGGTTCATGTCGCTGAAAAGCGTCCACAGCAACAGGCCGATGTAGGGTTCCACCAGTGCCATCGGCAAGGTGCCCATCACGAACAGAATCAACAGCAAACCACGCATCTCAGCTCATCCTGCGCCGCAGCAGCAGCGCGTCCAGCATGAATTTGGCCGCCCAGCTCGGGTAGCGGAAGCGCATGTAAGGGCCGTCGAAGGGATGCGAGCCCGGCACTCCGCCCACTATGCCATCCGCCCCCGCCACCCGCAGACAGCGCAGATTGAAGTCCAGCGCGCGCGTGGCGCTCGTCATCCAGCCAGCCTCGCCGCCCACTTCGGCCAGCCGCAACCATACCAGAGCGAGCTGGGCGTTGCCGGTCAGGCAGCTCCAGCGTGCCGCGGCCTGCCAGTCGGCGTCCATCCGGCCTGGCAGCGCGCCGTCGAGCCGCTGCGCGCGGGCTAAGACGCGGGCGGCGGTCGCCACGGTCTCCAGCCCCGCCCCGCCATCCCGCGCCGCGACTTCGAGAATACCGCGCAGGGCATAGGCAATGGTATGGGTCAAGGGCCGGGCGGCGTCTTCCAGGTCATTGTGCGGCAGCCAGCCGTTGGCGCGTGCCTGGCCGAGCGCCCAATCCACGTTGCGCCGCGCCGCCGCCAGGTAACGCGGCTCGCCCAGCGCCTCTGCGGCCCGCGCCAGCCCATAAGCGGTGCGGGTATTATAAGCATTGGGCGGCGGGGCCGAAAACGGGGAGCCGAAGCGCCGCCAGACCCCGTCTTCGTCCTGCGCGCGAAGCAGCCAGTCGGCGGCGCGGCGCAGGGACTCCCGATAGCGCGACTCGCCGGTTTCCTCCAACGCCCGCGCCCAGCCGAACAGGGACTGGCCAGTATTGAATACGGTGGGCACCACCTGCGGTGCGTCCATCAATCCAGCGCGTACGCCACCGTCCGGCAGTTGCACCGCACAGGCCCAGTCCGCCATGCGCAAGGCGCGTTTATGAAACTTCGGCGCGTGAAAGTCACGGGCATAATCGAACAAGGTGGGAATAATGTAACCGCTCACTTCCGGATAGGCCGCCGCCCAGCGCCGCTGACGCGCGTCGTACCAGGCGCTCGCTCCGCCGCCGCCCGCGTCCTGCGCCCGGGCGAGCCATCGCGCCAGGGCATGGCACGCCGTCTCCGGCTCCAGCGCGCGCCGCGGCAGCGGCAGGCGCTCGCGCAGCGCGCGCAGCCAAGGCGCGTTCATGCACGCCCCAGGCGCGCGGCCAGTCGCCGCGCGCGCAGTGCGAGCCAGGGCATGGGATCGCGCAGGCGCCACAGGGCGCCGCGCACCGGCCCGTCCGCCCGCGCCCAGCGGCGCGGGGCCAGCCCCTGCGCGAGCGCGGACCGCCGCTCTGCTTCTTCATCCACCCACACGATGCGGCGCGCAGGGCCGTCACGGTATTCACAGCCCCGCCCCAGGGTGTCCAGATAATAGGCCAGCGGCAGATTGACGCCATTCAGGGTCGCTACCTCTTCCTGATAATCGCTGCGGCCGATGGTGGGCTCGATGGCCAGATATTCGCCCTGCGCATTCAGCTTGTATTCCATGCCGGCCAGCCCCCGCACCCGCAGGCGGGCGAAGAAACGGGCGGTACGTTCGGCCAGCACCCGGGCCTCCGGGGCGGGGACGCAGGCTGCGGTGCCGCCGATCCGCGGCGGCCAGGAACGCAGTTTGCGACCGACGAAAGTGGCGAGCGGACGGCCTTCGGCGCAAAGATGCTGCAGGCAGAAATGAATGGCCTCGTCACCGCCCTCCACCCATTCCTGGGCCACCACCTCCGGCAGCACGCGCTGCATGTCCTCGATGCGCCGCCGGGCTTCGTCCGGCGTCTCCGCTCGATAGGCCCTGGCCAGACCGGACCGGATATAGGCCGGGTCATGCCAGGCGGGCTTGAGCACGACCGGAAAACGCAGCGCCAACGCCCGTTCCAGGTCAACGAGGCCGCGCAGGCGCACCGTCTTCGGCACCGGCAAGCCGGCGTCGGCGGCCAGGACAGCGAAATCAGTCTTGCGCAACAGCGCCTGCAACACCTCGGCCGACGGCGACAGAAAGCGGTACAGGAGCGCCAGTCGTGCCTGCGCCTGGGACGAGGCGAGTGTGGACACGCTGTGTTCCTGCGTGAACAGCAGCACGGGGCGCTGGCCGCGGAAACGCTCGCGCCCCAGCCGTTCCAGGGTGGCGAGCAACGGTTCGCCCGCCAGCGCGGACGCGCGCAGTGCGCGCACGTAACGGCTGGCCAGAGCCGGATCGTCGGTTCGGGCTTCTAGCAGATACACCGGCACGCCGGCGGCGCCCAGGCTGCGGGCCACTCCCAGCCCGTTCAGCCCGCCGCCCACTACCAGCGCCGGAACCGTCAGCGCCTTCATCCGGCGTCTTCCCGGGCGCGCAGGGCTTCGATCTCGCCCAGCACCGCCCGGGCGTTGGCGCGCCAGGTGAGATCACGCGCCGCGATGGTCGCCTGCGCCGCCGCCCCCAGCCGCCGGCGCAATGGCTCATCGCCGGCCAGGCGCAGAATGGCTTCGCCGCGCGCTTTCGCATCTTCGGCTTCGAACAGCAAAGCATTGACGCCGTCTTCGAGCACTTCGCGAATATTGGCACAGGCCGGCGCCACCACCGCGCAACCCGCCGCCAGATATTCGAACAACTTGAGCGGCGAGGCGTAGGGCACCACGGCCGGTTGCAGGGCGATATCGAAAGCGGCGAGATAGGCCGGCACCTGTTCGCGTTCGACCAGCCCCGTGAAGGTCACGCGCGATGCGACGCCACGCTGCGCGGCGCGGCTTTCCAGCGTTTCGCGGGCCGGACCGTCGCCGACCAGCAGCAGATGCAGATCGAGAGCGGGATGGTCGGCGAGCAGGTCGATCACCCCCTCCAGCCCATGCCATTCGCGCACGAAGCCGGTGAAGCCAAGCACCAGGCGACCGCTCAATCCCAGGCGCTGCTTGGCTGCCTCGCGCGTCGGCAAGGCGGCGAACTGGTCAGGATCTATGCCGTTGGGCGTCACCCGCACACGCGCCTCGGGCACGCCCTCAGCGGCGATGCGCCCGGCCAGCACCCGGGTCACGGTGAATACGCGATCGGCGCCGCGCCAGGCCAGGCGCTCGCTCCAACGCGCAAGACGCCTGAGCGCGAGGCCGCCGTAGCGGCTGCGCTCGTCCAGCAGTGGCGCGTTGACTTCGAGCAGCAGCGGCAGGCCGTGGCGGCGGCGCGCCCACACGCCGGAGACGAAATACAGGTTGTAGCGCTCGTAGATGGCGTCCGGCCGGTGCGCGGCGATGGCGCGCCGCAGGCGGTGGTAGTCGAACAGGCTGTAGCCCAGCTCCAGCAATTCATACAGCGCCCCCGGCAAGCGTTTCTTGAGCTGCGCCACCCAACCCGCCTGGCCACCGAAGGAAGCACGCGCCACCGTGGCCGGACCGACCACGATCACCTGCGCGCCCTCCTGTTCCAGGGCGCGGATCATCTCGGCGATGTGCACGTACTGCCCGTCCTTGGAGCCGATGCGATGGTGATAAAGGATCTTCATCGGCGGCTTCATGCGACGGCTTTCTCCACGACGGCGCGAAACAGCGCGAGCTGGCCGGCGCTGGTCTCGTCCCAGGCGAAGCGCCGGGCGTAGGCGCGCACCGCCTCGCGCGACGGCGGTGCGGCCAGCAGCGCGGAGAGAGTCTGGCGCAGGCTTTCGGCCTCACGCCGTGGCACGATCCGGCCCGCCACCGGATCGGCCAGCAATTCGGCCACGCCTTCGGCATTGCAGGCCGCCACCGGGGTACCGCAGGCCAGCGCTTCGAGCACCACGTTGGGCATGCCCTCGCGGCTGGAGGCGAGCACGAACAGATCGGCGGCGCTGTAGTAGCGCGGCAGATCGGCATGCGCCACCGGCCCAAGGAAGCGTACCCTGGCGGCTACGCCGGCCGTTTCGGCCTGGCGCTCGAGGCGGGCGCGCCACGGCCCTTCGCCAGCGATCAACAGGGTCGCCGCAGGCAGACCGCGCAGGGCTTCGATGGCGATATGATGCCCCTTGCGCTCGATCAGGCTGCCGACGGACAGCAATAGCGGCCCGGCCAGATCGAGTTCACGGCGTAGCGCAGCGCCCGCTTCCGGCAGCGGACGGAACACCTCCAGATCGACGCCGTTGCGCAACACCGTGATGCGCTCGCGGGGCACCCCCAGCGCCGTCAGATGTTCGCCCAGCGCGCTCGAGACGCTGATCAGCCCCGCCGCGCGCGCGGCGGCCCAACGCAGCTGCGCCCTCGGCACGCGATAGCGCGGAATCCAGTTGACGTCGGTACCGCGCGAAGTGACCACCACCGGCTTGCCGAGGCGCTGGCCCAGCCAGACGGCCGCCACCCCATCGGGGTAGAAATAATGCGCGTCGATCAGGTCGTAGGGCCCGTGCTCGCGCTCCAGCCCGCGCAACACAGGCCACAACGCGGCGGCCATCAGCGCGGGGGCGGCGCTCATTCCGACCTTGGGCCACACCGGATAGCGCGGATGCAGCACCCGCAGGCCGTGCCGCTTCTCCTCGCGCGGCACGGCGGCAAAATCCGCGTAGCGGCCGAAACGAGGATGGCGCGAGGGGAACCAGGGCACCGGCGCGAGCACCGTGAGTTCGACTTCGCCGCTGGCGGCCAGATGGCGCAGGCGCTCTTCCACGAACACCCCGTGACGCGGCTGCACGGCGTTGGGATAGAGCGTAGTGAAGCTCAGTACCCGCATCAGCGTCCGCCCCCGGAAAAAGCAGGCATGGATAGCAGGTGCGTCAGCGAGGCGTCGAGCATAAGCAGGCTCCACAGCGCGCGCCCATGATCGCGCACGCCGGCGCGGTGCTCGCGCAGCAGGCCGGCCAGCGCGTCGCGCTCGAACCAGCCGGTGGCGAGCAGGGGCGAATCGCCGAGCACCGCCTCGAAGGCGGGCACCAGGGGACCGCGGAACCAGGCGCGCAGCGGCACTGAAAATCCCTGCTTGCGGCGGTAGAGAATGTCTTTGGGCAGCTCCGGCTCCATGGCGCGCTTGAGCACGAACTTGCCTTCGCCGCCATGTATCTTGGCCGATTCCGGCAGGCTGAAGGCCCAAGCGACGAACCGGTGGTCGAGCAGCGGCACGCGCACTTCCAGGGCGTGCGCCATGCTCGCGCGATCGACCTTGGTGAGGATGTCGCCGGGCAGCCAGGTCTTGAAGTCCAGATACTGGGCGAGACGCAGTGGGTCGTCAGTGTCGGCGCGGGCGGCATGACCGCGGAAGACTTCCAACGCGCTATGGCCCTGCAGTGCGCGCGCGAAGGCCGGCGTGCCGAGGCGCGCCCGCACCTCGGCGGGAATGACGCTGACCGTATGGAAATAAGCCGCCACTTCGTCGCGCGCCAGGGCCTGCAGGGTGGTTTTCGCGCGCAGCGGGCGCGGCGCCCAATCCGCCTTGGGGTAGATTGCTCCCAGCATGCCCGCCAGCCGGCGCAGGGGCCGCGGCAGGCGCGCGCGCAGGCGGCTCTCGCGCAGATGCCACACATGCCGCCGGTAGCCCGCCAGCGCCTCGTCCCCGCCGTCGCCGGAAAGCGCCACCGTCACCCGCCGCCGCGCGAGCTCACAGACCGCCAGGGTGGGCATGGCCGAGGCATCGGCGAACGGTGCATCGTAGATCGCAGCCAGCCGCCGGAACAGGGCCGCCCCATCCGGATGCACCACCGCCTGTTCGTGATCGGCGTGAAAACGCTGCGCCACGGCGCGCGCATGGGCGGTTTCGTCATAGTCGGGGTCGTCGAAGCCGATGGCGCAGGTGCGCACCGGCTCCGTCTGCGCCCGGCTCATCAGGGCGACCACGGTACTCGAATCCACGCCGCCGGACAGGAACGCGCCCAGCGGCACATCGGCGATCATGCGCAGGCGCACCGCGTCGTCCAACAGCGCGCGCAGCTCCTCGCCCCAGCGCCCGGCGTCGCCCGCGGTCTGGGCCGCGGGCTCCAGATCCCACCAGCGGTAGAGTGCGGGGCGTTCGTCCCCGGCGCGCAGGCGCAGGCGGCAGCCGGGCGGCAGCGATTCCACGGCGGTGAGTATGGAGCGCGGGTCCGGCACGTAACCCAGGGCCAAATAGTCCTCCACGGCGGCCGGGTCGAGCTCGCGCCCGAGTTCAGGATGCACCAGAAGGGCCTTGAGTTCGGAACCGAACACCCAGTCGCCGCGGCGGGTACGGCCGTAATACAGGGGTTTGATCCCCAGCCGGTCACGCACCAGGTGCAGTTCCCGGCGCTCGCCGTCCCACAAGGCGAAAGCGAACATGCCGATGAAACGATCGAGGCAGGCCGCCCCCCAGGCGCGCCAAGCCTCGAGCAGCACCGCGGTGTCGGAATGGTCCTGGAATTGCGCGCCCTCGGCTTCCAGCTCGGCGCGAATCTGGCGGAAGTTGTAAATCTCGCCGTTGTAGCTCAACGCCCAGCGCCCGTCCGCCGAGCGCATGGGCTGGCGGCCGCCCGCGAGGTCGATGATGGCCAGCCGCCGGTGCGCGAGGCCAATGCCGGGCGCCGCGTGCTCTCCGGACTGGTCGGGGCCACGATGCGACAGCGCCGCGCCCATGGCCGCGAGCAGGCCATGCTGCGGGCTGACCTGCGGATCGCGACACAAAATACCGGCCACACCGCACATTCAGGCCGCCCCCCGCGCGGGCGCGTGGCGTTGCAACACTTCGCCGTACAAACCCGTGTACGCCTGCACCATGGCATGCAGGGAGAATTCGGCCTGCATCCTTGCCCGCCCCGCCCGGCCGTGGACCAGGCGCAGCTCGGGCGCGTCGCGATAGCGGGCGAGCGCCTCGGCCAAGGCCTCGACATCGCCCGCCGGCACCAGCCATCCGGTGGTTTCATGGGCGACCACTTCCGGATTGCCCCCCACGCGCGTGGCCACCACCGGCAAGGCCGCGGCCATGGCCTCCAGCGCCGCGATGGACACGCCCTCGTTCCAAGACGGCAGGGCGAATACATCGAAAGCGGCCAGCCATTGGGCGATGTCGTCGCGCGCGCCGGGTAGATGCACCAGCGACCCGAGACCGCGCCCCTCGATCAGCGCCTCCAGGCGTGGGCGCTCTTCGCCCTCGCCGACGATGTAGAGCCGTACTGGTGGTGCTTTCTTGGCGGCGGCCAGGCGGCCGACCGCCTCAATCAGGAGGGCATGCGCCTTGACCGGGTCGAGCCGCGCCACCGTGCCGACCACGAAGGCATCCTGTGGCACGCCCAGACGGCGGCGCGCTTCGTCTCTCGCCACCAATGCGTCGGACAAGGGCGCCGGATCGACGCCGTTGTGGATGCAGGCGAGCTTGGCCGGGGCAATGCCGACATCTTCGCGCAACCAGTTTTCGAGATCCCGGGAAACGGCGACGAATCGATCCACGAAGGGGCTCATCGCCCGGCGCAAAAGCCGGTATTTTTGGGGCACCGACGCACGATCCGCGGTCCAGCCGTGTTCGGCATGCACCACGCAGCTGCCGGCCAGGCGCGCCAGCGGGGCGATCTCCAGCGCGGCCAGGTTGTAGCTATGCACCAGTTGCGGACGCAGCTGGCGCAAGGCCCGCCACAGCCGCGCGTAAGCCGCCGGATCCTTGCCGGGGCGCTTGCCTATGTCCACGACTGGCACCGTGGGCGGCAGGCGGCGCGCAAACCGGCCATGACCCGACAGACAGATCACCGCATGCCGGTAGGGCGCATCGCTCATCTTTTGGATCTGGTTCACCAGCACCGTCTCCATGCCGCCGTAATCCAGTCGATTGAGCACATGCGCGATCAGCATCGCCTCGCTCATACGCCGCCTCCACCGTGGGCGGCGAGCGCGCGCGTGAAAGCGGACAGGCGCGTGCGCGCGGCGTCCCGGTCGTGCCGGTAAGGCGTCGCCACCACCGTGATGCGGGTATCCAGCGGGTGCAGGCTCAGCACGCGTTGCAGCTGCCAAAACTTGGCCTGCAGTACGGAAGTGGTCGGCCGGCCATCGACGGAGTACCAATACCAGGCCAGCAGGCGCTGCCCCGGCCCGTTCAGCACCGCCTCGCGCAGCACCAGCGCCTGGCCGGAAGGCAATTTTAGCGTGGCATCGTGTTCCGCCTGCGCCTGCCACAAGGCCCGGTCATACCAGTGATTTCCCGCCATGAACAGCTTGCGGCCATGGCGCGGCGGTCCTGGATAGTCCGCTTCCACCAGATACACCGGCGCCGTGCCGTCTGCGTAGCGCAGCGCCGACAGGCGCGCCGCGCGGTGGAAATGCGCGCCCAGGACGTCCTGCTCGCGTGCGTTCAGTCGCCATGTGCCCAGCCGTTCCGGAAGCGGCGGCGCCGGCGCCGGGCGCGGCGCGGCGTGTACTAAAGAAAATGCCGCGATGGGGCCGGCCAGCAGGCAGAGCATCAACGCCGGGGTCCAGCGCAGGACGGGGGCGGCGGGCGGTGCGGCGGCCGGCGGCGCAGGCGCCGGCTCGGGCGGCGGCGGTTCGCGAAACGGCCAACCTGCCAGGAAATAAAGCAGCAATACGGTGCCGAAGAACTGCCAGCCAAAGATCATGTGATCGGTGCCGGTGGCGTACTGCACACCAAATACTTCGCCGATGACGATGGTGAAATACACTCTCAGGCCATTGGCGACGATGGGGACGATGAAAGCCAGCGCCACGAAAATCAGCCGCCGCCTGCGGCTATGGAAAAACATCTGCGCGTAGAGCAAGCTCAGGGCCACCATGGCGATGAAAAACTTGATGCCGCTGCACGCGTCGGCCACATGCCACACCGAAACCGGCGTTTCTATCAGCACCCCGTCGAGATACACTGTGAACCCGGTCAGCTGCAGGATCTTCACGGCAAACACGGCGGTGATGTGCTGCAGCACGGTGATCAAATGTTCCACCGGCCAGGGCACGGCGAAGAACAGATACGCCAGCGGGAACAAAAGGGCCCGCGCCGCCTGCCATCCATAGACGCTGATCACCATCGCCGGCGGCAGCGCCACCAGGGCGATCTGCTGTGCCTGCTGCACCCCCGCCAGCTCGCCCAGCATCCACAACAAGCTCAGCGCGAAGATGGTCGCCGCGCCGAGCGCGGACGGGGCGAATGGCACCCCGGCCAGCCGGTGCCGGCGCTCCCAGACCAGGAACAGGCTGATGGGCGGAATCAGGAAGGCGAACTGGAAGGTGCCGTCTCCCGCCCAGACTTCGGCCAGGCGCAACAAGCTGGTGTGGAACACGACTGCATAGGCAAGCAGCAGCGCAACGAACAGCGCATGACTCATACTGCGGCGGCGCTGGATTTCGGCGGCGGGAAGGACTGCGGCCACGCTCATGGGGCGGCCTCCAGCGGCAGCTTTTGCGCCACTGTGGATTCCAGCAATTCCTGACAACGTTCCACCGCGCGCTCCCAGCTGAACCGGGCGAGAATGGCCGCGCGCCGCGCCTCGCCCTCGCCATTCGGCGCGTCGAGATGGCGGATCACGGCGCGGGCAAAGTCCTCAGGCGCATCCTCCCGCGCTCCGAACAGGGGGTCGAAGGGCCCAAGCCCTTCCCAGGCGGCGGCGGAACCGACCACCGGCCGCCCCATGGCCAGGGCTTCGAGCACCTTGTTCTGGATGCCCCGCGCCACCCGTAGCGGCGCCACCGCCACCTTCGCATGCGCCAGATAGGGGCGCACATCCGGCACGCGGCCGGTCACCTCCACCCCGTCCAGTCGCGTCAGCGCCCTCACCGCCGAGGACGGACGGCGGCCGACGATATACAGCCTTGCATCGGCACGGGCCGCGCGAACGGCCGGCCAGACCTCGCGGCAGAACCAGACCACGCCGTCGACATTGGCCTGATAATCCATGGCGCCAGTGAACACCGCCGCCCGCACGCCCTGCGCGAAGGGACGCGGATGGCTGGCACCGGGATCGAAGTAGCCGCCGTCCACGCCATTGGGAATGGCGTGGACCTTGCCGTCCAGTTCGCGATGGCGCGCAAGAAATAGCCTGGACTCTTCGGCGGAGACGAACAGGCTGGCATCGTAGGCCGCGGCCAGCGCTGCCTCGGCCCGTTCCAGTGTATGGTGTTCGCGTACATACACGGCGCGCAGAGGGCCGCGTTCGCGCGCGGCGTACTGCCGCCATTTTTCGGAATCGACATCGACGAAGTCCATGATGCGCGCCGTGCTCCAGGGTGTCGGATGCAGGCCATAGCGACCGACGGCGGCGGAAAAGGCGAACACACGCCGGATGCGCTGGCGTCGCAGCGTTTCGCCCACCCAGCGGGCGAATGCGCCATGGGTATAACGGGCCAGGGACAAGGGCGCGCCGCGTACCGTGCGCGGCAGGCCGCGCAGGTCGCCGAGCAGGGGGTGCAGACGGGGCATATACACGCTGGCGCAGTATTGGCGCAAGTCAGCGGCGTGGGCCGCATCTTCGGGGTCGTCGATGAACGCGCCCACATGCACCCGATAGCGCCGCGCCAGCCCGGCCAGCAGATGAAAGGAGCGGATCTTGTCACCCTTATCCGGCGGATAGGGAATGCGGTGAGCCAGAAACAGCAGGTCTTCGGCCATTAGCCCAGACTCCGGGCCAGCGGCGGCCCCAGCACCCGGCTGAGCGGTAACGGCAGGCGCTGCCAGAGGCGAATGAAACGCTCGTATTTGGGATTCTTGGGGCTGAGGTCTGGCAACTGCCGCAGACGCACCAGGTCGTATTCGTAGTGCAGCGCTTGCGGCTCGAAACCCCAGTGCACCTTGTAGGCATATGAGCCCGTGTCGCGCTTGCTGCGGCCAAAATCGAACACGCGGATGCCGCGGTCCACCGCCCGCCGCATCAGGTCCCAGTACATGAGGTCATAGGCCTTGAGTTCGCGCGCCGCCGGAATGCCGCCGCCGTAATAGGGCAGCACTTCGTCGCGGAAATAGAAGCTGAGCACGGCGCTCAGCGGCCGCCCCTGCCGGCGCACGGTGAGGATTTCCGTGTCTTCGGGAAATGTTTCCAGCAGCATGCGCGCGTAGCGTTTCGCGAACACCGGCGTGCCGAGATTACGCAGGCTTTCGGAATAGACGCGATAGAAGGCATCGAGATCCCCGTCCGCCCTCGCCTCCAGGCCGGCCTTGAGGCTCTTGCGGATGACCGCGCGCTGCTTGCGCGGCACCGCCTTGAGATTGGCTTCATGATCGGCGGCGAGTTCGCGGCGGAAAGTCACGTACAGCGACTTCGCGGCCCAATCGGGACGGCTGGGCCGACGCTCGCGCAATTCCAGGTAATCGACGCCCAGCCGGCGCGCCTGGGCGCTGGCGGCTTCGATCAAGGCCTCGCGCGCGGCCTCGTCCGCCGCCACGGGGCCGCCATAGACGCAAAACGGGGTGGAGATGAGGGCGTCATGGAACAGGCGGCTGCGCACGCGCGCCAAGGGCAGAACACCGGTCACTTCGCCATTCCGCTCCGCCAGTAGATAATGTCCGCGATGAGAAAATGCCCGCTCCAGAACGGTTTTCCATCCTGCGCGATGAAAAAAAGTTGCCTCAGGGTGACTGACAACAAATTCATCCCAAGCAGAGACATCGTCTGCTTGCATCATCCGCACGGTGGTCATGCGGTCTCCCTTCCTGACTGCAAAAACGCTTTTTTCGCTGGCGGCGACTGGCGGGCGGAGTGTAATTCGTCCGCGAACACTCTATCCATCCGATCCCAGGAAAAATCCCGCAACAGGCACGCCAACCGAGCTTCGGTACGATGCAGATTAAGGTAATGCCGAAAGCGTGTCTTGCGGCTTATTCCCTGGATGCGCGGTTGCTGCGGATCGATTTCCCATGGATGAAGATAAAATACGGCCGGTTGTGAATCTTGACGGTTCACCCGTCGGATTGCCCATCGGGTCAAGGCATAAGGATACAAGCGGAAATAACCGCCCCCGCCCCCTGGATAGTTCCGCCCACCCCAAACGAAGGTAGTCACAGGAATTTCGAGCACCCCATGGTTGCTTGAAAAGAAAGGGAAACGAGGCGCCTCCGGCATGCCGTAATGGTCGTGATAAATGGGATAAATGCTGGAGCTGTAGCGGTAGCCAGCCTCGGCTAGCTCATCCAGCGCCCATAGGTTTTCACGACCGATGGAATAGCTCGGCGCACGATAGCCCTGCACCGCTTGCCCACCCAGATCCTCGAGCAGCGCTTTCGATAGGCGGATATCATCGCGAAATTCTTTGGGGCTCATGCTCGTCACCCGCTGATGCGACATCCCATGGCTGGCGATTTCATGACCCGCCGCCGCTATTCGACGTAGCATGTCGGGAAGGCGTTCTGCTACCCAACCGAGAGTAAAAAAGGTCGCTCTGGCTTGGTGACGGTCAAACAGTTCCAGAAGGCGATCAACGTTGCGCTCGACACGCAGTTCGAACCTGCCCCAGTTCTCCCGAGCCAACACCGGGTCGAATGCCGAAACCTGGAAATAATCCTCCACATCGATACTGAGCGCATTGCGCATTGTCATTCTCCGGGACGTTTACGAGACAAGGCTCATCGCCCGATCCAGCGAGCGAACCATCCCTTCCGTGAAACTTCGGGCTCAAGTGCCGCGGTTTTTTTATTCGCTCCCACTTCCTTCTTAGTAGCGTGAGGCAATTCATCCAAAACGGGCTGGGGCACGTCGTTCTTCTCTTCCGGCTGGGAATGTAGCGCCGCGATGCCGCGTTCGAGATCCTGGGCGCTATCTTGGATCGCTTTCGCATCTCCTTCCGAAGATGCCGTTGTTTCATCGCTTCGATGTGGCATGGATAAACCTTCGTCAAGCGGATATTCATCTTTGCCTGCCCCCGGGGCGCGGCGGGGAGCCATCTTTAAGTCATCGTGGGAAACGGGTTCTCCGGCACGTTCCGCCGCCCCAACGGAAGAAGGTTTGCGTCCAAATTCCTGTTCCATTTCCGCAATGACTTTCGATACATCCTTGGCATCGAAGGAGTCCTTTTCCTCTAGATATCCGAACAGCAGCAAACGATCCATAAGAAGGTTGATTTTCCTTGGGATACCACCTGACCATCGATGAATCAGGGGAAACATGTCTGGCGCCAGAACAGGGCTGTCCTTCCGCCCTGCTGTCTTAAGGCGGGATTCGATGTATTCTTGAACCTCTGGTTCGGTCAAATGTTCCAGATGATGCCAGGCGATGATCCGCTGCCTGAGTTGTTCCATACGCGGGTGATCGAGTGTGGCCCGAAGGTCGCTCTGGCCAACCAGGGAAATCTGTAGCAATGCCCTTCCCTTGATGCTCATGTTGGATAACAGACGCAATTCCTCGAGCGCTTCGGGTGTAAAAGTTTGCGCCTCGTCCACGATTAACAGCACCCCATTGGGATAACGATGCAACAAAGTACGTTCGATCTCCGCCAGCAAGGCCGCTTTGGTAGAGACGTTCTGGGATAATCCAAGAGCGGTAGCCACTAAAGGGAGTACATCTTCCGGTCCCACATTGGCCGCGGCCAGACGAACGCCGCGTATGGCCTTGCTCTCGAGATACTCGAACATAGTCTGGATGATCAGCGTCTTACCGGTGCCGATGTCACCGGTAATCACGATGAATCCTTCGCGTTGCCCTAAACCATAGATCAGATAGGACAATGCCTTGCGGTGTGTCGCGCTCAGAAACAGAAAAGCGCTGTCCGGCGTCAAGGCGAAAGGGCGTTTGTCGAGTTGATAAAACGCTTCGTACATGGTCCGGATAAGGCTCCTGCGACGATTAGAAGTGTGCGGTCAGTTGAATGGCGGCGCTGTTGGCCGTGTAGGTGTTGGCTTCGATATGGGAGCTGCGGGACTGGCGCAGCAGATTCAGGCTCAATTCCAGGTTCGGCAGCAGCATTCGCGTAATTCCAAGACTCGCCTGGTTGATGAAATCCGGGCTGTCCGGCGTTTGCACCGTTGTCAGCCGCTCACGAGAGAAACTCGCATTCACGGCGGTCAGGGTATTGTATCGCCATTTCCAGTCCACGCTGCCGCCGGTGGTGCGGTCATGGCCGATGCTGCTTGGCCGATAATAGCGGCGTTCGTCATACGCGGTGAACACGAGCCGGCTGCGCGGCATCAGGTAAGTCATGCTACCGCTCGCCCGCTTGCTGATGTAGGCGTTGATGATCTGGGGTTGATTGAGGGGCACGATGGCGCCCGACTGCGTGGTTTGCGCCGCCTGCAGCGACGTGCTGGTGGTGGTTTCTGCATAAGATGCGCCAAACAGGAGCCTCGGCAGGCGGTATGAAGCATCGATCGACCAGACATGGCCGAAATACTGCCAGCCATAGGTGACAGCCAGGGAAGCAAAACCGTTGGCATATTTGAATCCAGCGCTGCCATAGTGGCTGCCGTATCTTTTGACCGTGCCGTCTGGCTGATACTCGGTTTCCAATCCGCCCTTGGCAAGCAGTTGCAAATTCGGGAACAAGAGATATCCCAGGCTCAAGTAGGCATTATCGAAGTGCTGCACATCACCGCCCTGGTCATATTTTACCCGTGAGGTTTTCCAGTGCAGATGCCATGACCAAGCGAGAGAATCGGGCGGATTTGTCAAATCGAATGCAGCCGAAAAGGAGCGTGACCCGCTCAGACTGGAATCGCTGTATCCCGTGCGTCCATAGTCGTAGCGCAATACAGCCAGGCCCACTCGCCCCAGTCCCTGACGCCAATAGGGACTCAACTGATAATTCCAGGTATTCGTCCGGTTCCTCGTGATAAATACATCGTTGCCGCTATAGGGCTGTCCTGGATTGATCACCGTCTGGCCATAGCTTCCGCTCGCATCGAAATAAAGATGATCCGGATACAGGGCTGAATTCAAAGTGCCATTGAAGCGATTGTAATATTTGTCTTTGGGAGTTTCCCTGGCGTAATGGATGGCCTGGGCACTGTAATCGAACTGAGCTCGCAAGCGTGAACCCGCAGTGCATCCTTTGAGTGAAGGCGTCAGAATCGTGGCCGAATCCGAACGTCTGGCACTGTCGGGCGCAAGGTTAATGTTATCCGAATAGAATTCACCCACACTTATCGAAGGGCTGAGGTAATACCCCAAGGAAGGCGGCTTAGCCGCCGGGTCACCGGCTTGCGCCCCAAAGACTGGAGGATTACAACTGGGTGCTTGGGGGCGGGCCGCAGCATTGGATCCGGAAGACCGGACATATCCTTGACGGGGTGACTCAAGCGGAAAGCCAGGAACCTGCGGCGGGGCTGTATAACCGTCAATACCACCCCTCCCAAGATCCGCCGCCATCGACTGGATTGGCGCGAACCCGAAGGCCAGCGCGAACAGCGCACCGCAAACGCCCTTGGGGCTTGAAAAGCTCCAAGGCTCCCTATGCGCATTTCCCCTCTGGCCGATTGTTGAGTCCCATGAGTCGAATTTCAACGATCCGCTAGAAGTCGATCCATGCAGCCATTTCATGGCATCCCCTTTTCAGACTCCGCCCCAATACCTTAATGCAACCTTCAATCATCATAATGGGCGTCGTTTGCCTTGTTCATAAAGCCCTATTGTGGTCAAGGGCAGTTTGTTTGCAGCAAGCAAGTTTCATCTCAAATGCGCGGGCTTTTCTTGCGTGTCCGCGTAGCCATACACATAAGAGGAATAACCGCCATAAGCGTCTCCATGTTCCTTGATCACCTGATTGAGCAACACATTGATGGCCTTGCGCTTATCCAATGGCTGCACGGCTGCTGCCACAGCCGCTCTTGGAGTCACTCCCGCTTTGACCACCACCAGGATCTGCCCCATCCATTCAGACAAAGCCAGGGATTCGGCACTGCCCAGCAATGGAGTGGAGTCGATCACAATGATACGGTTCGGGTCAGCTGACAATCGTCGCAACAAATTAGACATTTCTCGGCTGGCCAGCAATTCTGCCGCGTCCTCATGGCGTGTTCCTGCTGGGATGAATGTCAGTCGCGGAATACTGGTTGCATACAAAGCGGATTCCAGCATCATTCCAGGATTGCTCAACAAGTCCATCAATCCTGGATGTTCTTCGCCCACTCCCAACCTGCTCGACAGGCTTCGGCGTGTGTTATCGCCATCGATGAGAATAATTTGCCAATCACGTTCCTGCGCCAGGCCGTAAGCCAGATTGAAAGCAGTATAGGTTTTGCCTTCGCCTTCTTGCGCGCTCGTGATCATGACTAGACGGGCGTCTTCCACCGGCATGGCGCCACGCCCGGTGATATTGGCCAGCAATGGGCGCTTGATACGACGATATTCGTTTTCTATACGCTCACGCGAATCGGGTGGTGGAAAAAGTCCGGCGGCCGTCAGGCGGGATAAATCCACTTCGAGTCGGTGACCGGTTTCTGGAACAGCAGTGCGTTCCCTGGCAGCTACAATCTCATCGGCCAGACTTTCCGGGATACTCGAATGTCCGGCATCCGCAAAATCAGGAGGACGCCTCTGATCGCCATGGATGATCGGCTTCGTCTCTTGCTTGATCTTGTCTGCCGCACGCTCGATGATGCTCACGATAACTCCTTATAGTTTGGCATGGAGCAATTGGGCGCCATGATTGGCAAATTCGGCGACTGCCACGCCGCCGACCACCAACAAAAGCACCGCAAAGCCAAAACCAAATGCACCCATTCTTTTGGCACGAAGATAGGTGTTGGTCGCGGCCAGGGAGACCGAGCCAATGACCGGCAGTCCCAATCCGGCGGTAAGCTCGGATCGCGTCATAAATACGGGTTTCAGCAGTGCCAGCAAATAAGCGAAAGCCAGACCAGCACCCAAGGCGCCGAACAGTACGACCAATGACATCAAATGCCTTTTGGGACCCGCTGGCAGCAGAGGTTTGATCGGCGGCTCGATAACCTGGAACTTGAGAGGATTCCCGCTTTCCTGAGCACTTTGAGAAAGCTGAGCCGTATACAGGCGGTTGAGCAATTGGTCATATTTCTTGCGCGTGACATTGTAGTTGCGCGTCAATGTACTGAGTTCGGCTTCCACGTTAGTGAGTTTATCAGCCCCCGCCTTGAGACTCGCGATGGCGGCCTCGGTTTGCCTTATTTTCTGCCGGAGCGTTTGGATTTTTACCGCTGCCTCGCTTTGCTGCTGCACCAGGTTTTGGTAAGCAATGCTGTCAGGCGCGGCGGCCTGACCATTACCAGCCATGAATTGCTTGACCATTGCGACACGCTGTTTCTTTTCCAGCTTGAGCTTTTCACGCAAAGCGATGACTCCCGGATATTCGGAGGTATATTGGGTCAACATGTCGTTCAAGGATTGTTCATCCTTTAGTATTTGCCTGTTGAGGGCCGCGATCAGAGGATCGCTGTCTGGGCGCAGCATGGGCCGAGTCTGACTTTTGAGCGCGGCATACTGGGTTTGCGCAAGAACGAGTTGGTTTTTAAGCTCGCCAAGCTTTTGCTGTGCTTGTTGCAAGCTACTGAAATAATTACCGCTCTCAGTTGGCAGGTAACCAAGATTTTTTTGCTTGAACTTCGCCAGTGCTTGTTCGGCCAGGTTGAGTTTGTTCGCATAATCGGCCACCTGCGCCTGCAGGAACTTCTGCGCAGCGGCCGAACTCATATTGGTGTTGCCGAGGGCATCCGCCATCATGATATTCAGCACCTGCTGCACTACGGCCTGCGCCGTCGCGGGATCAGTGCTGGCATAACTAATTCGGTACACGTCCTGACCCAAACCCTGGATGTGTATTCCCTGGGCCAGGGAACGCAACAGTGCGTCCTTGGCTGCAGGCGACAACCCTCCAAGATCTAGATTGCTCTTGCGCGCGATCTGCTCCAGATTGGCGCGGTTGAGCAAGGTCTTGGTCAACAGCTGCACTTCCTGATTGAGGTCGGGTTGTATCGCCAGGCCATTGAGCAAAGGGCGCAAAATGGATGCCGTATCCACATGCACCTTAGCATGTGCCTCGTATACGTTCGGCAGCGAATAGACATATGCCCAGCCACCAAGGGCCACCAACCAGGCAATACCGAGCGCCGGCCACCGGAAACGCCAGGCACTGCGCAACTCCATCAGCAGCCGATCAATAACCTCATGCATATTCCATTACCTCAAATACACCTATGGACGAGTGCCGCTGGATGGGTGACATCCGGCCAATCAAAACAGCTTCTGGGGTATCACGATGACATCACCCGGCTGCAAGCGCGCATTGTCTTTCATATTCCCATTGAGCAGACTACTGAGATAAACGCGGTAGACTTTCTCCTTGCCATCCACACGCCGTATCAATTCGGCGTGGTTTCCGGCGGCATAGGGAGTAAGACCGCCTACAGCCGTAAGGGCATCGAGCAATGTCATTCCTTTGGAATAAGGTATGGCTTGCGGTTTGACGGCTTGGCCTATCACGCGCACCTCGTTGCTGAACGAGCTGTTAAAACTGCGCACGATGACAGTGACATCTGGATTTCTAATGTAACGCGCCAGGTGTTTTTCTATATCTTTTGCCAGTTGACTAGGAGTTTTCCCTTCTGCCTCTATACCTTGCACGAGAGGAATCGAGATGCGTCCGTCTGGGCCGACCGGAACGGTGGTAGACAAATCCGGATGCCCCGCCACGTAGATTTGCAGCTCATCTCCCGCAGCAATGCGATAAACTGGGGTCGATTCCGACACGGGTGCGGAAGTCAGGGGCGGCAGATGAGAAGCGCACGCGGCCAGCGTGCCCAGGAACAGGGTGCCTGCTATCAGGCGCAAAACAAGGCGTATCCTTTTCATTTCAGTCCCCACGTTGAATTATTCCCCTTTTGTGAATGGATAATGGCAAAGTAACCTAGATTACGCAAGCCAACTCACATCTTTAAATGAGATTTCTTATGTAGGAGCCCGGTGCGAAATCCCTTTTCATCATGGAACAAACACTTGTTGCGCCTGCTGTACACGCGACTCACGATGTTTTCCCGCCCCATTGGTTTTACGCTTGGGCTCCTGTGCCTACTGCCAGGTCTGGCATTTGCCAACGCAGCCTTCAGCGTGGATGGCGTGCAAGGCAAACTGCGCGACAATATCGAAGGATACCTATCCACGCTGCAACTTTCCTGCTCGGCGCCGCAGTGGCAGGTCGATGCGGCCCTCACGCAAGCACGTGAAAAAACACGCCTCGCCCTTGAGGCTCTCGGATATTATCGATCCCGTCTTACATTTTCGTTTAAGCGGCAAAATCATTGTTGGCACATCGATATAAAAATTAATCCCGGCCCGCCAGTACGCATAACCCGGTCGGACGTAGCTATCGTCGGGCCGGGGGACAACAACCCCGGATTTAAAAAAATCATTGATTCATCCGGACTCAAAGTAGGGGAGGTGCTTAATCAGGGGCTTTATTCCAGCCTCAAACAACGACTCAAAAGCTATGCACGCGAGATGGGTTATTTCGACGCCCGTTTTACGCGACATACAATCCTCATCGATCCTTACACGCGCAGCGCCCGAATCACGCTCATCATGCAAAGCGGGCCGCGTTATGTTTTCGGGCCTACCGTTTTGCACCAAAGCGTGCTCGCCCCCTGGCTGGTGCGCGGCTATCTTTTGTATCACCAAGGCGAACCCTACTCAGCGAACCTCGTGGTACAAAGCCAGAACGCCCTGGTGGCTTCCGGTTATTTCGATCTGGTTCAGCTTCAAAGCGAGGTGGATAAACGTCATGATGACCAAGTGCCGATGAGCCTCACTCTGACCGCTGCCCGCCCTTATCGGCTCATACTCGGCGCGGGCTACAATACCAACATCGGCCCCAACTTCAATGGAAAACTCATCGATTACCGCCTCAATCGCACCGGTCACAGCTACACCCTCAGCACCCAGCTTTCGCCTGTGCAGTCCCAACTCGGCTTCGAATACAAGATTCCATTGCGGCGCCCGCTGACCAACTGGCTGAATCTGGCCAGCAATTACCAATACCAGCATACCACCACTGCAATCACCCGCACCCTCACCCTGGGCGGCGTGCGCACCCATTTGCTGGAAAATGGCTGGCTGCGCAAGATTTCGCTGCAATACCTGAACGAATACTCCTATTCTGCCGGCCAGAGCCTAACTTCCGAATTACTTATTCCCGGTATCGGCTTTTCACGAACCCGCAGCAACCGCCTGCTCTATCCCACCCGTGGCTGGTCGGTGGACGCCACGCTGCTGGGCGCTGTGGATGGTTTTGTCAGCACGGTCAGTTTCGCCCAGATCAACCTCAGCTTGAAAGGAATGCATCCGCTTTTGGGTGGCAGGCTGTTCGGCCGCCTGCATCTCGGCGCTACAGCGGTAAACGTAATCACGCAATTGCCATCCACCCTGCGGTTCTACACCGGTGGGGACAAGTCCATCCGTGGCTATGCCTACCAAAGCCTCGGCCCCACCGATGCCAGCGGCAGCGTGATCGGGGGCCGGTACCTGGCCGTCGGCAGTCTGGAATATGATCATCGTCTCGTTGGCGCATATTATTGGGGCGTTTTCTATGATCTAGGCAACGCCTTCAACAAGATCCCCTTTACTGTCTACCGTAGTGCCGGCATCGGTTTTGGCTGGCACTCGCCAGTCGGCCCCATCCGCATAGACCTCGCTCATCCCTTCGAGCGGCCAGGCCCTTACTTCCGCCTTAGCATCAGCATAGGATCACGTCTATGATGAGGCGATGGACATTGCCAATCCTCTTTGTTCTATTGGGTTTTTTAATTACCCTCAGCGCCCTGATCTATGGGCTCGCAGGCACCACGCCCGGCACCCGCCTGCTGCTCGACACTTTGATCCGCTATGGACATATGCCCATCAATTACCAGCGCTTGCATGGCAGCCTGCTCGACGGACTCGATCTCTATGGAATCGACTGGCAAAGCCCCACCGCCCGCCTCCAGTTACAACGCGCCGAACTACGCTGGAAACCTCTCGCTCTATTTCACGGCCAGCTGAAAATCGAACGCCTCAGCGCATCCCATATAAGGGTTTTTTTGCCTGAACATCCGCCACCCCCTGATAAGTCGAAGAAAGCCGGCCCACCGCTGCATATCAGCTTTCCGATCAGCGTCGATTTGAAAGCCCTTGTCCTGAACGATATCACCGTAGAAAAAGGTCGGCAACACTTCAAAATAGACTCGATTACGATTCAGGCCCAACTTCACGACAGCACGCTCCACCTCTCGAGCTTTCGCATCCTAGCGCCCCAAGGTTCACTGCTGGCAAGCGGAAGCGCCTTGCTGCATCCGCCCTACACGAATGCGGTCGAGATCGAGTGGCATATTTCATTAAGCGATGGTGCGCGCATCACGCGCATCACCGGTCAAGGAAAAATAAGCGGTGACATCAAGCGGCTGCGGCTGAACCAGACTATCACCGCACCATTCCCGGTGATTCTCAGCGGCGATCTATCACCGCAACAACAAAGTGTCGATCTCATGCTGCAGTGGCAGCGCGCTCGTTGGCCCCTGGAGGGTGCGGTCACCGCATCCAGCCCAGATGGCCGCCTGCACATGCAGGGAACGCTTGCATCCTATAGCCTGAGTCTTCGCGCCGATCTGGCCGCCAGCACCCGCCTCCCGGCTGCGGGCGTGACTTTCAAAGGCACGGGCCATAGAGAAAATTTTGATATCGCTGATTTGCAAGTAAATACCTTGGGAGGGCGCATTCAGGGTATCGGCCAGATCGGAATGCGCCCCAAACTTCACTGGAAACTGCAACTGAGCGGAAAAAATCTCGATCCTGGAAAGCAATGGGCCGACATGCGTGGGAATATCGGCTTCTTATTTATTACCTCTGGCACCTTGCAAGACGCTCTGCTTAAACTCGACGTTCTTAAAGGTACGCTGCACGGCGCGCCCTTAACGGCACAACTGAACGCCCGCTGGCGCAATGAAATCCTGCATCTTGTCAAAGCCGACATCCATGCGGGTGACGGCCGGCTTTCGGCCAAAGGCACGGTCGGCCATCGGAACGGGAAACTCCAACTGTCCGCCGACTTTCCCCATTTGTCCACGCTCCTTCCCAGCTTACATGGCGGACTGCATGGCGCGGGCAAGCTTTCGGGTGAATGGCTCAAGCCGCGGATCGAGGCCGATTTCAAGGCTCAGGCATTGGGGTGGCAAAACATCCGCATAGGGGACGCCACGCTGACCATTCGTCCGCTCGGCGGCGATACGCTGCAGGCAGACCTCGTGCTCCTCGACTTGCAACGTGGCAGCCTTGATCTGCGACGGGTTCAAGCCCAGCTTAGCGGCGATTTGCAGCGCCAACGGCTTAGGCTGCAGGTCGCCGCCGGACAAGGCGGATTGACTATGGCGGTTCAGGGTGTTTTTGATCACACCAGAAAAAACTGGCAGGGGCGATTGACACAACTAACGCTGAGGCCAAACACGGGCGCGGGCTGGCAGCTCACCCAGGCCGCGACACTCAGCCTCAGCCCTCACGCCATGGAAATCGGCCAAACCTGCCTCCACCCAACAAAACGCGCTGGAGCCAGTATATGTCTGCAAATGAAGCGCACCCCACTCCGTCTCGCCGCACGGGCAGACATACGCTCTTTACCGCTCACCCTTCTCGGCCCATGGCTCCCGGCGGGCATGAAGCTTACCGGCGAGGTCAATGGTCAAGCTCGGTTGAGCGGACCGATGACTTCCTTGAACGGCCAGATGCAAGTCCGAGTGAGTCAAGGACGATTGGGTCTGGATCAAAAAGTTGTTGCCTTCGCCATCCCTGTGTTTCAGGCACATCTGCAGAGTGGCGCGGTCAACGTCCAGGCCAGCATGCAATTACACGGACAACATGCCAGCCTGAATGCCCGGCTCGCTATCGGCGTTCCCGACAAGGCGGGCATGCGGCCTTTAGCGGGTGGGCTACAGGCCAATGTACCGGCTTTGTCGGCGCTTCAGGCGTTTGTGCCGCAACTGCACGGCCTTGGCGGCGCGGCTGGTGCCGACTTCATAGTCACCGGCAGCCTGCAAAAACCGCAAATCTACGGCAAGGCGACCCTGAGCCATGGGACGGCGACCGTACTGGCTACCGGCACCCACATCCGGGATTTAAATCTCCTGCTCAATCTGCCGCGCGGCCAGGACAGACTCCTGATCGAAGCCAGCGCGGATTCCGGAAAAGGCCGCCTGCAAATCAGTGGAAATGTATCGCAATTGTTCGCAAAACCGAAGCTCGAGGCCAAAGTGACCGGACAGGATTTTCTCGCCATCGACCTGCCCGAAGTCGAGGCCGAAATCAATCCGAATCTAACCATCAGCGCCGATTCCAAATTGATCAAGGTGCGCGGGGAGGTGACCATCCCTCAGGCCGAGATTCGCGTTCAGCGCCTGCCGCCGCACACCGTCGGCGTTTCCTCCGACGCCATCATCGTCGGTGAACAAGAACCCAATGCCCCCAGCGGTCCTCTGATCGATGTTGTGATGACAGTCATTCTCGGTCATCAGGTGCATATCGACGCCATGGGCCTCAAAGCCGACCTGCGGGGCGAGCTGCAGGTGCGGCAACAGGGAAATCGATTCCCCAGCGCCTATGGCAGCGTCAATATCGTCAACGGCACCTATGCCGCTTACGGACTCGATCTCACCTTGAGCCGCGGCGTGCTCAACTTCGCCGGCCCAGTGAACACGCCCGGGCTGGATTTCGTCGCTGAACGCCAGGCGGGCTCAGTCACCGCAAAACTGAGTCTTACCGGCACCCTGCAAACACCACATGCCGAAATCAGCTCGGATCCGCCTTTGTCTCAGGCGGATGCCCTTTCCTATCTGCTGACCGGCCACGGCCTCAATGGCGCATCGAAAAATGACACCGCGCTGCTGCTGAAAGCAATCTACAGCCTGAAAATGGGTGGCGGTGGCAATGGCGGCATACTAAATGAGGTCAAGAAAAAGACCGGATTGAATGAAATCGGCGTACAAGGCGGAGATACTTTGCAACAAAGCGCGCTGGTGTTGGGCGCGTACTTAACTCCGAAGCTATACGTCAAGCTCATCACAGGATTGTTTCAGCCTTCGAACACGCTCTCGCTGAGTTATGAACTGAGCAGACATTTGAGCATCGAGGTTCAGTCCGGCGCTTCACAAGCCCTGAGTTTTCTTTATCAGATCGATTTCGGAAAACGCTGAAGGCGCAGGCAATCGATCAACCGGACAGCACCCAGCCATGCGGCCGCCAATATGACCAGATCTTCATCTTGTTCATCTGCCGCCGCCAAATCGGCCGCCCGTCGCACCGTCACGTATTCTACGCGAAATCCCTGACGCTCGAGACGTTCACTGGCCGCTGCTTCCACAGCAGCCGGCGGCGCGGTTTCCTCCAGCAATCTGGCCGCTTTCAGCAACACCTTGTACAAGACCGGCGCGCGTGCACGCTCGGCAACGCCAAGGCGGCTGTTTCTGGAGCTACAGGCCAGACCATCCGCCTCACGTACTACTGGAACACCATGAATACGAACTGGCAAGTGCAAGTCCGCTACCAGTCTCTGGATCAGGATCAGCTGTTGATAATCCTTCTCGCCGAAAACCGCATCATCGGGTTGAACCAGATTGAACAGTTTGCTAACCACGGTGGCGACGCCCATGAAGTGCCCTGGCCGTGCAGCGCCTTCCAGCATCTCGCCAAGTTCCGGCACCTCTACCCGCGTGGATTGCTCCAGGCCAAATGGATACAGCAATTCAGTATTGGGTAAAAACAGAAGATGCACACCTCGGCTTTCGAGCGCGCGCCTATCGGCATCCAGAGTCCGCGGGTAGTTTGCCAGGTCGTCCTGACGATCAAATTGCAAGGGATTCACATAAATGCTGACCACCACACGGTCAGCCCGTCGCTTTGCTTCATCGACAAGGGCCAGATGACCTTGATGCAAATTCCCCATCGTCGGCACCAAAACGATGCGCTCGCCCTGGCTGCGCCAACCTCGGATTATGGTTCGCAACTCGAAATCTCGCTGGGTTTCACGCACTCAAAAAGCCTCCTCTTGCGAGGGGAAACGGCCTTCGCGCACGGCCTTCACATAGGCGCGCAAGGTGGCCTGGATACTGTCGTGTCCCGGCATGAAATTGCGCGCGAACCGCGGCAGCCGTCCGGGGGTGATGCCGAGAACATCATGCAAGACCAGCACCTGGCCATCGCAGTCCGCACCCGCTCCAATACCGATTACCGGAATACGCGCAAACCCCGTGATTTGTGCCGCCAAAGTGGCAGGAACGCATTCAAGCAACAAGGCTTCGGCGCCGGCCTCTTCCAATGCGCGCGCATCCTCGCGCAGGATCTTGGCGCCTTGCTCATCTCTCCCCTGAACACGGTAACCTCCTAATTTATGAACAAATTGAGGACGCAGGCCGAGATGAGCACACACTGGCACCCCATTGACACTCAAACGCCTAACCACCTCAACCTGCTCTGCCCCACCCTCGAGCTTGACCATGTCCGCGCCGCCTTCCTGCATCAGGCGGCCAGCATGACGCAATGCAGTGGAAGAATCGGCACAACTCAAAAAAGGCATGTCCGCCAGCAGCAAAGCGTGGCGGCGTCCGCGCCGCGCAAGGCGAGTGTGATAAACCATGTCATCCACAGTCACTCCCACTGTGTTTTCGCGCCCCTGAACGACCATACCCAAAGAGTCACCGACCAAAATCACATCGACACCCGCCTCGTCCGCAAGGCGAGAAAAAGCCGCATCATAGGCGGTCAGCATCACGATTTTTTCCTGCGCTCCGCGCATGCGCTGAAGAGTCGCTACAGTAACTCGTTCTTTTTTATCGCTTGTACTCATCAATCTTGATTAGACCTATAAAAACATAAAAATCGACACCTCTCTTGCCTCGCATTGATTTAGCCGACGGGTACTTGGCGTTCAGGCTGACGGTTGACGATGTCGCTGTTATTCCATAGCAAGAGAATCCTGAAAATTGCTTGATTCTAGCCCGAATGGAGTTTCACGAGATTATTCGAGGAACATTCAGCCAGGTAGCGGGCCAGTGGCCCCTTGCCAGGAATGACCAGGTCGGCGGCGATTTCGGCGAGAGGATACAGCACGAAGGATCTCTCATGCATAGCCGGGTGGGGAATCCGCAAATGCGGTTCATCGACAATACACTCAGCATACAGCAACAAATCGAGATCAATGGTTCTCGGCCCCCAACGTTCATGGCGCACTCGTCCTTGTGAATATTCAATATGCTGAAGTTCGGCAAGCAAATCATTCGGACTCAAACAAGTCTCCAGCGCTGCAATCGCATTGACGAAATCAGGCTGAGGCACGGGTCCCATGGGGGGGTTGCGATACATGGATGATTGAGCGAGAAGCCGCGTCATAGGCAATTTAGCCAGTTTTTCAAGCGCATTCATTACTTGTTGAACAGGCTGATCCAGATTGCTGCCGAGGCCGATATAGGTTCTCACCGGCAGGCCATTGTTTATCATGTCGTACCTTTATTGACAGGGGATTTGCGCTTTCGCGGGCGACGGCGGCGTTTTCGGGCGCCCGATCCAGCATTCGCTCGGCGCATCATTTGCTGACGTCCGGCATCGTCCGTTTCCTGGATACGAGTCCACCATTCAGCCAGCTTTTCATCGACCTCGCCGACTTCGGCCCGCAAGCACATGAAATCGTAGGCGGCGCGAAAACGTGGATGCGCCAGAAAACGCTCGACGCGTTTCGGAAAACGCTGGACGAAGCGAGGCTGCATAGTCCATATTTCCCTCATGGGGATTGAGAAACGCTTTGGGATGGAAACATGCTTTTGCTGATCACTGATTACCTCACCGGCTGCAGCATGTAAAGCGGGTATTTCATCGGTTCCCGCACGCACCAGATCCGCCTTGCGTTGCCTCACGGGCTCCCATAATAAAGCGGCGAATAGAAAAGCCGGCGTAACGGGTTTGTTTTCTTGGATGCGGCGATCCGTATTGGCCAAGGCACGGGCAATGAAAGTGCGGGGAAATCCCTGCGTCTCCTTGGCCAAGGCCGCTTCTGTCAGCGGGAACATCGGCTTAAACAGACCATAATGGCGCAACATTTCGAACGTCTCGACGGCCACCCCGCCCTGAAATAGCTTGAGTACCTCATCGAACAGGCGGGCGGGAGCAATCTCCCCTAGACATCTGCCGAGTTCGAAAATCGGGGCCTCGGTGTCCGGTTCGATTCTAAAGCCCAACTTGGCGGCAAACCTGATTGCCCGCAACATGCGAACAGGATCCTCGCGATAGCGCCGTTCAGGATCACCAATCAAACGTAATACGCCGGCTTTCAGATCAGCCAAGCCGCCCGTATGATCAAGCACGGAAAAATCGCGGATATTGTAATACAGGGCATTGACAGTGAAATCCCGACGCCAAGCATCCTGTTCGAGTGTTCCGTAAACATTGTCCCGCAAAATCAGTCCATCCGCAGTCAAAGCCGCCGCCTTGTCATTATCAGCCACATCATGAGGCGCTCGAAATGTAGCCACCTCGATGATTTCCCGTCCAAAACGTACATGCGCCAATCGAAATCGCCTGCCAATTAAACGGCAGTTGCGGAACAATGAACGAACCTCCTCCGGTCGGGCGTTGGTGGCCACGTCGAAATCCTTGGGTTCACGACCCAGCAAGAGATCACGCACGCCGCCACCCACCAAATACGCTTCATAACCGCTTTCCTTAAGACGATATAACACCTTCAATGCGTTTTCGCTGATAAGCGCCCTGGAGATGCCATGTTCCGCGCGAGGAATTATTAAAGGCGATGGCGAGGATGAGGCATTAGAAGTCACTGTTGGCACACTTTAGAAGTCACTGTTGACACACTTTGACTACAATAGATTGAGATAATCAAAAAGCTGGTTATAATACCAGCCTCTTCTGAGTCATGCAGAGTTCCCGCTCCCATCGTCTAGCGGTCTAGGACGTCGCCCTCTCACGGCGAAAACCGGGGTTCGAGTCCCCGTGGGAGCGCCACCTTTCCAAAAAACACGATCGCCAAGCCAAACCGCTGATGCGTCATGCTGTTTGCCTGATGTGCGCCAGCTCAGACAAGTTCCCGACCTGGTTTTAACAGACTGTTGAAATGCTCTCATGCGGCGCCTCAGAGCGTCAAAATCGGGCTCTTGTGCTTGTTTACGCTCTGTAAACTGCGCTTTTTCGATCAATCTTCCTTTTCCCGCGCTCGCCTGAACGAATTTCAACAGCCTTGTATATCCAAAAAGCGTTATGTTGAGGCTCGGGGGAGGTAGGTCGACACAGCCTTGGTGACGCACACCGCTAGCAGCACGGATCGCCTCCCCCTCATCTGACCACAACCC
>Ga0256829_1000527_pt1 | contig 37678 bp, 32 predicted proteins | sample 131447metaG_FD_185979 | JGI IMG/M metagenome (GOLD analysis project Ga0256829, IMG submission 185979) | Hydrothermal vent microbial communities from Lau Basin, Pacific Ocean - 131-447 | ecosystem: Environmental > Aquatic > Marine > Hydrothermal vents | place: Pacific Ocean: Lau Basin | collected... | reverse complement strand
CACCATGACCTACAACATGGGACTCCCCGAGCCTGAGAAGAACTTCGGTGTCGATCTATCAACCTTCTGGAAGGACTAAGGGTTGGATGGGGCTGGAAGGCCCATCAACCACTTAATCCGGATACCCGGAATATCTCCATTCCAGAAGTCCGCTTTGGTTTTGCTGGGGGTTGATCCACCAAGTACTTCGCCTAAATATCCCAGTGGGGTTTGGGCCCATCCTTGTAATGTATGAGCTTCGCTGTTGATGCCGTTTCGCTTCAGCAGCTCAGTGGCCGATTCATCGGAGGGATCTTGCGGCACCAGTTTGCCCATCACGGCCAGTTGCAGCAGGGTTTGTTTGAGGGCGTCGATGCTGGATTCGGTGGTGAACAGGGTGTGGAAGTGTTCGGCCAGGCGCTGCCAGCTTTGGGCGAAGTCGTCGGCATCGCTGGCTTGGGTCAGGCTGTTGAGCAGCGCTTGCACCAGTTGGGCGTGGGCGCTGTCGGCGTCGGCCTGCTTGGCTTCCAGGCGGTCGCACAGGGCCATCAGTTCATCGACTTTGGCGACGATGCGGTGTTGTTCGGTTAATGAGGGGATCGCTATGACTAGCTCGTATGCTTCATTGCGATTTAGCCCCGGCTTTATTCCCTTTCCTAAAGAGTTCAATCCAAGGGTATGAAAAAGTTTGAATACGTAATCAATCGATAAGGCTGATGATGGAATGCAGTAATAAGCGACGTCTGTGACGCAGCATCCATTAGACCGGCACAAGTTCAATGCTCCAGCGGAGCCCTTTCTGCCAACAACAATACATGGCGAGTCAACAAAGTAAGTGTTGTGAGTACCAACAACACCATTAGAGCCATATACAGGATACTCACCGGTATTTGATCGCTTGTCAGCAGGCAGGTTGTCACCGTATTCAAGAGAGAAAATCTCGCCAAATCGTGTCCAGTCCCATCCGCTGGGTAGATCAAAGGGTTTTTCTTCTACGTCAATTTCTGCAAGCGGCTTCTGCCTCTTAATCTTGCCCTCTGCCACAAGACGCGCTTTTTCCTCGGCAATCCGCTTCAGCAACTCACTGGCCTGCTCATCACTCGGGTCTTGCGGCACCAGTTTGCCGCGCACCGCCAGCTCCAGAATCAGCTCACGCAGCTTTTTGATGCCATTGGGCGTACCAGCCAGCAGTGGCAGGTTGTCGGTGAGCAGCGCTGTCATGCTGGGCGCTCCAGGGCTTCGGCCAACACGGCTTTGAGCTGATCGCGCAGGTCGCTGATTTCATCTTGCAGGCTGGCGTAATTGCGTAGCAGCTCGTCCGGGTTGTGGCTGATCTGTTCGCCGATATGCGGGTTTTTGCAGTCCAGGTTCCAGTTGCGCGCCTTGAGTTCGTCCAGGCTGACCTTCCAGGCGAATTCGTTTTCTTCGCGGCTGGCAAAGCCGTCGGCTTCGCTGCCCCACCAGGCCTGCTCGGTGGCGAACTCTTCGATGCGCATGGGCTTGGTCTTGGAGTAGCTCTTGTAACCCGCCGGGTACTGGTGCTCGTAGAACCAGACATCTTTGGTGGGCGTGCCCTTGGTGAAGAACAGCAGGTTGGTCTTGATGCCGGTGTAGGGGTTGAACACGCCGTTGGGCAGGCGAACGATGGTGTGCAGGTTGCACTCGGTGAGCAGCTTCTCCTTGATGCGGCTCTTGATGCCTTCGCCAAACAGGAAGCCGTCGGGCAGCACCACGGCAGCGCGGCCGCCGTCTTTAAGCAGGTGCATGATCAGCACCAGAAACAGGTCTGCTGTTTCGCGGGTGCGGAAGGCGGCGGGGAAGTTGGTTTCGATGCCGTCTTCTTCCATGCCGCCGAACGGCGGGTTGGCGACGATGCAGTGCACGCGCTCGCTTGGTCCCCAACTGATGAGCGGCCGGGCCAGGGTGTTGTCGTGCCTGATCTGGTTGGGCACCTCGATGCCGTGCAGGATCATGTTGGTGGTGGCCAGCAGGTGCGGCAGGGGCTTTTTCTCCACGCCAAAGATGCTGGCTTGCAGGGTGCGTTCGTCCTCTGCGGTTTTGACGTAGTGGCTGCGCTTGTGCTCGATGGTGCAGGTAAGAAAGCCGCCGGTGCCGCAGGCCGGGTCCATGACCTTTTCATCCAGCTTGGGGTCGACCATGCGGACCATAAACTCGGTGACCGGGCGCGGGGTGTAGAACTCACCGGCATTGCCCGCGCTTTGCAGGTCGCGCAGCAGTTGTTCATACATGTCGCCAAAGGCGTGACGTTCCTGCGCCTTGTTGAAGTCCACACCTTCCTGGATCTTGTTGATCACCTGGCGGATCAGCTGGCCGGACTTCATGTAGTTGTAGGCGTCTTCAAACACGCTGCGCACCACAAAGGCGGCGGGCGTTGTGCTGTATTCCTGCAGGTTCTGCAGGGTGGGGAACAGCTGGCCGTCGATAAAGTCCTTCAGCTTGTCGCCGGTGATGCCTTCCGGGTCGGCGGCCCAGTTGCGCCAGCGGCAGCGCTCGGGCATGGGCGAGCGATAGCTGTCGTCGAGCAGCTCCCATTCCTGTTCGCGGTCGTCAAAGATTTTCAGAAAGAGTAGCCAGACCAACTGGCCGACACGCTGGGCATCGCCGTCGACGCCGACGTCCTTGCGCATCATGTCCTGAATGGATTTGATGGTGCTGCTGATGGACATGTACTGCTTTCCTTACTCGGTGATGCTGGTTTCCGGTTCATCCAGAAAGTAGCTGTCGTCGATCTCGATCAGCGTCAGCTTTTTTTGTTTGACGGCGACGTTGTGCTTTACCAGCAGCTCAATCAGTTTGTCGCCGTCGATCAGGGTGATGGGCGCGGCTCCCGGGAACAGCGCCACATCCTTGCAGCCCTTGGCAAAGCCGCCGATGGTAATGATGGTGCCGCGCAGGGCACCGTGCAGTGGCAGCACGCCACGCAGCTGGTCGAGTACGGGGCGGCCAAGGTTGCCGCGATGCCGTTTTACCTGCACCACTTCCTTGATTTCGGTAATCCCGAACTGGAAGTTGGCGGTCACATCCACACCCTTGTCGCCACTTTGTTTGGTGACCTCGACGTTCTCGTAGTCCATGGCCTCCAGAAGGTCCTTGATCAGGGCCTCAAAGCGGTACGGGTCCATGCTTTCCAGCTGGCTGCGCAGCGCCGCCATCTGGGTGTCGTTGTAGGCCTTGACCGCGTTGGCGACGCTATGGTGCGCGGCGGGTGTGCGCTGGATGCCCTGCGGCGCGGCGTAGTCTACGCCTTTGCTGGTAATGCTGTAACTGTTGCCTTCCCGGCTCACATACCCACGCTCGACCAGATTACCCAGGCGGCGGCTTAGGGTGTCTTTGAAGGTGGAGGGCGTCTTGTAGTTGGAGTTTTCCAGCAGAAACTCGGACCACTCCTCCAGCAGGTCACGTCGCCGTGCGGGGGAACAGGTGGCCAGAATCGCCAGCAACTGGGGCAAGCCTTCTGCTTCGTCCAGTTGGCGGACGACATCCGGCTGGTTATCGAGAAAGCCTTGGCCTGCGGCGGTCAGCTGCCAGAGGCCATTGCTGTGGTTGTCCAGCAGATCGAACCCGGCGATAAACAGGTAGGCGCCGTAAATGTGGCGCGGGTTAACCTTGCGCTGGCTTTGCTGCCAGATGTCGGTGGCCAGCTGACGGTCGTCTCCATGTAGCTTCTCGCCGATCCATTGATCGGGGTTACTCCAGTCCACGTTGTTTTTTACCGTGCCGACCTGGTTGTGCAGCGCCTTGATCAGGCTCAGGACCTGCGCTTTGCGGTAGTGCTGAAACACCTTGAGCAGCGCACTGACCTCTGAATAGGTCGGAAACAGTGGCGTGCGAACGATGCGGGGGCGAGAGGTGGTCATGGGGCTACTCGGATGTTGGTCGGTCAGGCGCTGTACAGTTGTGCTTCGAGGTCTTGCACGGCTTGTTCATAGCCGGCTCTGTTACCAAATGCCTTGATCAGTTCGATGGGCGAGCCGATCTGGCTGAAGGGGTCGAGCTGCAGGATCTTGATGTCTTCGATGTGCTCGACGCCGGTGTCGGCGTATTTATCGAGCAGTGCCTCCAGCACCTGACGCGCCGCGCCGGCGTATTTGCTGAAGTAGTCGCGCTTTTTCACCTGTTCTGCGCGCTCTTTGCGGGTAAGCGGCGGCTGATCAAAGGCGATATGGCAGATCAGATCGAACGGGTCGAGCGGGGCGGTTTGTTTCTTGCCCACCTCCTCGGCCAGCGCCTCCCACATGACGCCCTGGGCTGACAATTCGTCGATGATGGCCTTTTTCTGCTCAGCACTGCTCCAGCGCTTGAGGAAGTCATCCAATGAGGTGAACTGTTTGGCGACGCAGGAGCGGGTGTAGTCGCGCAGCGATTCGGTAATCAGTTTGCCGTCTGGCCCGTAATACTGGACGCGCTCGGCGACAACCGAGACGGCGACGTTGTCGATGACGTATTTGATGCGCTTGGGACCGTCGCCACCGCCTGTTTCTTCGCTTCCTTCACCCGGGTCGAGCGGATCGGCTGGGTCGCCCAGAAGTGCGCCCGGATCGTCTATTTCATCCGGCGGGACGGGTGATTCGCCGCTGCCCGGTTCAAAAATGATCACCGGCTCGCCATCAAAGGCGGGGTCGGCAAACAGCTCGGTGGCTTTCTTGAAGTCCATGATGGTGAACCAGTACTTGCCGTACTCCTCGTTGATACGCGTGCCGCGGCCGATGATCTGCTTGAATTCGGTCATCGACTTGATGTGCTGATCCAGCACAACCAGCTTGCAGGTTTGCGCATCGACCCCGGTGGTCATCAGTTTGCTGGTGGTGGCGATGACCGGGTAGCGGGCTTCCGGGTTGATAAAGTTGTCCAGCTCGGCTTTGCCTTCCTGATCGTCACCAGTGATGCGCATGACGTACTTGCGGCTCTCGGCAACGCGCTGTGGGTTGAGATTGACCAGTGCCTGGCGCATGCGCTCGGCGTGGTTGATGTCGTCGCAGAAGACGATGGTCTTCTGGTACGGATCGGTTGCTTTGAGGAAGGCGGTGATTTTTTCGGCAACCAACTGGGTGCGCGCTTCCATGACCAAGGCGCGGTCCATGTCCTTGAGGTCGTAGATGCGGTCTTCGATCAGCTCACCGTTCTTGTCTTTCATGCCCTTGGGCGGTCGCCAGCCCTGCAGGTCGCGGTCAAAGTCGATTCGCACGACTTTGTAAGGCGCAAGAAAGCCGTCTTCGATGCCCTGCTTGAGGGTGTAGCTGTACACCGGCTCGCCAAAGTAGGTGATGCTGGAAACCTCTTTGGTTTCCTTAGGCGTTGCCGTGAGGCCGATGTGGGTGGCACCGGAGAAGTATTCGAGAATCTCGCGCCAGGCCGAGTCTTCTGCTGCGCTGCCCCGGTGGCATTCGTCAATGACCACCAGATCGAAGAAGTCCGGTGAAAACTGCTTGTAGATATTCTTCTCTTCTTCCGCTCCGGTTACCGCCTGATAGAGCGACAGGTATACCTCGTAGGAGGTGTCGATCTGGCGCTTGGCGATCTTGGTCATCGCCTGACCAAAGGGCTTGAAGTCGTTGTTTTTGGTCTGGTCGACCAGAATATTACGGTCGGCCAGAAAGAGAATGCGTTTCTTCTGCCGGGACTTCCACAAGCGCCAGATGACCTGGAAGGCTGTGTAGGTTTTGCCGGTGCCGGTTGCCATAACCAGCAGGATGCGATCCTGCCCGCGGGCGACGGCCTCAACGGTGCGGTTAATGGCGTTCATCTGGTAATAGCGTGGGCTGCGACCGGAGCCGTCATCGTAATAGGGCGCTTCCACGCGCTGCTGCGCTTCGCCCTCCAGCCCTTTCCATTGGCAGTAGCGCTGCCAGAGTTCGCCGGGGCTGGGGAACTGCTCCATGCTCAGAGCGGTTTCAACCTGGCTACCGGTGCCGCTGCGATCATGGAACAGAAAGCCGCTGCCGTTGCTGGAGAATACGAAGGGTACGTCCAGCGCTTCTGCGTAGCCGAGCGCCTGTTGCATGCCGGAGCCAAGTGAGTGCTTGTTGTCCTTGGCCTCGATAATCGCGATGGGCAGATTGGGCTGGTGGTAGAGGATGTAGTCTGCCCGGCGAGACTCGCCACGGCTATGCAGCTTGCCGCGCACGATGATGCGGCCCTTGGTGAAGGAAACTTCTTCGCGCACCTGGCGCTGGATGTCCCAACCCGCTTGCTGCACTGCCGGGGTGATGAACTTGGTGCAAATGTCCCGCTCGCTGAGCGACTTCATGTCCATGTACTCATGTCCTTGTTGCGGCTACACGGCGCTGCGGTGCCGGGTAGAGCGAAGGCTCAACGATAGCCATTTGCCCTGACAGGGTAAAGCGCAAAGCGCAGGCCGATTGCTGGTGTGCGGTTGCTTAATGGTTGTTGGCACCAGCATGATGGGGCTCTGCGATTTCGCAGGGACGTGATAGGGGAAGCGCATGGCAGCACAGATGGAGCCAACACGGTTGGCCGTGTTGATTGATGCCGACAACGCTAATCCGGCGATTGTTGAAGGGCTGCTGGCAGAGGTAGCCAAGTTGGGCGTGGCGAGCGTAAAGCGCATTTATGGCGACTGGACTACGCCGAGTCTGGGCAAGTGGAAGGCCTCGCTGCTGGAGCACTCTATTCAGCCGATTCAGCAGTTTGCCTACACCTCCGGCAAGAACGCGACCGACAGCGCGATGATCATCGATGCCATGGACTTGCTGTATTCGGCAGACCTTGGCGGCTTTTGCATTGTCTCCAGCGACAGTGATTTCACCCGTCTGGCCGCGCGCCTGCGTGAGTCGGGCAAGGTGGTGTATGGCTTTGGCGAGCAGAAAACGCCCAAGCCTTTTGTTGCCGCCTGCGATCGCTTTATTTACACCGAAATCTTTACCCAGCACCCCGAGAACGCGGAGACGGTTATTCAGCGTCGTTCGGCGCAGGAGCTGCGCCAGGACACCAAGCTGTGCAATCTGCTGCGCCAGGCTATTGAGGCGGCGTCTGACGATGAAGGCTGGGCCAACTTGGGCCCGGTGGGTAGTCAGCTGGCCAAGCAGATGCCCGAGTTTGACCCGCGCAACTACGGCTATAGCAAGTTCAGCGGCTTGGTAGAAGGGATCGGCCTGTTTACCCTGCGACGAGAAAACAACCTGCTGCTGGTCAAGGACCAGCGTCCGGGCAAGAAGGGCTGAGCGCGCTTACCAACTGCCAAATGGTATGCCGTGGGTGTCGATATAGTGTTGGGCGTTTGGGCTGGGTGGGCGGTAGAACTCGCCGTTAGATGTGCCGTTGTAGGGGCCGACGGGGTTGATTTCGCCTTCCACTCGTCCTATTTCTAGTGGCTCCAGGCAGGAACCCATTAGCCAAAACTTTGCGACGCCGCCCGGAGCGACGCCGATGGCGATGTACTTCCGGTATTGGTAGACATAGTCGTTATCGAACAGGCAAAAAACGCGCCTCTCAGTCCGCATCTCATCCCTAACCCACTGAGGTATGTCGATGGATGCTCGATAGGCTTCTGGCTCGGCGAGTGATTGCCAGCGTACGGTTATTTTTTCGGGCAGGTCGATCCCTGACATGGGAAAGCTGGAGCCGGCGCCGGGGCGCTCAGGCCAGCCGCGCGCCTCGCCTTTGTTATCTGCAGGCGTTCGTGTTGAAGCCACGCCACCAAATACACGTTCGTACATTAAGTCGTTCACGTCTGTCAGGTCGACCCCGTCAACCCAAGACTCCATGTAGTCCGGTGCTTGCAGGCCAATGTACCAAGCGTGGTAGGGAAGGTTCGGCTTCGGTGGGAAGGGTTCAATTGGCTTGCTATTCTGGCAACCGCTGAGGATTAGCGCTGTGAGTAGGATCAGAGTGCGCGCAATCATGCGGGGTACCCGTTCTGAGGCTTATCTGGATAGATGGCGCGGATAAAATCATCGCGCGGTTTGTTGGCCATAAAGCCTTTTACCGGCACCCAGTTGGCGGAACTGTGGATATAGCGGCTGTGCAGAAAGCGTTTCTCCGGTTCACTTAGGATTGGGCTGCATCCCATCATGCAGGCGGAGTACACCTTTTCCGCAATGGGCGCGAGGTCTGGCGGGATAGTGAAGCGTTTGTCGGCCTCATTTATTGCGTCGAACGGCACGCCCGCAATCGCTGCTTTCGCATGCATGACCTTGAGGGATACGCGGGACAGCTCACCCCGGACGCTGCGGATAACGGAAAGGGTCAGCAACACCCGCGCGTTGGGACTCTGACCGACCACTTCCTCATGTCGTTCGAAGCGGCCGTCTCCGGGTAGCCCTCGTGCTCGAAAGCGCTCTTCCTCCTGTTGCCTGACTAGCCAGGCACGTGAGCGCCTCAGCTGTTGGCGGGCGGGGCCGTCCAAGGGATAGTGGTTGCTCAAGAAGAATACTGGGCGGCCAATTACCAGACGCTCATAGGTTAGCGTTGGGTAGCCGCCGCCCAAGTTGGAATGGACGCCGGGTAGCACCAGTTCCTCATGGGCTTCGTCTACTCGGTTCAAGCTGAAGTTATGCCGATGCTCGTCCGCTGCGGTCAGGTGCACTACCTTGCTTGCGCAGCCGGGTGGCAGGTACAGATTAACGCCGGGGTTATAGTCGTCTCCGACGCTCAGGTGGCCCTGAGCTGGGTCGCCGATTGCTGCCACGGTATCGAATACGCCTATAAAGTTAATGCTCAGGCTGTTCTCGTGAGAGAAGCTTGGAGAGAAGACCGGGTCTTTGGGGTCGAGTTTCTTGGCGACCACTCCAGCCTCCGCTTGCAATACTTCGTTGGCAAAGTGGCGGGCGGCGGCTGCCCCTCGACTAAACCCGAAGATATCGAACTCGACCTTCTCAACTACTATGCTCGGGTTGGCACTAACCAACATTTGGAGTCTTTCAGCTATTTCGGCCGGACTCTGCTTAACCCGCTCAACAACCCCGGTCTCGCCTTGCCCAAATGCCATGCCCATGGTGGCGTCCTCTTCTCCGGCTTTGCTACCAGCGCCTTCGATATACACCTTAATGCTGGCTTGCGTGGCCACCGGTTCTATCCGCCGCTGTGAGTCATCCTGATAAAGCTCGTACAACAACGCCACATTGCTCAGCTCATTCCCATAACTGTTATCCGGCCGCTGATCGAAGAACGCATCGCCGTTGCTGTCGTTATAGCCGTGGGATTGGCAGAAGCGGGTGACGGCCTCCAGACCGTCGGGGCCGAGTTGGGCTAGGTCTTCGCGGCGGCATTGGGCGGTGAGTGAAGCATTGGGCAGGTTGTTGAGGGTGCCGTCGAAGAACATGCCGACGCGCAGGGTGATGCGCTGTTTTTGCGGCAGTTCGGTTTCTTCTTCCTCCTCTTCTTCCTCGCGCTCTAGCGGGGCTGCCTTGGCGATGCTGGCGCGGGTGGCCAGTGGCGCGCCGAACAGCGCTTGCAGGGTGCGCACCAAGGCGCCTACGGCCTGCGCTGCTGTGCTGGCGCTGCCGGTGGTGGTGCCGATGAAGATATTGCCGGAGCCGGCGATGACGGCGTCGCCGTGGCTGCCGATGCTGCCGAGTACAGCGGCGGGGCGGCCGTTGATCAGCACATTGGGAATGACCTGGCCGGCCAGTGCGCTGCCGCAGGTGGTGCTGTCACCCAGGCGTGCGGCGGGTTTGCCATTGAACAGCACATTGGGGGCGCCGCTGGCGATGGCGCGGGCGCCGTGGCCGGTCTGTGGGCATTGTGTGGGGTCGCCGAGTCGGGCGGCGGGTTTGCCGGACATGCCAATTCCCTCTGGCTGCAGGTGTTCTTGAGTTCATCCTGCGGGGCGACGGCGGGTCGGACAATCGACTATTGGGGTGAATGTGCGGTGTTTGGCATCTGCCGCTGCAATGCGTTGCCGGGGTGGCCGGCAACGCATGCACGGGTCAGATCACGTCTTCCATAAACTCCAGCGCACCCTGCTGACGAATCACCCGACGGTGCTGGGCCCACAGCTCGGCCACGCGCTCGCGGTTGAGCTGCTGACGGTCGAGCAGCACGCGGGTGTTCAGCTCGCCGACCGGCTGGCTGCTGGGCACCTTGCTGAACACGAACTGGTTGCTGACCAGTTCCAGGAAGGGCCCGGCCTTGCTGGTCGGCATGATGAAGATCAGCTGCAGGCCAAGGGTTTCGGTCAGGTAGGCGATGACTTCACGCGAACGGATTTCATCCATGTGCATAAAGGCTTCGTCGACGATCACCATGCGCAGGTGGCTGTCGCCCTCATTGAAGCGGAAGGCGCTGGTTACCGCCGCGGCGCGGATGATGTAGGCCGGGGTTTCCAGCTGGCCGCCGGAGCCGGTGCCGTATTCGCTCAGGCGGATCGGCGACTTGCCTTCCGGGTGCTTGAGGATGTCGTAGCGGCGGTAGCGGCGGTAGTCGCTGATGCGCTCCAGCTCGCGCAGAGCCTGCTGTTCGTCGCCATCGAGCAGCAACGCCAGCAGTTGATCGCGGACCGCAGCCGAACGCTCGGACAGGGCGTCGTCGAACAGGCTGGTGCCGTCGCCCAGGTTCGGCATCTGGATCAGTTCGCGGAAGAACTCCCAGTAGGCCTTGTACTCGGGCAGCCAGTCCCAGTCGAACTGAAAGCGCTCGCGGTCGGCGCCGAAGCGGTGGTGCTCCAGCTCCTTGTTCAGTTGCTCCAGCGTGCGACGACCGTCGTTGATGGCCTGATGAATCTCGTGACACAGGTCGCTGACAAAGGTGGTGTTGAAGCTGTCGCGCAGGCTGGCGAGCTGTTCCTGCTTGGCCAGCAGCACGTTGTTGCGCAGGCGGTTGTGCAGGTTGTCGAGCTGTTGATGCAGCGCGCCGACATGGCGGAAGAAGGCCAGGCTGTGCAGCTCCGCCGGGGTATCAGCCAGCACCTGATCGGCCGGCTGGGCCTGCTCGTTGTAGTGTTCGATGGCGCGCTGCAGGTCGGCAACCTGGCGGTGCAGGCTGCTGGTCAGCGCCTGGGCGTCGGCAATGAAGTCGAACTGGCCGCCGCGCTGTTCGAGCATAGCGTCGAGCTGTTCCAGCCGTGCCTGCGGGTCGAGCCCCGGGACCTTGGCGGCAGCATCCAGAAGATACTGCTCGGCCTTGTCGCGGGCGTCGAGCAGGGCATCGCTCTGGTCGGCGAAATGGGTAATGCGCTGGCCGATGCTGACCTGCTTCTCCTGCAGACGGCCAAGTTGCACGTCCAGCTCCTTGCCGTGCAGTTCCAGCTCGCGGTGGCGCAGGGTCACGCGCTGCTGTTCCGCTTCCAGATCGTGGTGCGCGTCCAGATCAAGCGCTTCCAGTTGCTGCTCGACTTCGCGCAGCTGGCGCTGGCTGTCGAGCAGCTCGCTGGCGCGGGCGGCGTAGTCTAGCGGAGCAATCTGGCCAAGCTGACGGGCCAGCTCGCGCAGCCCCTCCAGTTCGCGGCGCAGTTGATGCTGCTGCAGATCCAGATCATGCAGCCGCTGTTCCTGCGCGCGCAGGTTGCGCTCGCGGGCTGCGGCACCAAATACCAGCTGACTGTCGTCGATATCACAGCGGAACAGCGCGTAGTTGCCCGAGCCCATGCCGTCGCGGGTGATGCCGCGGCGGGTCTGACGCAGGGCGCCGGCGTCGGCAACCCGGGCGACCGTGGCGTAGGACGCCTGCAGGTAGTACTCGGCAACGCGGTGGCTGAAGCGCATGACCTGCAGGATCGAGTCGTTCGGCAGGCTGATGCGCTCGGCATCCTGTTTGGCCTTACTGCCTTGAATGACCCGCGCGCGGTTGCGTTCGCGGCTGTTCATCTGGCGCACGATGCGGATCGCTTCGGCTTCATAGTCGGGCTCGACCAGAATGGCGTAGCGGCTGCCGCCGATGTAGCCCTCAATGGCCATTTGCCAATCCGGGTCGAGTACTTCGACGTGGTCGCAGAGTACCCGCGGGTCGGCCTGCGGGCATTGCTTGCGGATCGCCAGCAGTGCTTCTTCGACATACGCCGGATACGTCACGCGGCTGCTCTGCAGGGTGCTGATCTGGTGGCGAATCTGGCTGACCTGGCGATCAAAATTGTTCAGCGCGCTGGTGCGTTCCTGCACCAGACGATCGACCCGCTGCAGCAGGCTGGCGCCTTCGCTGTCCTGCTCGCGCAGGCGCTCAGCGAGCTGGTTGTGGGCGCGTTGCTGGCTGCGAATGGCATCCAGGCCGGCGTCCAGCGGAGTCAGGTCGATCCAGTCGCGGGCCAGCAGTTGGTTTAGGTCGGCGACCGGTTCGCGCTCGGCGGCCAGTACTGCAGCGCTGGCGTCACGCCAGCCGCGGCTGGCGAGCTGCGGAAGCGCCTGACTCAGGCTGTGTTGTGACAGCAGGGCGCCGGCGGATTGCAGGGCAACCAGGTTGCGGTCGCGCTGATGGGCCTGGGTCAGCAGGCCGGGTACGGCGCTGCGCAGCTGCTCGCTCAGTTGGCGCTGGCGCTGCTCCAGTTGGTCCTTGTTCTGCAGCGCCGGAATGCCCTGGCGGCGGGCTTCCAGTTGCACCAGTTCGTGGTGGGCCTGGCCGAGACGTTCGGTGGTCAGGCGCTGGTCTTCCTGCAGCGCTTCCAGCTGGCTGGCGAGCTGCTGCTGTTCCTGTTTGGCGGCCAGATAGCCCTGCTGGTTGTTCTGCCAGGCTTGTGCGGCGGCAGCGTACTCCAGTCCGGTGCGCTCCAGCCAGCTGTCCAGATACTGGGTGGTCTGGCTGGTGGTCAGCGACAGCAGTTCCACCGCCTGACGCACGCGCGCCGCTTCCTGCTCCATGCCATGCACGGTGCGCAGCAGCTCGCGGATGCGCTTGATGGTGTCGCCAAACTCGCGCGGCTCCAGCACTTCCTCGGCGACAAACTGGTCGATGGATTTAACCGGTTTGTAGGCCATGAAGTTGGCAAAGGTGCGCGCGGCGTTCTTGGCTTCGCGGGTTGAGAGTGCATCGCGGCGGCCGCGCAGGGCGGCGTACAGGCGGGCCAGGTAGGCGCTCTTGCGGTCGTAGACTTCGATCTGCTGGGCGCTGAACCGCTTGCGCAGCAGGCCCGGCAGTTCGGTCACGGCGATCACGTGGCGCCCATCTTCCTGCTCACGCAAAAAGTGCGACAGCGACAGCATTTCGCCGGGAATGATCATCAGCAGCAGTTCGTCCTGCCGCGCCTGCCGGCTGCTGCCGGCGGCGTCCAGGTGGGCGCGCACACCGATCACCGCGGTAAAGGGTTCGGCGGTTTCGCCACGGGTCGGGTGGAACACCCCGGCGATGTAGCCGTCGGTGTCCCAGGGGCGGGCGTAGGCGCCGTCGTCACAGCCGAGCACGTAGGAGGCGAGGGTACGCACCTGCTTGCCGCCGCGGCCGCGCTGGGTGGTTTCGTCCTGCCCCGGGTTGTAGTTGAACAGGTTGTCGTGGGCGGCGGTCATCAGCGTCTGCAGGGCATCCGCTGCGGTGGTCTTGCCAGAGCCGTTGCCGCCGGAGAACAGGTTGACCGGGCCGTATTCCAGTTCTTCGACCGGCAGGTTGCCCCAGTTGACGGTAATTGAGCGCTTCAGATACATCAGTTGCTCTCCTCGGCGGACGGCTGGTCTTCCGTGTCGTCAATCTCGGGGGTAGCGAGCTGGGCCAGCGCGCTGTCTGTCACCAGGCTGATGATGCCCGGGCGGATGGTCAGCCAGGCTTCGCCGCTGTCCAGTTCGGCATCGCTGGGGCTGCGGATCAGCCGCAGCTGGCGCAGGCGGCGCAGCAGGTTGCGGCGCTCGCTCTGCTGTTCCGGCAGTGAACGGCCGAGCAGGTTGCGACTGCTCAGGTTGAGCGCTTCGAGCGACAGCATGACCTGACCAAACTCGTCGACCTGGCCTTCGCGCAGGGCTTTGTCGTACTCGGCGCGCAGCACCAGGATCAGCGCCACTTCCTGCTGGTTCAGGCGCTCGCGCAGGCCGCTGCCGAAGCTGCCGTCGGCGTCGACCAGGCCGGGCACTTCCGCGCCCGGCGGGAACACCCGGACCAGATTGAAGCGCGGCTCGTGCAGCACGCGGATGCGCAGCACCGAGAGATAGTCCTCGACCAGCTCGGCGGCCTGCAGGTAGCGGTCGTAGAGCTCGGCCTCGCGGTTGCTTTCGTCGCGGCAGAGTACGCCGCGGTCGAGCAGGCGGATCATCAGCTCGGAAAAGTCCTCGGCACTCAGGCCGCGTTCGTTGAGGTGGTGGTCCAGCGCGTCACGCATGTTCGTCATGTTCCAGATCGATGATGAAGCCGTCACGGCGATCAAAATAGGTTTCGTTGCTGATAGTCTCGCCGCTCGGCACGATGCGCACGCGCAGGCCGCTGGCGGCGTGCTCGGCGCTGGCCAGCGCGATCACATGGCTGAGCGCGAGCAGGTCGTTGGCGCTGTTGACCGGCAGGTCGCGGGTGTTGAGCTGGCTGCCGTTGCCGAGGGCGGCGCGCAGGTAGTTGCGCACGCTACTGGCGTTGACGTTGAAGGCCTTGTCGAGCAGTTGATTGACCGCCAGCGTGCGCAAGGTGTCGTCTTCCGGCGCGTCGAGGGTTTCCATCAAACTGTGCACCGGCGGGCGTTCGCGGCGTTCGCGCAGCTTCACCTGGCCGGGATCGACCAGTGCCAGATTGACCACCGCCATCTCCTCACCGGCGGCGCTCAGACGTTTGGCCTGCTCTTCGGCGGGCAGGGCGGACAGCTCGCGGCACAGGCCGACGATGTCGCTGTGCTTCTGGCTGTGCAGGTAGCTGAGCTGACGGATGATGATATCGGCGCGTTGGGTGAAGCTCTGCAGCGTGCGGCGCAGGGCCGGCAGCATGATGTCGGCAGCGTTGCGCAGGCAACCTTCGATGCCGTCCAGCAGCTGCCAGAGAATCGAGCTGCGTTCGTCCACCAGCAAATCCGGCGCCAGGCGGCGCAGCTCGCGCTCGGCCTCGGCCTTCCACTCGCGTGGCTTGCGGCGAATGCGGCTGATCACATCCTGAATGCGTTCGCGGTGCTTCTCGACGCTGTCGGCCGACAGGCGCACTGCCAGATCGGGCTGGAAGCGCCGCTCCATAAAGTCGAAGAACTGATCGCTGGCCTGCTGCACCAGTTGCTGCGCTTCGACCTCGCGTACCAGCTGGCGCTTGCGCTCTTCCAGCTCGGCGATGATGTCGGTGAAGTCGGCAATGATCCGCTCGGCGTATTCGTGGGCATCGAGCAGGTCATACACCTCGCCGTGCTCGGCAAACGCCGATAGCGCGTTGAGGGTGTTGCGGGTGTTGCGGTGGCGGGTACGGGTGTTGTGCCCGTGCGCCTCGGCCAGCGACTGGGCAAACATCCGGCCCATGCGGCTGAACGGGTAGGTCGACTGGAAGGTCGCCTGATCCACCTGACGTTCCAGCCAGCCGTTTTCGATCAGGCTGGTGAGAATCCAGCTGGCCTGCTCGCGGTTGCTCTTGAAGCGGCTGGCGTCTTCGTCGTCGCTTTCCAGCAGTGGGGCGCGTTCCAGCGCTTCGCTGAAGATATCCAGCACTTGCTCGCGCTTGAGTGATTCGCCGTAATCGGCGCGGGCGCTGTACAGCCGCTCGTGCAGCAGGCGCAGGCACTCGACAATCTGTTCGCGGTATTTGCTGGTGAGCGGGCGGAAGAACTGCAGTCGCTCGTTGGTAAAAAACATAGGGTGTCGAATTCCGGTTCGGACAAGGACGCATTATGCCTGATCAGCGGGGCGGGGCGGCAAGTTGGGGCGACGGGCGCGGGATACGGCGCACGTTGTGGTCAAGCAGGGCGCCAAAAAACAAGCCCCGCTCGATGGCGGGGCTTGTTGGTGTTGCCTGGCTGGGCCTAGCTTAGAGTTGGGGTGTCCAGGTCAGCGATAGACGAGCATTCAGCTCCTCGTTCCGGTAGGGGTTGCCGGCAAAGTCGTTGGACAGCGCGTACTCTTTCTCCAGTACGTTGCTGACTGCCAGGTCCCAGCGCGTAGTGTCGCTCATTAGCCAGTTAGCGCGAGCCTCCAGGGTGCCGAAACCGGCCAGCTCCTGGGTGTTGGCCGCGTCGTTGTAGCGAGTGCTGTTGGCCACAACGCTGAAGCCGACGCCAAAGTCGCCGAACTGGCGATCAGTGTCGATGCTGAGCAGGCGCTTGGGGCGCCGCGGCAGCTGATTGCCGGTCGCGCGGTCACGCGGGTCGAGCCAGGTTGCAGAAGCTACGGTGTACCAGCCAAGAATGTCGCGTTCGGCAGTCAGCTCCAGACCGTTGATACGCACTTCGCTGATGTTCTGCGGAGTCCACGTGGCATCCAGGGTGATCAGGTCTTCGATGTCCATCCGGTAGGCAGAGGCTTCGAACACAGTCTCGGCAAAGCGTCCGCGCCACTGCAGCTCGTAGCTTTTCGACTGTTCAGGGCGCAGGTTTGGATTGGCTCCGAAGGCGTTATACAGGTCGTTGAAAGTCGGGGCGCGGAAGCCTTCGCTGTAGGAGGCGACCACTTGCTGGTTGTCGCTGAGGGCAAAAATCAGCGCACCGTTGAAGGTGTTCTCGCTGCCGAACTGCTCGTTATCGTCGTGGCGCATGCCCAGCTCTGCACTGATCTGCTCGCCGCTGAAACGATACTGGGCAAAGGCTGCCTGGTTGTATCGCTCGTCGTTTTCGAAACCTGCGGTTGAGCTCAGGCGGTCCTCGTACCAGTCCATGCCCAGCTGCAGGTTGTGGGCATCGCTGAAGCTCAGATTGTTCAACCAGCTGGCGGAGTCGCGGTAGGTGTCGTAGGACGAGGGGAACGTGCTGGACAGGGTGTCGCGGCGATCTTCAGAGTGGCCGACTTCTAGGCGAGTGCGCCACAGGGTGTTGACCTGCCATTGAACGTGCGCGGCAGCAGTGCTGAGGCTGAAGTCGTCTTCCGGGTCGCCCATCAGGTCGTACTCGGTATTGCCGCTCTGCTCCAGCAGGCGCACACCAGCTTCCAGATCGTCAGTGAAGTTGTGCGTCAGGCTCGCATTGAAGGCCCGGTTGCGATAGCCGTCGTCGTCGCGGTCACCGCCCACGCTGTTGGTGGTGCGGTTGATGCCGTCGGTTTCGTTCAGGCTGGCGCCCAGAGCAAAACGGGTCTGGCCGTTGCCGCCCGACAGAGCCAGGTCACGAGTGAAGGTCTGATTGCTGCCAACACCCAGTTTGACTCGTGCCTCCAGGCCCTGACGGCCCTGGCGAGTGAATATCTGAACCACACCGCCAATAGCATCGGAGCCATAGATGGCGGAGCGCGGGCCGCGGATGACCTCAACACGCTCAATCTGGTCTACGTTGATGAACTCTAGGATGGGCTGGCCGGCGCTGGCACTGGCGATACGCTGGCCGTCAACCAGTACCAGGGTTTGAGTGACGCTGGTGCCGCGCAGGGAAATGCCGGTCAAGCTGCCGAGGCCGCCGTTGGTGGTAATCGACAGGCCCGGCACACGGCGCAGAAGGTCGGCAACGCTGTAGGGCTGCAGGCGGTCGATGTCATCGCGGGTAAACACGGTGCTGGCGGCGCTGGAGGCGCTGCGCTCTTCTACCTGGCGAGAAGCGGTAACGATGGTATCAGGCAGAGTCAGTGCATCGTTGGCTTGGGCAACGGCGCAGGCGAGCAGGCCGGGTAGCAGGAGCAGGGCGTTCTTCATGGTGTGTCCTCGGGGCTGGATCAGTTGGAGCCGAGGACAATAGCGGGCAGTGGTCGAGGCGTGACACCGGCGACCATGCTGACCGGTGGCGCCCTCCGCGTCACGTTGGCAGGCAGCACAGGGTGGTGTGCTGCAAGGCGGCAGGCCGGTCTCCGGACTTGAAGTCGGTCGCAATCGCCTTCCCGTGGGTACAGTGGCGGTTGATTGCGGCTGCAGGGCTAGCCTGCGACTTCTTACCGTTGCGGGGGCAGTGTCGGACTTGAACCGACTTCCCGTTTCACCCGCCCTTTCAAAGGGCAGGCACCTGACGCGTTTTGATGGGGGCGGACTCTAGGCGTTTCGCCGGGAGCGGTCAAGCCTTAGCCGAGGCGGCCAAGGCGTTCGCGGATGGCGTTTTCGATGCCGGCGGCATCCAGGCCGCACTCGGCCAGCATCTCGCTTGGTTTGGCGTGCTCGACATAGACGTCCGGCAGGCCAAGGTTGAGCACGGGCAGGCTGATGCCCTCGGCCAGCAACCATTCGTTGACGGCGCTGCCAGCGCCGCCCATCACGGCGTTTTCTTCCACCGTAACCAGCAGATCGTGGTTGGCGCTCAGCTCGGCGATCAGCGCATGATCCAGCGGTTTGACGAAGCGCATGTTGGCGACCGTCGCGTTGAGCGCTTCGGCGGCCTTGAGGGCGTGCTGGTGCAAAGTACCAAAGCAGAGAATCGCGACGTTTTCGCCCTGGCGGGTAACCAGGCCCTTGCCGATGGGCAGTGGTGCCAGCGCCGGGTCGATCGGCACGCCTGGGCCGGTGCCGCGCGGGTAGCGCACGGCTGCCGGGCCTTGATGCAGGTAGCCGGTGGTCAGCATCTGGCGGGTCTCGTTCTCGTCGGCCGGTGCCATGATCAGCATATTCGGCAGGCAGCGCAGGTAGGTCAGGTCAAAACTGCCGGCGTGGGTCGGGCCGTCTTCGCCCACCAGTCCGGCGCGGTCGATGGCAAAGAGCACGTCCAGATTCTGCACATCGACGTCATGAATCAGCTGGTCGTAGCCGCGCTGCAGGAAAGTCGAGTAAATGGCTACTACGGGCTTGGCGCCTTCACAGGCCATGCCTGCCGCCAGGGTGACGGCGTGCTGCTCGGCGATGGCGACATCAAAGTAGCGCTCGGGAAAGCGCTCGGCGAAGGCGATCAGGTCGGACCCTTCTTTCATGGCCGGGGTAATGCCGATCAGGCGCGTGTCCTGCTCGGCCATGTCGCACAGCCACTGGCCGAAGATATTGGAAAACTTGGGCTTGCTGGCGCCACTTGGGGCGGTCGGCTTGGGCTCGAGCTTGGTGATCGCGTGATAGCCAATGGGGTCGGCCTCGGCGGGCGAGAAACCGTGCCCCTTCTGGGTGACCACATGCAGAAACTGCGGGCCCTTCAGCTCGCGCATGTTGGCCAGCGTGCGCACCAGTGTCGGCAGGTCATGTCCGTCGATGGGGCCGATATAGTTCCAGCCGAGTTCTTCGAACAGGGTGCCGGGCACCAGCATGCCTTTGGCGTGTTCTTCGGTCTTGCGCGCCAGCTCCCAGGCCGGCGGGATCTTCGACAGCATCTTTTTGCTGCCTTCGCGCATGTGCGAGTAGGTGCGGCTGGAGAGGATCTTGGCTAGGTAGTTGGACAGCCCGCCGACGTTACGCGAGATCGACATGTCGTTGTCGTTCAGCACCACCAGCATGTTGGCTTCGACGTCGGAGGCGTGATTCAGCGCCTCAAAAGCCATGCCGGCGGTGAGAGCGCCGTCGCCGATGACGGCTACGGTGCGGCGGTCCAGGCCCTGCAGCCCAGCGGCAATCGCCATGCCGAGACCGGCGCTGATCGACGTGCTGGAGTGACCAACGCCAAAGGTATCGTAGGGGCTTTCGCTGCGACGGGGAAAGGCCGCCAGGCCGCCTTTCTGACGCAGGCTGGCCATCTGCTCGCGGCGACCGGTAAGGATTTTGTGCGGGTAGGCCTGGTGGCCGACGTCCCACAGCAGGCGATCGTCCGGGGTGTTGTAGACGTAGTGCAGGGCAATGGTCAGCTCGATTACGCCCAGGCCGGCACCGAAGTGCCCGCCGGTCTGGCCCACGCTCCACAGCAGAAAGGCCCGTAGTTCGTTGGCCAGCTCGCCCAGCTGGCTCTCGTCCAGGGCGCGCAGCTGCGCGGTGTCCTCAAGACTGTCCAGCAGAGGCGTTGCGGGGCGTTGTGGCGGAATGTCGTGGAAAGTGGTGGGCATCAAACAAGGCTCTGATTGCCACCGCAGTGGCAGGAAAACAAGTGCGCAGTTTAACTGATGCCGTGCGATAGCCCAACTGCGCGTAGGGTTGTTTCAGAAGCGCCGCTGGACAATGTAGTCTGCCAGCTGGCGTAAGCGCTGGGCCGCAGGGCCGAAACCGGCGAGCGCGCCGAGCGCCTGATCACGCAGTTGATCGGCCAGGCGATGCGCGCCATCCAATCCGAGCAGCGCCGGATAGGTGGGCTTGTCGCGCGCCACATCGGCGCCCTGCTGCTTGCCGAGGACGCTGGTGTCGCTTTCGATATCGAGGATGTCGTCCTGCACCTGAAAAGCCAGGCCGATACTGTCGGCGTACTGCCCGAGAGCGGCCAGCTGCTCATCATCCACCTGCTCGCTGGCGAGGGCGCCGAGCTGCACGGCTGCCCGGATCAGTGCACCGGTCTTGTGCCGGTGCATGGATTCCAGCGTTGCCAGATCCAGCTGTTCGCCCACCGCGCCCAGGTCGATGGCCTGGCCGCCGACCATGCCCTGCGGGCCGGCGGCGTGACCCAGCAGTTGCACCATCTGCAGGCGCGTGGCCGGTTGCCAGTCGCCCGCGCCGGCCAGCAGTTCGAAGGCCATCGCCTGCAGCGCGTCGCCGGCCAGAATCGCAGTGGCTTCGTCGAAGGCGCGGTGGCAGGTGGGCTGGCCACGGCGCAGGTCGTCGTCGTCCATCGCCGGCAGGTCGTCGTGAATCAGTGAGTAGGCGTGGATGAGTTCTACCGCAGCGGCTGCCGGGTCGGCTTGCTGCGGCTGCCCGCCAAGCGCCTCGCAGCTGGCGTAGGCCAGCAGGGGGCGTACCCGCTTGCCGCCGTTCACCACGCTGTAGCGCATGGCGCTGTACAGGCGCTCAAGGCGGGGCTGCGGGGTGTTCAGCTGAGTGCCGAGGTAGGCGTTGATGCGCTGCTGGCAAAGGCTCAGGTAGTCGACAAACTCGCTCATTCGCTGGCGCCGTCGAACGGCTCGGTGCGCAGCTCACCGTTGCTTTCCATCAACTGCTGAACCTTCTGCTCGGCCTGGCTGAGCGCCTGTTGGCAGTCGCGGGTCAGGGCAACGCCCTGTTCGAAGGCGGTGAGCGATTCTTCCAGGCTGAGATCGCCGCTTTCGAGACGCTCCACCAGTGCCTGCAGCGAGCCAAGGGACTGCTCAAAGTCCACTGCGGTTTTCTTCCGGGCCATGGTTACCTCAGCTGGGGGTGAATTAAACGGCTGAACATTACCCAAGGGGCCGGGACGGGTCAATTGGCATGCGCGTGGCGCAGGGGCGGCGTGATCATTGATGCAGGTCAGTCAAAGCCGATATTGAACTGCTCCGGGCTAGAGCTGCGGCCCCATGAGCGTAGAATGTGAGATCAAATTAACACTATTGGTGCGAGCCATGATTGACGCCCCCAAGGTTGTTATTGCCGGCGCGAGCGAGCGGTGCGCCGAGATTGATCAGGCGCTGGAGCAGACCGGGCTGGAGTATCAGCTGATCTGCGAGCCTGACGGTTGTCAGGACGCGCCCTTGTGCCGCTGGCTCAAGCCCGAGCGCCTGAACCAGGCGTGGCGCGTACGCGCCGAGCTGGAGGAGGCGATTGCGACGCTGGAGCGCACGCGGCATGCGTTTCGATCAAGGCAACTGGCGGACTTGCGCTACCGCCTGCAGGGCCTGCTGCGCAGCTTGTCAGAGTAGGGTATCGTTCAGGAAACAACAGCAACGGCTTTGCCGGTCAGGACGTATGGGCCTGAAAGACAAGGCGCCCCACCGCCCGAGTTGACGCACTCGGGCGGTGGGGCGCCTTTTTTGTTGCCAGAAAAATAATCATCAGGCATCGACTGCGGTTTGGCAGGCCGCATTTTGATCATCATGGATGTATGTACTGTGCTGAAACCCGTATTCGACAAATTGGGGCTGGATGCAGAGGGATTGCGCCAGCGCCTTGAGTTTCTGGACTGGAGCGCCGCCGATGGCGAACGTCTGCGGCGGGTTCGTGCCTTTGGCGAGCGAACCAGCGACGACTTCGTCGATGCTCTGTACCTGCGTCTTGCGCAGTTCCCGGAGCCTCGAGCAATTCTGCATGACGATGGCATGGTCGAACGCCTCAAGCGCAGCCAGCGCAGCTATTACCAGAAACTGTTTGATGGCGTGATTGACCATCGCTATCTGGAGGAGCGGGTGCGCATCGGCCATATCCACGAGCAGGTGGGTGTGGAGATGAAATGGTATCTGGGCGCCTATCGGCTGTATCTGAGTCAACTGCTGCAGGGCTGGTTTGACGGCCTGAGTGTCGAGCAGCAGTCACGCCTGGCTGATTTCGACAGTCTGCTGAAGATCGTGTTCTTTGATATGGGGCTGGCTGCCGATGCCTACATCGATGCCGAGCATCGCGCGCTGGAGGCCAGTGAAGCGCGCTACGCCCATGCCTTGCGTGGCGCCAACGATGGCATCTGGGATTGGGATTTGCAGCGGGATCAGCTCTATGTGTCCGCGCGCTGGGCCAGCATGCTGGGGCTGGCGCAGGACCAGGTTGGGCCGCGCTCGATGCACTGGTTTGAGCGCGTACACCCGGATGATCAGGCTGATCTGCAGGCCGCCATTGCGCAGCATCTGCAGGGTGGCTCACCCTGGATTCGTCACGAGTATCGCCTGCGCCGCAGCGATGGCAGCTATTTGTGGGTGCTGACGCGAGGCGTTGTTGAGGTAGACGCCCAAGGGCGCCGGCGGCTTGCCGGCTCGCAAACCGATATCAGCGAGCGGCGACGCTTTCAGCGGGATCTGGAGTTGGCGGCGCGGCACGATCCGCTGACCGGCCTGATCAATCGGAGCCAGTTGAATGTCGAGTTGCAGCGCACGGCAGTGCAGTTGAGCCGCCCCGGCGCACGCCATGCGGCGCTGCTGTTCATCGACCTGGATCGCTTCAAATTGATCAACGACAGTCTCGGTCATGCTGCCGGTGACAGGGTGCTGCTGCATGTGGCCGATCGCCTGAGCAGCTGTCTGCGCCCCGGCGATCAACTGGCACGCTTTGGCGGCGACGAGTTTGTCATGCTGCTGGATGATCTGGCCTGCCCGCAGGACGCCGAGCAGGTCGCCACACGGGTGCTTGCAGCGCTGCGTGAGCCGCTGTGTTTCGGTGAGCGTTGTCTGGTGGTCAGCGCCAGTATCGGTGTGGCGCCGCTGCTGCCGGGTCAGGGCCTGGACGATGCGCTGCAGGCGGCAGATCTGGCGCTATACAGTGCCAAGGAATCGGGTAAGGCGCGGTTCGAGCGCTTTGACCAGTCGATGCAGGACCGTGTTCGCCAGCGGCTCAAGCTTGAAAGCAATGTACTGCAGGCGTTGCAGCGCGAGGCGTTCACGCTGAACTATCAGCCGATCTTCGACTTGCGCAAGCCAGACCAGCCGCCGGTGGCGGTCGAGGTCCTGTTGCGCTGGTCGCATGATGGCGAGCCGGTATCCCCTGAGGCGTTTATTCCGGTGCTTGAAGAGTCGGCAGAGATCGTTCCCGTCGGTTACTGGGTGCTGGAGCAGGCCTGCCGCCAGACCCGCACCTGGCAACAGGGCCCGGCGCCCGATCTGTACTGCTCGGTGAATCTGTCCGGGCGTCAGCTGCAGGAGGCCGATTTTGCCGCCCGGGTGCAGCAGATACTCTCGGCAACCGGGCTGAGCGCACGCAGCCTGGTACTGGAAATCACCGAGAGCCTGCTGATTGATCACGACCCGCACGTGCTGGCCAGTTTGCGTGAGCTGGCAAACATGGGGGTGCGTATTGCGCTGGATGACTTTGGCACCGGCTACTGCTCGCTTGGCTACCTCAATCGCTTCCCCTTGCACATCATCAAGCTGGATCGTAGCTTTCTGCATGAGGCGCACCAGGACAGTCGGCAGCTCACCATTTGCCGCGCGATCATTGCGCTGAGTCGAAGCCTCGGGCTGGCGGTGGTCGCTGAAGGCGTGGAGCACCCTGATCAGGTGGCGCTGTTGCTGGAGGAGCAGTGTCATCTGGGGCAGGGGTATCTGCTCGGCCGCCCGCAGCCGGTCGAGCAGCTGCGCTTCGATTGAGATCCTAGCGCAAGTCGCCCCACAGGTGCTGTAGCAGGGTGAGCGCTACTACTGGCGCCGTTTCCGTGCGCAGCACTCGCGGGCCGAAGCAGGCGGCATGAAAGCCGGCGCGTTCGGCCTGTTCGATTTCGCTGGCGCTGAGTCCGCCCTCCGGGCCGATCAGCAGCGCCGCCGATGCAGGCTGGCGGAGGCTGCCCAGATCCTGTTCGGTACGGTGATGCAGCACCAGCTTGACCTCGGCGTGCAGGTCGGTCATCCAGTCTTGCAGGGACGCCGGTGGATGAATCAGCGGCACCACGCTGCGGCCGCACTGTTCACAGGCGCTGATCGCGATCTGCTGCCAGTGGTTCTGGCGCTTGTCGGCGCGCTCGCCCTGCAGCTTGACTTCGCAGCGCTCGGTAAACAGCGGCGTGATTTCGCTGACGCCCAACTCGACCGCTTTCTGAATGGCCCAGTCCATGCGCTCACCGCGTGACAGCGCCTGGCCCAGATGGGTACGCAGGGGGGACTCGGGTGTGCCGTCGACCGGCGCCTGCAGGTGTACGCTGACCTCGCGTTTGCTGACCGCGCTGATCTCTCCGGGCCATTCCTGACCGCTGCCGTTGAATATCTGTACCGGTGCGCCCGGGGCCAGACGCAGCACCCGACCGATGTAGTGGGCAACGTCGCCGTCGAGAATGACCTCGCCTGCGGCCAGCGGGCGGTCCAGATAAAAGCGCGATACCCGCATGGCGTCAGTCCCGGGTGGCCAGCTGAATGCCTTCCCAGGCGACGCTGGCCAGATGGTCGATCTGCTCCGGCGTAATCACATAGGGCGGCATGAAGTACACCACGCTGCCGAGCGGGCGCAGCATGGCCTGATTCTTCAGTGCGTGCTGATAGACGCGGATGCCGCGGCGCTCCTGCCAGGGGTAGGCCTCTTTTGTCGCCTTGTCCTTGACCATCTCGATGGCCAGCACCATGCCGGTCTGGCGGACTTCGGCTACGTGCGGGTGGTCGACAAAATGCGCGGTGGCCTTGGCCATGTGCGCCGACAGCGCCTTGTTGGCCTCGATCACGTTGTCGCGCTCCAGCAGGTCCAGCGTTGCCAGCGCGGCAGCGCAGGCCAGCGGGTTGCCGGTGTAGCTGTGCGAGTGCAGGAAGGCGCGCATACTCTCGTAATCGTCGTAGAAGGCCTGGTAAATGGTGTCGTTGGTCATGCACACCGCCATCGGCAGGTAGCCGGCGGTCAGCGCCTTGGACAGACAGAGAAAATCCGGCGCGATGTCGGCCTGCTCGCAGGCAAACAGACTGCCGGTGCGGCCGAAGCCGACGGCGATTTCATCGTGAATCAGGTGCACGCCGTAGCGGTCGCAGGCTTCGCGCAGCAGTTTCAGGTACACCGGGTGATACATGCGCATGCCGCCCGCGCACTGGATCAGCGGCTCGACGATGACCGCAGCCACTTCGTCGTGGTTGTCGGCCAGCGCCTGCTCCATGTGGGCGAACATCTGGCGGCTGTGCTCCTCCCAGCTGACGCCGTCCTCGCGGTTGTAGCAGTCGGGGGACGGGACGGTGATCACGTCCATCAGCAGCGGCTGATAGGTTTCCTTGTAGAGCGCGACATCGCCCACCGCCAGCGCGGCCAGGGTTTCACCGTGGTAGCTGTTGGACAGGGTGATAAAGCGCTTTTTCTGCGGCTTGCCGGTGTTGAGCCAGTAATGGAAGCTCATTTTCAGCGCCACTTCGATACAGGAGGAGCCGTTGTCGGCGTAGAAGCAGCGGGTCAGCGGCGCCGGCGTCATCTGCACCAGACGCTCGGACAGTTCGATCACCGGCGGGTGGCTGAAGCCGGCCAGGATCACGTGCTCCAGGGTGTCGAGCTGCTGCTTGATGCGGTCGTTGATATAGGGGTTGGCGTGGCCGAGGATGTTGACCCACCAGGAGCTGACCGCGTCCATGTAGCGGTTGCCCTCGAAGTCGTGCAGCCAGATGCCCTCACCGCGCTGGATCGGGATGACCGGCATGTGCTCGTGGTCTTTCATCTGGGTGCAGGGATGCCAGAGCACGGAGATGTCGCGCTGCATCCAATCGTTGTTCAAACCCATGTTTCAGCTCCTCCAGAAGTGGCCCGGTGAGCGATTGTACATGAGCGTCTGGCTGGCTGCAGAAACCTGCCAGCCTGCACAGCGCAGCAAGGGGGCGTGCGCTGTGCGATCGTGCTTGCCTGGCGGGGCGAGCGGTCAGCGGGTGCCGTAGACCACCATGGTCTTGCCCTTGACCTCGATCAGGCCTTGCTCTTCCAGGCTCTTGAGTACGCGACCGACCATTTCCCGCGAGCAGCCCACGATACGACCGATCTCCTGACGGGTAATCTTGATCTGCATGCCGTCGGGGTGGGTCATGGCGTCGGGTTGCTTGCACAGTTCCAGCAGGGTGCCGGCCACGCGGCCAGTGACATCCAGAAACGCCAGATCACCCACCTTGCGGGTGGTCTTGCGCAGCCGCTCGGCCATTTGCCGGCCGACGGCGTAGAGCAGCTCGGGGTCGCGCTGGGTCAGTTCACGGAACTTGGCATAGCTGACTTCAGCGACTTCGCACTCGGTCTTGGCGCGCACCCAGGCGCTGCGGTCATGCTGGGCCGGTGTCAGGTCGAACAGACCCATCTCGCCGAAGAAGTCACCCTGATTGAGGTAGGCGATGATCATTTCGCGGCCCTGCTCGTCCTCGATCAGGATGGTGACCGAGCCCTTGACGATGTAGAACAGGCTGTCCGAGCTGTCGCCCGCGTGGATCAGCGTGCTGCGAGCCGCAAAACGGCGGCGATGACAGTGGGCGAGAAATGCATCGATGTTTTTTATTTTAGGAGTCAGGTTGATTGAAACCATTAAAAGCGTGTCCTGGCCGTCAGTGCGCCGGCGGGTAATGCGGCGCTTCCGTGTAAGCCTCAGCGTGAGACCAAACAGGATTATGTCCAGTTTTTGCCATCCTGACCAGTGTGGGTAACTGTCGCATGTGCCTGTGGTATTCTCCCGGCCTTCGAGCGATTTTGCGGCGGGAGCAATAAATGAAAGCAACGATCAAGTGGGTCGATGGGGTCATGTTTCTGGGTGAGTCCGGTAGCGGCCACACCGTTGTCATGGATGGCCCGCCGGAGGCCGGTGGTCGCAACATGGGCATCCGCCCGATGGAAACCGTGCTGGTTGGCCTGGGTGGCTGCGCCAGTTTTGATGTGGTCAGCATCCTGAAAAAGGCCCGTCAGGACATTCGCGACGTGCATACCGAGCTGGCTGCCGAGCGCGCGGATGTCGAGCCCAAGGTCTTTACCAAGATCCATCTGCACTTTGTCGTCACCGGCAAGAATCTGAAGGAAGCGCACGTCAAACGCGCGGTGGAGCTGTCGGCTGAAAAATACTGCTCGGCATCCATCCTCATGGGCCGCGCCGGCGTTGAAGTGACCCACGACTACGAGATCGTCGAAATCGATTGAGACGGCGCCGCTGGCGTCATTGGTCAGCCGTTTGGCTGGGCAGGCCCTTGGCAGTGAGCGGCTGGACGCTACTATCCAGACTCCGATAACACATACAGGGAGTTCTCATGCGCGCGTTCATGTTGCTGGCCAAGCTGATGATGCTGGCGTTCTGGTTGACGGTGGTGCTCAGCCTGCTGGGGTTGGTCGAGGTGCCCAATCCGCAGCGTCTGCATCTGATTGCACTGATCGTACTGGGCGTGCACGTGGTGGAGTGCCTGCTGATGTATCGCAAGCTGAAGAAGCTTGGCTCGACCGGCCTGCATTTGCTGCAGGTGATGGTGTTCGGGGTTTTGCATCTGCGCCACCCCGATACCGTGCGAGCTATCAATCAGGCCTTGTAGGTGGCCTTGGTCATCACCTTGGAGAGCAGCACCATGGCCTGCATGACCGGTGGCGGGAATACCGTTCCACCGGCCTCCAGCGCCGCGTGACCATGCTCAATCTCGTCTTCACGCATCTGCTCCAGAATCGCGCGTGACTTGATATCTTCCTCCGGCAGCTGGTTCAAGTGGTCGTCCAGATGACGCTCGACCAACTGCTCGGTGGCGGCAACAAAGCCCAGGCTGATGCGGTCGCTGATCAGCCCTGCCGCCGCACCCATGCCAAAAGACATGCCGTAGAACAGCGGGTTGAAGACGCTGGTATGGCTGCCCAACTCTCCCAGCCGCTGCTCGCACCAGGCCAGATGGTCGATCTCTTCGGCTGCAGCGTGTTCCATCTTTTCGCGTACTTCCGGCAGCTTGGCGGTCAGCGCCTGGCCCTGATACAGCGCCTGGGCGCACACCTCGCCGGTGTGGTTGATGCGCATCAGGCCCGCGATATGACGGCGCTCCTCGGCATCCAGCGGCACATTGGCCAGATGCTGCGCCGGTGACGGACGCTGCGCCTGGGCGGCGCCGGGCACCAGAGTGCGCAGCGACTGATCAGCCTGATTCAGCAGGCGGTCGATAAAGCTGTAGTGGCGTGTGCTCATGTTTGCTCCGGCGTCAGAGTGGGGCGCTGCGTGGTCTTAGCCCGGCGGCCAGGTCAGCTGGCGCTGGCCGAGTACATGCAGGTGAATATGGTAGACCGTCTGGCCGCCCATTTCGTTGCAATTGAACACGGTGCGAAAGCCCGTTTCGCAGCCCAGTTCATTGGCCAGCTTCTGCGCGATGTAGACCATGTGGCCGACCACGGCGCGATCATCTTCGGTGACATCATTGAGGGTGGTGATGTGCTTTTTCGGGATCACCAGAAAGTGCACCGGCGCCTGTGGATTGATATCGTGAAAGGCGAATACCTGGTCATCTTCGTATATCTTCTTGGACGGAATCTTTCCGTCGATGATCTTGCAGAACAGACAATCCACGCTGCACTCCTTGTTTGGCTGGGGGCGCGGCTGGTCACCGCTGTGTTTGCCAGTGTACCGCAGGCGATCGGATTGGCACTATCGGGACGTGGCGCAGCAGGATGGTTGCGCGGTAAAGGAGGCGTGGGTTGAAAAACGATATTCATGATCTGGGGCTGGTGCTGGACTCGCGGGTGCGCTTGGTCATCATCGAGTCCTGGCAGGAGCCGCGAGTGCTGGAAACCATCGGCTCGCTGGCAGTGCAGCGGGCGCAGACCTGGTACACCTGGAATCATCTGGACGGACTCAGCCGGCTTGGCTTTGGCACCGACGTTGACGATGAGCAGGACACCCGCGATCCGGAAGCCGCGCTGGAAACCGTGCGCCGCGCCAGGGAAGACGCGCTTTACGTCTTTTGTGATCTGCACCCTTTCCTCGACTCGCCGCGTATTGTCCGTCAGCTGAAAAGCCTGGCGATGAGCACCGAGGTCAGTGCGCCCACCGTGATTCTGGTCAGCCATGCAGTGACCTTGCCGCAGGAACTCACGCGGCTGTCGGCACGCCTGCAGCTGAATATGCCCAGTGATGAAGAGCTGGGGGCGATCGTGCGTGAAGAGGCGGTGCGCTGGAGTGCTGCCAACAAGGGCGAGCGGGTGCGTACGGACAACCGCACCCTGCAGCAGGTCGTACGCAACCTGCGCGGCACCACGCACGACGAAGCCCGCCGCCTGGCGCGCAACCTGATTATTGACGACGGCGCCATCGATCAGACCGATCTGCCGGCCTTGAACAAGGCCAAGTTCGAGCTGTTGGGGATGGACGGCGTGCTGCATTTTGAGCAGCAGACCGCGCGCTTTGGTGATGTAGGCGGGCTGCAGCGCCTGAAAGACTGGCTGGCAGAGCGCCAAGCTGCCTTCACGCAGGCCGATCTGGCTCAGGACCGCCCGCGCGGGGTGTTGCTGGTTGGGGTGCAGGGCGCCGGCAAGAGCCTGGCGGCCAAGGCGGTGGCCGGCTTGTGGGGGCTGCCCTTGCTGCGCCTGGATATGGCCGGGCTATACAACAAGTACATCGGCGAGACGGAAAAGAACCTGCGCGATGCGCTGCAAATGGCCGATGCGCTGGAGCCCTGCGTGCTCTGGATTGATGAAATCGAAAAGGGCGTGGCGGCTGATCAGAGCGACAGCGGCGTGTCCCGGCGCATGCTCGGTACGCTGCTGACCTGGATGGCTGAGCGCCAGTCACGGGTGTTTCTGGTGGCCACCGCCAACGACGTCAGCCAACTGCCGCCGGAGCTGATTCGCAAAGGGCGTATCGACGAGCTGTTCTTTGTCGATCTGCCGGATGAGGCCGTTCGCGCGGATATCTTCGGTATCCACCTGGCCAAGCGCGGGCTCGACGCCAGTCAGTTTGATCTGCAACAGCTGGCGCAGGCCAGCGAGGGCTTTTCCGGGGCGGAAATCGAGCAGGCGGTGGTATCGGCCGTGTACGCCAACGCGGCCGGTGACGGCCGCCTCAGCAGCGTGCATATCCTCAATGCCATCAGCCGCACGGCGCCGCTGTCGGTGGTCATGGCTGAGAAGCTGCAGGCCCTGCGCCTGTGGGCGCAGGACCGGGCGGTGAGGGCGGACTAGAAGGGTTTGACCACAACCAGGATCACAATGCCGACCAGCGCGAGTACCGGTGCTTCGTTGAACCAGCGATAGTAGACGTGGGAACGAGTGTTGGCGTCTTCGGCAAAGCGTTTGCGAATGCGCCCGCACATGTGGTGGTACACCACCAGCAGGGCGACGAGGGTCAGCTTGGCGTGCATCCAGCCCTGGCTCAGCCAGGCCGGTGACAGGTAAAGCATCCAGCCGCCGAGCAGCAGGGTGACTACCATGGATGGATTCATGATGCCGCGCAGCAGCTTGCGTTCCATGATCTTGAAGCGCTCGCGGCTGACGTCGTCTTCGGCCTGGGCGTGATAGACGAACAGGCGGGGCAGATAGAACAGGCCGGCAAACCAGGTAATCACGGCCATGATGTGAAAGGCTTTTATCCAGAGGTACACACGAGTCTCCTGTTGGCGCGCTGGCGCCGGGCCAGTGCTGGTAATTTCTGTCAGCGCTTTTATCATAGGGGCTCTCGCGGCGTCAGCTACGCTGATGTCGCACCTATTGTACAAACAAGACACAGAGAATCAGGACGTAATGATGATCAAAGTAGGCATTGTAGGCGGAACCGGTTACACCGGTGTTGAGTTGCTGCGGCTGCTGGCCCAGCACCCCGAAGCGCATGTCGAGGTCATCACATCGCGATCCGAGGAAGGACTCTGTGTCGCCGACATGTACCCCAACCTGCGTGGTCACTACGACTACCTGCGCTTCAGCGTGCCGGATGTGGCTGCCCTGGGCGCCTGCGATGTGGTGTTCTTTGCCACCCCGCATGGCGTTGCCCACTCGCTGGCCGGTGAGCTGCTGGCCACCGGGGTGAAGATCATCGACCTGTCGGCGGACTTCCGGCTGCGTGACGCCGAGGAATGGAGTCGCTGGTATCACCAGCCGCACGGCGCGCCTGAGCTGCTTGGCGAGGCGGTCTACGGCCTGCCCGAAGTCAATCGTGAAGCCATCCGCGGCGCTCGCCTGATTGCCGTCCCCGGCTGCTACCCGACCGCCACCCAGCTCGGTTTTATTCCGCTGCTTGAGGCTGGCCTGGCTGATCCGGCGCGTCTGGTTGCCGACTGCAAGTCCGGTGTCAGCGGCGCCGGACGTGGTGCCAGCGTGCCTTCGCTGTTCTGTGAGGCGACCGAGAGCATGAAGGCCTACGGGGTGGCCGGTCACCGGCACCTGCCGGAAATTCGCCAGGGCTTGCAGCTCGCCGCGGGTCAGCCGGTTGGGCTGACCTTTGTACCGCATTTGACGCCGATGATTCGTGGCATTCATGCCTCGCTCTACGCGACTGTGGCCGATACCAGTGTGGATCTGCAGGCGCTATTCGAGCAGCGCTACGCCGATGAACCCTTTGTTGATGTGATGCCGACCGGCAGCCATCCGGAAACGCGCAGCGTGCGTGGTGCCAATGTCTGCCGTATTGCGGTGCATCGTCCGCAGGGCGGTGATACCGTGGTGGTGTTGTCGGTGATCGACAATCTGACCAAGGGCGCGTCAGGGCAGGCGGTTCAGAATATGAACATTCTGTTTGGTATAGATGAACGCGCTGGTCTGGCGCAGCCGGCACTGATGCCCTGATGACCGAGTTGAAGCGGCCCCGACCCCAGTCGTATCGGGACCACCACGTCAGCATCACACCGCGTGAAAGCCGGGCGCGCCAGCGCTGGCGGCGGGCGGTGCTGATCATGTTGCTGACAGCCATCCCGGTCGGCGCCTGGCTGGGTCGGGAGTCGGCTCTGCGCAATCTGGCACCGCTTATTCAGGAGCGGGATCAGTTGGTTGATCAGCAGCAACAGTTGATGCGAGAGCTGGAGGAGCAGCGCCAGCGCTACCACCAGATGGAGGTCGACCTGCTGGTGGCGCGCGAATCGGTCACCGAAGGGCAGGAGGTCATCAGTGACCTGGAGGCGCAGCTGTTCCGCCAGCAGCAGAGTCTGGCGCAGTATCAGGGTGTGCTGGCGCCCAGCGCCATGACCCCTGGTTTGCGCGTGCAGGCATTTGAGTTACATGCGACTGACGACCCACAGGTGTTTGCCTACAAGGTCATGGTCAGCCGGGTCGGCGACGAAAGCGACATGCTGCAGGCCAGCCTTGATCTGGCCGTGAGCGGCGAACGCGATGGCAACGCTGAGACCCTGACGCTGGCCGAGCTGGCGCCCGAGGTGGAGGCGGATGCGCTGGCGCTGAACTTTCGCTATTTTCAGGTAGTGCCGGCGCGCAGCGAGCAGGCAAGGTTGAATCTGCCGGAAGGGTTCGCGCCGCAGCAGGTCACACTGACTGCCCGCCATGGGGGGGAGACCCTGGTCGAGCAGTCTTTTGAATGGACAGTCACAGGAGCAGCACCCTGATGTGGGGATCGGAAAAGCAGAAGAAGGCGGATATCGGGCGGTTTAGCGGCAAAACCACGATCATCGCCCAAGATGCCGAAGTCATCGGGGATCTGCGCTTTGTCGGCGCGGTGCAGGTCGATGGTCGCGTTGTTGGCAACATCGAGGCGCAGGACGGCCTGGTGCGTATCAGTGAGCACGGCTACGTCGAGGGCAGCATCAAGGCGCCGCACGTGGTGATCAATGGCCAGGTGTGCGGTGATGTGCAGGCGCTGGAGCACCTGGAGCTGGACGCCAAGGCGCGGATCAGCGGTGATCTGCACTACCGCTCCATGGAAATGGTCATGGGGGCGCAGATCAGTGGTCAGCTCAACTGCATGACTGAAAATGCGGCGCTGTTGACCTTCACTGACAGCCCGCAAGATAGCGCCGACAGTCATAATAGTTGACCAAAAAGCTCGGAGAAACGGATAATGGCCGCCCTGTTGTGCTGCGGCCCTGGCCGTCGGAGGTTGTATGTCGAGTCCTGAAGTCTATATTCCCACCCCGCTGATCTTCAGCGATAACGCTGTCAGCAAGGTGCGTTCGCTGATTGATGAAGAGGGTAATGAGCAGTTGAGTCTGCGGGTGTTTGTCACCGGCGGCGGCTGTTCGGGCTTCCAGTATGGATTCACCTTCGATGACGAGCTGGCTGAAGATGATACCGTTGTCGAGCGCGACGGCGTGCGCCTGATCGTTGACCCGATGAGCTTTCAGTATCTGGCGGGCTCCGAGGTGGATTACCAGGAAGGCCTTGAGGGCTCGCGTTTCGTCATCAACAACCCCAACGCCAGCACAACCTGCGGTTGCGGTTCCTCCTTCTCGATCTGATCAGGCCGGGTAGAGCGCCCCCAGAATGCGCTCGCCTTGCGCGCCGGTGACGCTGGGCAGGTTGCCGGCCAGACGCTGTTCAAAACGCCACGCCAGCCAGGCGAAGGCCATTGCCTCCATCCAGTCCGGGTCTACCCCCAGTATCTGAGTCGAGGCGACCCGCTGGGCAGGTAACTGCTGCTGCAGCAGCTCCATCAGGTGTGCGTTGCGCGCGCCTCCGCCACAGACATACAACTCACGTGTTTCCGCCGCAGCTTGCTGCAGACCTTCTGCAATGGTGGTTGCCGTCAGCATGGCCAGCGTGGCCTGCACGTCGACTGCCGCCACGCCCGGCACATGCTGAAGATGCGCCGACAGCCAGGCTTCGTGAAAGTACTCCCGCCCTGTGCTCTTGGGGCCTTTACGAGCGAAGTAGGGGTCAGCCAGCATGCGCTGCAGCAAGGCGCTGTGCACCTGGCCCCGGCGTGCCCAGGTGCCGTTCTCATCGTAGGGGGTGCCGATATGGCGCTGTGCCCAGTTATCCATCAGTGCGTTACCCGGCCCGGAGTCGAACCCCGATGCGCTCTGGCCCGGTTTCAGCACTGTCAGGTTGGCAAAGCCACCGATGTTGACCAGGGTGCGGGTCTGCTCGTCACTGCTCAGTAGCCAGTGATGAAAGGCCGGCACCAGTGGCGCACCTTCTCCGCCTGCGGCCAGGTCGCGGCTGCGGAAGTCCGCTACCACGTTGATGCCGGTCAGCTCGGCGAGCAGCGACGGGTTGCCGATCTGCAGGCTGAAGCCTTGGTCCGGATGGTGGCGCACAGTCTGTCCATGGCTGCCGATGGCGCTTACCTGCTCGGGGCTGACATGCTGCTGCTGGAGTAGCTGCTTGACCCCGCTGGCGGCCAGTCGGGCCCAGGCATTGCCGGCGATGCCAGCCTGATAGAGCTCATCGCCGCCGGGGCTGCACAGATCCAGCAGCTGCTGGCGCAGGTCGTGAGGAAAGGGGATGCAAAGTGCGCCCAGGCATTGCGCCTGGTGCGTGCTGGTAAAGCGGGAGAGAGCAATGTCGATACCATCCAGGCTGGTGCCTGACATGATACCGACATGCAGGTGCGGCATCAGGGTTCCAGCGCGGCGAGCTGGGTCGCGCGGTTCTGATCCATGGCCGCCATCAGTTTCTGGCTGCTGGCCAGGAAGGCCGTGCGTTCGCTTGCCGGAATCGGGTCGGATGCCGGCAGCTGGACGCTGAGCGGGTCAACATGGCGCCCGTCTACGCGGAACTCATAGTGCAGGTGTGGGCCGGTGGCTAGGCCGGTCATGCCCACATAGCCGATGATCTGGCCCTGGGTTACGTTGCTGCCAGCCCGAATACCATTGGCGAAGCGGCTCATGTGACCGTACAGAGTCTGGTACTTGCGACCGTGCTGAATGACCACGGCGTTGCCGTACCCACCCTTGCGACCGGCGGATACCACGCGACCATCACCGGTTGCCTTGATGGGTGTGCCGGTCGCCGCTGCGTAGTCGACACCCTTGTGGGCACGAATGCGGTTGAGTACCGGATGCAGGCGACCGGGATTGAAGCGCGAGCTGATGCGGGCGAAGTCAACCGGCGTGCGGATGAAGGCCTTGCGCATGCTGGTGCCATCGGCGCGGTAGTAGCTGGCGTAGCCATTGCTGTCGGTGTAGCGCACCGCAGTAAACGTCTTGCCACGGTTGGTGAAGCGCGCAGCCAGAATGTTGTTGTTGCCAACACTCTTGTCGCCGACATGCAGCTCTTCGAACAGGACTTCGAAGCTGTCGCCTTGGCGGATGTCACGGGCAAAATCCACGTCGTAGCCAAAGATGTTGGCCATCTGCATGGTCAGGTTGTGATTGAGGCCGGCGTTTTGTGCAGCGAGGAACAGCGAGGAGTTGATGGTGCCATGGACGTAACGTTCGCGAACATCCGGTTCGATGACGTCTTTGTTAAAGACAAAACCATCTGCCGTTCGCTCGACACGGATGCTCTCCAGGTCGTTGAGCTTGGAGCGCATGGCCACCAGTTGGCCGTCGGCATCGGTCTGGTATTCCAATACCTGGCCGACGTTCAGCCGCGTAAAGCGGCGTGCCTGCTCGCTGCTGTTAAGGATCGCATGCAGCGTGCTGGCGCCCAGGTCGGCTCGATCGAACAGGGTAGAGAGCGTATCTCCGCTGGCCACGGTCAGTTGTTGCCATTGCGGCTCTGCCGGGGCTGCCGGCTCGACAGCAACCATCGGCTCGCCCTTCGCCGCGTTGGTTACCTGTCTGGCAATGTCCAGCGGCTTGGGCAGTGTGACGGCGTCGCTGACCAGCGCGTCTAGTTGTTCAGGCGATTGGGCCAGTGACGCGTCGGCGTCAGTGGTATCAGATTCTGGGGTTTGAAGCTCAAGCTGAACGAAAGTCTTCTTGGCTTCTACATCGGTAGTGGGGACAACGAGCAGGATGATGCTCAGCGCTGCGGCGATTCCACTGGCGGCCACGAGGTGGCTTTTGGGGTATCGCGGTGACTTTTTATCTGGAGATCCCATAAGCGCTCTTGTGTAGACGTATTCTAGATAAAGTGGACTAACTTCCTAAATTATAATTGAAAAGCTCCCGTGGCAAGTTTTTGCTCGTCCCGTCTGTCAGATTTCCACCGTCAATTCTTGTTAGTTGCCAGCCGCCTGGCCTGGCTTGTAATTGATAGGCAATGTTGTATGGTTTGTTCCCCGGTTTACCCACCCACCTAAAATCTACAGGAATCCTGGACGTATGAAGTCGGTTGACGAGCAGTTGGCGCTGATCAAGCGCGGTGCGGATGAAATTCTGGTTGAGAGCGAATTGCGCGCCAAGCTCGAGCGCGGCACCCCGCTGCGTATCAAGGCCGGCTTCGACCCGACGGCGCCGGATCTGCACCTTGGACATACGGTGTTGATCAACAAGTTGCGTCAGTTCCAGGATCTCGGTCACCAGATACTGTTCCTTATAGGTGACTTCACCGGCATGATCGGTGATCCGTCCGGCAAGAACGTGACGCGCCAGCCCTTGACGCGGGAGCAGGTGCTGGTCAATGCCGAGACCTATAAAGAGCAGGTGTTCAAGATTCTTGATCCGACCAAGACCCAGGTGATGTTCAATTCCACCTGGATGGACAAGATGACCTCGGCTGACATGATCCAGCTGGCTGGTAAGTACACCGTGGCTCGCATGCTTGAGCGTGACGATTTCGACAAGCGCTATAAAGGCGGACAGTCGATTGCCGTTCATGAGTTTCTCTATCCCCTGGTTCAGGGGTATGACTCGGTCGCCATGCAGGCGGATGTTGAGCTGGGCGGCACCGATCAGAAGTTCAACCTGCTGATGGGGCGGGAGCTCCAGCGTCAGTACGGTCAGGAGCCGCAGGTCATTCTGACCATGCCGATCCTGGAAGGTCTGGATGGCGTCAAGAAGATGTCTAAGTCGTTGAACAACTATATAGGTATCAACGATGCGCCGGGCGAGATGTACAACAAGCTCGTGTCCATGCCTGATAGCCTGATGTGGCGTTACTTTGAATTGCTCAGCTTCCGCAGCATGGAGGAGATTGGGCAGTTCAAGCGCGATATCGAAGGCGGGGCCAATCCCCGTGATATCAAGATCAAGCTGGCCGAAGAGCTGGTGGCTCGTTTTCACGGCGAAGAAGCCGCTGCCAACGCGCACCGTTCTGCCGGGAACCGTCTGAAGGATGGTGAGCTGCCGGATGATCTGCCGGAAGTCGAGATTGAAGTCGACGGCGAGCTGCCAGTGTCCGCCGTACTGAATCGTGCCGGGATGACCAAGAACGCGGCTGCAGCCCGAGACCTGCTCAATGCCGGTTCGGTTAAGGTAGATGGCGTGGTTGTTGATCGTGAATTCGTGTTTCAGCCAGGTGTCTCCTACGTCTGCCAGGCGGGCAAAAAGAAATTTGCACGCATTGTGTTGAAAAAGGCTTGACGCGCCCGCTGAGGTCTCTATAATTCGCGCTCTCGCAGGGCAGGACGCTCATTCGAAAGCGCTTATTAATCAATAAGTTAGCTTGAAAATAAGGCTTGACAGTCCAGCGAAACGGC